>WNFY01000475.1_pt1 | contig 36405 bp, 40 predicted proteins | sample 5400091 | NCBI WGS metagenome assembly WNFY01 (sample SAMN13153364, study PRJNA577476) | soil metagenome | isolation source: 60 cm soil or saprolite under grassland replicate 1 | place: USA:California | collected 2016-06-15 | reverse complement strand
TACGCCGGGCTCGGGCACGGCACCACCCACGGGCTCGGCGCGGTCAACGTGGTCGTCCAACCTCCACCACCACGGACCGCCTGAGCGACCGTCCTAGAGGCGGGCCACTTACGGCTTGGCCGAGAGCAATGGGTCCAGTCGTCGTGGTTGCCTGGCCCACTGCGGGCCTGGTCGACGTCCGGGCGTCACGGGGTCCGTGCCGTTCCCGACGGCGGTCGGCCCAGGGCGAGCGCGGTCGGGGTCCGACAAGGGGTGCCGCAGCGTCCGACCGCTCTCACCGAAGGCACGTACGCGCCGTGCCCAGAAATCGGGGTCGCCCAAGGCTGCCAAGTCCGGCCTCGCCATTCACAGATGGCACGGGAGGCAACCCACCGCACCGACAGGACCGGAGGAATCCCCGTGTCGTCAACGACGTCGTGATGCTCGGCCGCCACCGGCCCGAGGACGAGCGGGCCGAGCCATCGAGCGATGACGACACGCCGTCCTCAAGGTTGACGCTCGTCCGCACGCACTGCACAATTGGCGTGAGTGCTATGATGTCCACGCCAAGACCCGAACAGCACCACCACCGGTTCCGGCGGTGCCGTGAAGGGAGAAGCAGGGCACGCGGGACGAACATGCCGATACGGACGACTACCGACCACAGGCAATCGCAGCCGCAGGAGACCTCCATGAGCGCGAATGACGCGGCCCCCGCCGGCGCCGGTATCCGACTCGACGACTTGCAGGCGCTTCCGCCCACGCTCGACATCGAGACCGCCGCCGCGATCGTCGGCATCGGCCGCACCCTCGCCTACCAGCTCGCTAAGCAGGGCCGCTTCCCCTGCCGCGTACTGCGCGTCGGCAGGCGCTACCTCGTACCCACCGCCGGGCTCATCCGCCTCCTCGGCACGCCGGCCGCCACCGAGGACAGGGCAGGGTGACCGCGACAACCCTGTTCAACGAGGCCCACGCCGACGCACCGGCCATGCCGGGGAAGCCGCCTCGATGCGGCGCCCTGACGGCCGCTGCCGCCTGGTCTTGCTGCCAAACTGCTGCCAAACGATCAACGACCGAGCCATCCCGGACCGGGATTAGGCCGTCGACCTGGCCTTTCCCAGTGGAGCTGAGGGGACTCGAACCCCTGACCCCCACACTGCCAGTGTGGTGCGCTACCAACTGCGCCACAGCCCCGGGTCGACTTGTCATGGTACAGGGTGGGGGGCGATGGTTGCGGGCGCGTGGAGGTGGTGTGGGTGTTCGACCCGGTGGCCGAGGGCATGTCGGCCGACGAGCGGACGGCGGTGCAGGAACGGCGACTGCGCGAGCTGGTGGCTCGGCTGCTCGCGGTCGGCGGGGTGCAGGCCGAGCGGCTGCGAGCGGCGGGCGTCGACGCGGGCGCGGCGGTGAAGCTGGAGGACCTGGTCCGGCTGCCCACGACGAGCAAGCAGGACCTGTGGGACCACTACCCGTTCGGGATGCTGGCCGTGCCGCGCGAGCACATCGTGGCCGTACACGGCAGCAGTGGCACCGGGGGGCGGCCGACGCTGGTCGCGTACACCCGGGGCGACCTCGACCTGTGGGCGGGGATGTGCGCGCGGGCGCTGGCTGCCGCCGGGGCCCGGGCGGGCAGCATCGTGCACAACGCGTACGGCTATGGGCTGTTCACCGGCGGGCTCGGCATCCACCAGGGCGCCATCGCGCTCGGGGCGACCGTGGTGCCGGTCTCCGGCGGGCTGACCCAGCGGCAGATCACGCTGCTGCGCGACCTGCGGCCGGACATCCTGACCTGCACCCCGTCCTACGCGGTGTACCTCGGCGAGGCGCTCCGCCAGGCCGGGGTGGACCGCGGCGAGATCTCGCTGCGGGCCGGGATCTTCGGCGCCGAGCCGTGGTCGGAGGGTTTGCGCAGCCAGATCGAGGAGCTGCTGCCGGTCAAGGCGGTCGACATCTACGGGCTGTCCGAAGTGATCGGTCCGGGAGTCGCCTGCGAGTGCATCGAGGCACAGTCCGGGCTGCACGTCAACGAGGACCACTTCCTGGTCGAGACGCTCGACCTGGACACCGGGCGGCCCACCGCACCCGGCGTGCCGGGCGAGCTGACGTTCACCACGCCGACGAAGCAGGCGCTGCCGCTGCTGCGCTACCGCACCGGCGACGTCGCCACTTTGGATCGCGGTCCGTGCGCGTGTGGACGGACGCTGGTCCGGATGAGCAAGATCACCGGACGGGTGGACGACATGGTCGTGGTGCGCGGAGTGAACGTGTACCCGAGCGAGGTCGAGGCGGTGCTGCTGGCACATCCCGGCGTGGCGCCGCATTACCTGGTCGTCGTCGACCGGCGTAGCCCGACGACCAGGCTGGTCGTCGCGTGCGAAGTGGACGGTGCGGTCGGCGGCGCGGCGGCGACCACGGCCGAGGCGCTGGCCGAGGCGCTGCTGCAGCGGCTCGGCCTGCGTGCCGAGGTGGTCGTCGTCCCGCCCGGCACCGTGCCGCGCGCCGAGATCGGCAAGGCGCGCCGCCGGGTGGACTGGATCGCCGGCGAGCCGCCGCTGCCCGGCCTCGCCTGACTCAGCCTCAGGTACCCAGCGCCGCCTCGATCGCGTTCTGCAGCCCCGTCCCGTTCAGCTCCTGCACCTGGGTGTTGTTCACCAGCACCGTCGGGGTGCCGGCGATGCCGTTCTGCGAACTCGTGTCGGTGATCTCGTTGGCGAAGCTGCGGTACTTCCCGGAGCGCACGCATTGGGCGAACGTGTCGGACGTCGCCCCGGCCTGCCGCCCGTACGAGATGAGCTGGTCGTCGGTGAGGCCGGCGCTGCCCTCGGGCGGCTGGTTGGCGAACAGCAGGTCGTGGAACCGCTGGAAGACCCCTGCGTCGGCGGCACAGTAGCCGGCGTTCGCGGCCCGCGAGGAGTACAGCGACGAGGACGACCGGTCCAGGAAGTTCAGCACGTAGTAGTGCGCCCTGACCTTCCCCGCGTCGAGGTACTGCTTCAGCACCGGCGCGGCGGTCGCCTCGAACTGCCTGCAGACCGGACACTGGAAGTCCTCGTAGAGGTCCACGGTGACCTTCGCGCTTGCCTTGCCCAGCTGGATGCCGTCGGCCACCGACACCGCCTGCGGGGTCGGCCCGGCGGGCTGCCGCACCCGGGCCGCCTGGACGCCGATCCCGGCGCCGGTGACCGCGACGATCAGCAGGCCGCAGACCGCCGAGGACAGCAGGACCCGGCGCTCGGCCTCCCGGCGACGCTGCGCGACCAGCTGGGCGAGCCGCTCCTGGGCGGCCTTGGTCCGGCGTGGACCGACGCGCACCGTGTCCGCCCCGGGCGTGCTGCTGCGGATCGCGTCGTCGGCGGCGAACCGGCTGGCCGGCCAGACTGCCAGCAGGCCCGCCGCGAGGAGTAACCCGACGTCGCGCAGGATCTCCCCGGTGTACCCGGTGGCCCTGCCGCCCTCGAGCGCGCCGCCGCCACCGAAGCAGCCGCACTCGATGCGCAGCCCGCGCGCCGCGGCCGAGACCAACCCGGCGATGAAGACCACCAGCAGCAGCACTGACAGCACCGCGGCCAGCCGGGTGGCCAGGCCGACCAGCAGCAGCACGGCGAGGGTGATCTCGACGAACGGCAGGCCGTACCCGACGCCCTTGGCCAGCCATTCGGGCAGCAGCCGGTACGCCCGGACCGCGCGGACGCTGCCGGCCGGGTCGCCGATCTTGGACAGTCCGGCGTAGAGCCAGACGCCGGCCAGCAGCAGGCGCAGCGCGGTGCCGAGCCAGCTGCGGGCCGCGGCCCACCGGACCGCCGGCTCTCCGGCAGCCTGGTCGGACGCGGGAGTCGTTCGCAACGGCACTGTCTGTCTCTCCTCTTCGGACCGCAGGTCAGCCGCGGGCGACGGCCGGCAGGTCGTGCTGGATGTCCTGCGGACTGCTTCCGTCCAGGTAAACGACCCGGGCGTAGTCATCAGTGCCGAAGAGCAGCAACTCGGCGGAGTGCGTCTGGCCGTCGTCCTCCGCCACCGGCACCCGGGCGGCGACTTGCGCGGCCACCAGCTGCGACTGGCTCCCGGTCAGCCCGACGAACCGGCTGGGCAGGTCCGAGTCGAAGCGCCGCAGCCAGGCCGCCAGCACCGGGCCGGTGTCCCGGGCCGGGTCGGTGGTGACGAAGACGACCAGGGCGTCCCGCCGGATCGGCTCGGCCGCGCCGCGCAGCGCGGCGGCGACGTCGGCCATCGTGGTCGGGCAGACGTCCGGGCAGTGCGTGTAGCCGAAGTAGAGGAACGTCGGCCGGCCCCGGGTCCGAGCCGCGAAGTCGAACTGGCGGCCGGCGGTGTCGAGCAGGGTGAACGTCGGCCGCGGCTGAGGCGGGTCGAGCGCCAACCCGCGGTACGGCCCGGCCGGGGACGGCTGCACCACCACCGGCGGGCCGGCCCGGTCCGCCCTCGTGCCCGCCGCGGCGACTCCGCCGGCCAGCAGCAGCGCCGCCGCGGCCCCGAGGAGCACCCGAACCGACCGGGTCATCTCCGGCTCCCGTCCGGCGCCGTGGCTCCGATCGCCAGCACCGGAAGCTCCACCAGCACCTGACCGGAGCGCTGGAACGTCAGCAGCAGGCTGACACTGTCACCGGGGCGCAGCGCCCCGGTAAGGCCGGACAGCACCAGCCGGCCGTGCCCGGGTGACAGCGTGAGGGTGGCGCGAGGGCCGATCGTGACCAGCCCGGACGGCGCCGTCGCCGCGCCGGGCACGTCGCGCAGCGCCGTGTTGCGGGCCGCACCGCAGTAGGCGGACACCAGCGTGTCCGGCTGTGCGCCGGTGTTCGCTATGGACAGGTAGGCCGACGCAGCGCCGGGCAGGTAGGGCTCGCGCAGGTAGCCGCCGCGCACGGTGATGTCGCCGGCGGTCGCGGTCCCGCCTGCCGACGGGCCGGCGCCACTGCCAGACTCATGGCCCTCGTGGGCGTCCTGTCCGGACACCGATGTCCCCGGCTGGCCGGCGGCGGCACCTCCCGCGGCGCTTCCCGCGGCGGCGGTCGGTCCGGGGCCGTGCCCGTACCACAGCCCGGCCAGCCCGACCGCGGCGGTCACCGCGGCCACCAGCAGCGCCGGATGCACGCGTCGGCGAGCGGCATCGCCCACCCAGGCCCACCACGAGCGTTGGCTCACTGCACTCCGGTTCGCACGCTTTCCGACGCCTCCACGGTAGCCGGGCGGCGCCGGGCGGCCAGCCCGAGCCCGGCGGTGGCCAGCTTCGCGGTGGTGATCGTGAACGTCCAGCCCGGGTGCGGCTTGACCGACACGGAGGCCAGCGGCTGGCCCGCCGGGAACTGGACCTTCAGGCCGACGGTGGACGCGGTCTCGCTCTCGGTCGGCACCCGGAAGGCGACAACCGCGAAGCCGCCCTGACTGGCGCCTTCGGCCTCCGCTTCGACGTGCGCGCTGGCTGGGCCCGCGGCGAGCCCGGCCGCCAGGCCGGCTTGGCCGGCGACCGCGAGCGGCCGCAGGACCAGCCCTGGTCGAGCCATGGAGGAAGTTGCTCCCTTCTGGACGGTAGTCAATGCACGGGCACGTCGGCGCCGGCGACGCTGATGTCGAACTCGGAGGTCTTCACCTTGACCGTCAGGGTCCACTTGCCTGGCCGGGGCAGCTCCACGCCGGTCGACTGGTAGTGGCCGGTGCCGACCTTCGCCAACGACAGCGGCAACGGGCCGATCTGCTCGGCGGGCAACGCCGCGGTCAGCGTGACCTGCTGCACGTCCCGCAACTTCCCGGCCTGGTCGAAGACGTAGACGTGCACGGTGTTCGGCCCCTGCCGGGCCGGCGTCATCGACAGCTCCGCGGTGCCACCGGCGGCCAGCTTCAACGTGGTCGCGTACGGCTGGACGTAGCTGGCCCTGGCCGGCGCGGTGGACACGAGCACCGCGGTGACCGCCAGCACAGCGGTCGCTATCGCCACCTCGAGGCCCACCGAGCGGCGTAGCCGGCGCACCAGGTAGTCGTCCTCGGATGGTCCTATCTCGACTTCGTCGCGTGTGGACAGTGCGTGGGCCACCGGGATCAGGTAGCGGCGGCGCACCGCGGTCCGGCCCAGGTAGCCGAGCCCGACCAGCAGGACGAAGCAGCCGATCTTGGCCAGCAGCAGCTTGCCGTAGCCGGTCCCCCACAGCGCCGGGATCGTGCCCACCTCGCGCCAGGCCTGGTACGTCCCGGTGGCCAGGATCACCCCGACCGAGCCGAGCGCGATTTGGGAGAACCGGGGCAGCGCGCCGGCCAGCTCGTCGGTCCGCCGGCTGGGCAGCAGGCAGGCGGTGAGCACCACCAGGCCACCCACCCAGACGGAGACGGCGGACAGGTGCGCGGCGTCGCTGAGCAGCGCCAGCGTCGGCTGGCTGCCGGCCGCGGCGTGCCCGGTGCCGCCATACGTCGCCAGCACGCCGAGCCCGACGATCGCGGTCAGGTCCTCGTCCCGGGCCCGATCCTTCTCCGGCACCTCGGTGTCGTCGGCGAGCAGCCGGACCGCGAACACGGCCAGCACCGCGAGCAGGATCAGCCGCACGCACAGCATCCGGCCATACGTCGTGCTCAGCGTGGAGGCGAGCAGCGACCGGGAGAACATCTGGCCGAGGCCGGTGCCGGCCGCGTAGGGCCCCTGCAGCAGCACGCCGAGCACCGCCGCCACCGCGGCGGCGCCCCAGCCGGTCCAGACGAGCCGGCGGGCCCTCGGCATCGTCCTCCCGGCCGGCCAGCACAGCAGCAGGAACGCCAGCCCGCCGAGCAGCACCAGCCCGGCGAAGGACAGCCACCTGGTGACCCCGAACGCCACCCCGACCGCCCGGTCGCTGGCGCCGCCGCCGAGCACCACGCCCGTCGAGGCGATCAGCGGACCGTTCCCGACCACGAAGGAGAAGGCGCCGCCGACCGGATGGGAGTCCGCGGACACCACCCGGTAGCTGACGATGTAACTGTCATTCGGCAGGCCCTGGCGCAACCCGACGGACACTGTGGACGCGTCGCCGCTCGGATGCTCGACCGCTCCGCTGTCCACCCGCCGGCCCTTGCTGTCGACCACCCGCAGGTACCCGCTGGAGAACGTCACGTGCTCGGAGAATCGGACCGAGACCTGCGCCGGCGCGCTGCCGAGCCGGCTGCCGTCGGCCGGGTCGGTCGACACCACGGTGGCGTGCGCGAGCGCCGGGCCGGCCCCCAGCACGGCGGCCACCAGCCAGCCGACGACCAGCACGGCGACCGTGACGGCCCGCCTCACGCGACGTGCCCCTCGGAGAGCCGCCCCTCGGAGAGCCGCCCCTCGGACAGCCGCCCCTCGGCGGCGGCCGGGTGGTCGGCCGGACCGTCCGAACTGGACGGCCACCCGGCCTGTACCGGATCACCGTCGGCACCGGCCGGCCAGCCGGTCGACCTGCCCCGCCGCGGGGGCAGCAGCGGTCGCCGCCCGGGGTGGGCGAGCACGGTGATCAGCAGCAGCGCGACGACCGCCGGCAGGTGGGCGGCCAGCCGCGCCCCCGACACCTCGCCGGCCGCGATGTCGGGCAGGCTGGCCGCGGCCAGCACGGCGACGAACGCGGCAAGCAGCGGGAGCAGCCCGGCGGTGTATCGCGGCCGCACCGCCGCGGCAAGGAATGCCACCGCCAGGGCGAGGTTCCAGGCTCCGCTCTCGTGCGCCACGTGCAGCGGCGGGTGCAGGTCGTCCGCGCCCAGCGCCAACGCCGGGACGGCCAGCCCGGCCTGGGCGAGCCCCAGCACGGCCAGCGCCAGCCGGGCCACCAGGTGGCCGGGGCGCCGGCGCTGCCCGGTCGGGCCGGCCGCGGCCAGGATCCGCGCGGTGAGGTCGGGGATGGGCTCCGCCGGGGTCACCCGGGCCAGCCGGGTCACCCGGGCCGCCGCCTCGTACCATGTTGCGCAGTCCGGGCACGCCGACAGGTGCGCGTCCAGCGCGGCGGCCGGCATTCCGGGCGGCTCTCGGTCGAGTTGGGCGGACATCGCCTCGCGATACTGGAGACAGCCTACAGTGGTGCCCACAGTGGTACTGGTCGGTGCCGCGGGGCCGTTGGTTCCCGTGCACTAGGGGGAATCTGTGCGGGGCGACGAGGTCACGGCGGCGGCGCTGGCCGCCCAGGACGGCGACACGGCCGCCGCGGCCCGGTTCGTCCGGGCCACGCAGGCCGACGTGTGGCGGTTCTGCGCCAACCTCGCCGAGCCGGCGGAGGCGGAGGACCTGACCCAGGAGACGTACCTGCGCGCGTTCCGGGCGTTGCCCCGGTTCGCCGGCCGGTCGACCGCGCGGACCTGGCTGCTGGCGATCGCCCGCCGGGTCTGCGCCGACCACGTCCGGGATCGCCGCCGCCGGCCGCGAACCCACCCGGTCGCCTTGCTGGCCGGGACCGAGGGGGGCGAGACCGAGGCCGGCCGCAGCCCGGCCCACCGGCCCGCCGTCCCGGATATCGGCGACGGCGTCGCGTTGCGCGCCCTGCTGGCCACGGTCGAGCCCGGGCGGCGGGAGGCGTTCGTGCTCACCCAGGTCGTCGGCCTGTCCTATGCCGAGGCGGCGGAGGTCTGCGGCTGCCCGGTCGGCACGATCCGATCTCGGGTGGCCAGAGCCCGAGACCACCTGGTCGCCGAGTTGGAGGCGCGGCCGGACGCCGGGTCCGCCTGAGCCGACGAGAGCCGGCCATCCACGACATCGAGCGAGTGTCCCGACCGGAGATCGAACCGAACCGGTCGGCGCTCCGTGACACTGCCCGGGGGTCCGTCGCCTTCTGGGAGGACACATGCTCGACAAGGTGTTCGGCCTGCCCACCCACGCGCTGGTCATCCATCTGGTGGTGATCCTGCTTCCGGCGGCGGCGCTCGGCGGGATCGCCGTCGCGCTGGTGCCTCCGCTGCGCCGGCGGTACGGCGAGCTTGTCGTGCTTACCGCGGTGATCGCGGTGGCCGCGGTGCCGGTGGCCACGCACAGCGGGGAGCGGTTGTTCCTCCGGAAGTCTGCGACGTTCGGCCCGGGCAGCGACCTCGAGGCCGGGCTCATCGCACGGCACATCACCCTCGGTCACCAGCTGTGGCCCTGGGCGGTGACCTTGCTGATCGGCGTACTGCTCGTGGTCGGGCTGCCGCTGCTGACCCGCCGCGACGGGCGGGACGGGCAGCACGGGCAGCGGGGCGGATCCGGGATCGGGGCACGCGCTGTGACCGCGCTGGCCATCGTGGCCGTCCTGGTCGGCGGCGTGGGTAGCACGGTCATGGTGGTACGGATCGGTCACGCCGGAACCAAGGCCGTGTGGTCGACGCTGCCGAGGTAGCAACGAGCCGGACCGGGAATGATCTCAATCGCTCCCTCGTCGCCGGGAGAGTCCGATGCGCGCCTGCGGCTCGCACCGCGGGACGCTTCAGCCAGTTCACCGGAAGGATCTCGAGCACGCCCGCGACACGATCAGCCACCGGGTGTTCCGGGGGCTCAACTCGACCTTCGTCACTCAGCGGAGTCGCGTGACGCAGGAAGCGCAGGTGCCGAACACCTCGACGGTGTGGTCGACGTCGACGAACCCCTGCGCGTCGGCCACCCGGCGGGCCCACTGCTCGACCTCGCGCCCCTCGATCTCCAGGGTCAGCCCGCAGCCGCGGCAGACGAGGTGGTGGTGGTGCTCCCCGGTGCCGCACAGCCGGTAGACGGTCTCGCCCTCCGGGGTGTGCAGCACGTCGACCGCGCCGGCGTCGGCGAGGGTCTGCAGATGCCGGTACACCGTGGTGAGGCCCACCGACTGGCCCCGCTGCCGGAGCTGCGCGTGCAGGTCCTGGGCGCTGCGGAAGGAGGTCGACTCGGCCAGCACGGCCTGCACCGCCGCGCCCTGCCGCGTCGCCCGCACCGCGCCGGGCGGCCGGGCGGTGTCGGCGCCGGTGGCCGGTGGCATGGGGGGCTGGCTCACGTTCCGCACCCTACTGTGAACGCATTCATGCAAACACCGTCCGGCGCCGGACCAGGACCCTGCGTACCATCCCATACCGCGGCGCGCCCAGCCAGGACAGCCCGAAGCAGGCGCAGGCGACCAGCACGACGGCGGCGCCGGCGGAGACCCTGGCCTGCTCGGAGATCATCAGCCCGGCCGCGCCGCTGAACGCCCCGACGCCCACCGCGACCGCGGTCATGGTGGCCAGCCGGTCGGTCCACAGTCGAGCCGTCGCCGCCGGCGCGACGATCAGCGCCACCGACAGGATCACCCCGACCGCGGGCACCGCGCTGACCACCGTCGCCTCGATGGCGAGCAGCAGCAGCACGTCGAGCAGCCGGGCCGGGTAGCCCAACGCCCGCAGCCCGGCCCGGTCGAACGCGCCGAGCAGCAGCTCCTTGCGGAGCGCGGCGAGCAGCGCGAGCACCACGGCGCCGACGCCGGCGGTCACCACCAGGTCGCCCGGCTGCACGGTGAGCACCGAGCCGACCAGGTAGGCGGACAGGTCCTTGGTGAAGCCGGCCTGCGCGGACAGCAGCACCACGCCGAGCGCGAACCCGGCCGACAGCACCACCCCGACCACGCTGGACTCGTCCGCACCGGGCCGGGACCACAGCCAGGCGACGACCAGCACCAGCAGCGCGCCGAACAGGCCGGCGCCAAGGTAGAGGTTCACCCCGAGCAACGCCGCCAGCACGATGCCGGGGAACGTGGCATGCGTCATCGACATGGTGAAGAACGACAGCCGGCGCAGCACGACGTGCACGCCGACCACCCCGCAGAGCGCGCCGACCAGCAGCAGCTCGACCAGCGCCCGGCGGGCGTAGTCGTCGGCGAACAGGGTCATCCGGCCGCCTCAGGGACAGGCACGCGCCGGCCGGCCATCCGGCGCACGGCGCCGACCGCGAACGCCAGCGCGTACAGCGCGACCAGGGCGAGCACGACCGTGGCTCCGGACGCCAGCCGCAGCCCATGGTAGACGGAGGCCTGGTAGCTCGCGGCCAGCCCGAGCCAACCGCCCAGCGCGCCGACCAGCACCGAGGCGCCGACCAGGACGGTCAGCCGGTCGGTCAGCGCCCGGGCCGCGGCGGCCGGCACCACCAGCAGGGCGATCACCAGCACCGTGCCGACCGCCTTGACCGCGGCCACCACGACGAGCGCGACCAGGACGTTCAGCGCGAGGTCGAGCAGGGCCACCCGGTAGCCCATCGCCGCGGCGCCGCCCGGGTCGAACGCGCGCAGCAGCAGCTCCTTGCCGAGCATGCCGAGGACCGCGACGACGAGCACGGCGACCAGCGCGGTCTCCACGATCTCGCGCCGGTCCACGGCGAGGATCCGGCCGAACAGGAACGCGGTGAGGTCGGCGGTGAAGCTGGTGCGCCGGGAGACCAGCACGACGCCGACCGAGAAGAACCCGGTCAGCAGGATCGCTAGGGACGCGTCCTCGGTGACCCGGCGGTTGGTGGACAGCACGGTCAGCAGCACCGCGGACAGAAGCGCGAACGCCAGCGCCCCCCAGACGATCCCGCCGAGACCGGCGACGAGGTAGCCGATCACCACGCCAGGGAAGACGGTATGGGTCAGCGCGTCGGAGACGAACGCCAGCCGGCGGAGTACGACCGCGACGCTGACCACGCCGCCCAGCGCTCCGAGCAGCAGAGCCTCGGTCAGCGCCCTGGCCATGAACGGGAACTGGAACGGCTCGATCAGCAGGCGGTACATCCCGGGGCTCCGCTCAGCGGGCCACGACGACGTCGTCGGCGACCAGCGCCTGGCCGCCGTACGCCGCCCGCAGCAACTCAGGCGTGAGCGCCTGCGCGGTCGGCCCGAACGCCACCTGGTGCCGGTTGAGCAGGCAGACCTCGTCGCAGGTCAGGTGGGCCAGCGCCAGGTCGTGAGTGGACACCACCACGGCCGCCCCCCCGGCGCGCAAGCGCTCGAGCGCGGCCAGCAGCGCGTCCTGGCTGACCGCGTCCACCCCGTTGAACGGCTCGTCCAGCAGCAGCAGCCGCGGCTGCTGGGCGATCGCGCGGGCGAGCAGCACCCGCTGCCGCTGGCCGCCGGACAGCGTCCCGAACCGGTCGCCGGCCCGGTTGGCCAGCCCGACCGCGGCCAGCCCGTCCTCGGCGGCTCGCCGGTCCTCCCGGCCGGGGCGGCGCACCCAGCCGACCCTGCGGTACCGGCCCATCAGCACGACCTGCCCCGCCGACACCGGGAACTCCGGATCCAGCGTGTCGGCCTGCGGGATGTAGGCGACGTCCCGGCGGGCCTGGGCCGGGGTGCGACCGAGCACCGTGATCCGCCCGCCGACCACCGGGACCAGGCCGAGCACGGCCTTGATCAGCGTGGTCTTGCCGGCGCCGTTCGGGCCGATCAGCGCGACCGTCTCGCCCGGACGCACGTCGCCGTGCACCGCCTCGACCACCGGCGTCCGTCCATACGCGACCGAGGCGTGCTCGAAATGCAGCGCCGGGGTCCGGGGTCCGGTCGGCTCAGCCACGCAGCGCCCTCACGATCGTGTCGGTGTTGTGCTGCTCCATGTCCAGGTAGGTGCCGCCGGCCGAGCCGGTCGGGCCGAGCGTGTCGCCGTACAGCGCGTCCTCGCCCTGGATCACGGTCACCCCGGCCTCCCGGCCGATCGCCTCGGCGGTCTTCGGCGGCAGCGAGCTCTCCGCGAAGATCGCCTTCACCCCGGTCGACTTGATCTTGGCCACCAGATCGGCGATGTCCTTTCCGGACAGCTCGGCCGACGTGTCGAGGGGGAGGATGGACCCGACGAACTGCAGCTTGTACCGGGCGATGTAGTAGCCGAACGCGTCGTGGTTGGTGACCAGCTTCCGCTGGTCGGCCGGGATGCTGTCGATCTCGGTCCGGATGCGGGTGTCCAGCGCGTCCAGCTTGGCTGCGTACCGGGTCTCGTTCGCCTCGTAGCTGGCCTTGCCGGCCGGGTCCTTGGCCGCGAACCCGGTCGCGATGTTCCGGACCATGATCTTGGCGTTGGTCGGGTCGTGCCAGATGTGCGGGTCGCCCTCCTTCTCCGCGGCGTCGCCGGGGCGGACCTCCACGCCGGCCGAGGTGTCGACCACGGTGCCGGTGAAGCCGGCCGAGGAGATCGCGTCGTCCAGGAACTTCTCCAGCCCGACACCGTTCTTCACCACCAGGTCGGCGGTCGCGATCGCCTGCACGTCGGCCGGCGAGGCCTCGTAGTCATGCGGGTCCACGTTCGGCTTGAGGAGCTGGGTGACCTGGACCCGGTCTCCCCCGACGTTCCGGGCGAAGTCGGCGACCTGCGTCGTGGTCGCCACCACTCGCAGCACCGCGCTCGAGTTGCCGCCGGCCGGTGAGGCGGTGCTGTCCGTGGCCTGGCAGCCGGCCAGGCCGAGGGCGAGCGCGGCCATGCCGGCGAGGATCAGGCGCGGAGCGCGCAGGCGCACGGGGGACCACTCCTCGGGGATCGGAACTCGCCTCGGACATTAGTCCGAACCGAAAACCGTTGTCAATAAGCCCCGCTCGAGATCCGGGGCCAAGGGGTTCTCGGATGACTACACGCTGTGCTCGGCCGGCCTGCGACCCCGCCGGACCAGGTAGGTGGCGACCGCCGTGGTGATCGGCACCGAGGCGACCAGGCCGACACCGCCGACCAGGCTGCGGACGATCTCCTCCGCGATCTCGTCGCTGGTGACGATGTCGTGCACGGAGCGACCGGACAGGCTGACCAGCAGCAGCAGCGGGATCGCCGAGCCGGCGTAGGCCAGCACCAGGGTGTAGACGCTGGAGGCGATGTGGTCCCGCCCGATCCGCATCGCGGCCCGGTAGAGCCGGCGGCGGGGCAGGTCGGGGGCGCTGTCGTGCAGCTCCCACACCGCGGACGCCTGGGTGACCGTCACGTCGTTGAGCACCCCGAGCGCGCCGATGATCAGGCCGCAGAGCACCAGGCCGGACACGGACACGGCCGGCACCGAGGTCTGCACGGCGGTGACGACGTCCGAGGACAGGCCGGTGATTCGGATCGCGCCGGTCGCCGCGAACGCCAGCCCTCCGGTGAGGGCCAGGCTGAGCAGGGTGCCGAGCAGCGCGGCCGAGGACCGAGCGGACACGCCGTGCGCGACGTAAAGGACGACGAACAGGATCGCCGCGGCCGCGGTCAACCCGACCGGCAACGCCGGCTCGCCGGCCAGCAGCGCCGGGAGCAGGAAGAAGACCAGGACGGCGTACGCGACGCCCAGCCCGACCAGCGCGGCCAGCCCACGCCAGCGCGCGACGGCGACGACGACCACGGCGAAGAGCCCGGCGAGCAGGCCGAGCGGCAGGTCGCGGACCATGTCGTCGTAGAAGTACGCCGGCCTGCGGGTGGCGGCGTCGGTGGTGCGGGCGAGCCGCACCCGGTCGCCGACCTGCAGCGGCGGCGCGCCTGGCCCCGCCCCGTACTGGAGCGTGGTCGTGGTGGCGGCCTCCGGGCCGGTGTCCAGCCGCACCGTGACATCCCGGCAGGACTGGCTCGGCTCGCCGCGGCAGGGGGTTGCGGCTACCACCGTGACGGTGCCCCGGACGAAGACGACCGCTCCGCCTCCGGGAGCCTGGAACTGCTGCGGCACCGGATGATGCCGCGTCGCGGGCCACAGCAGGACGAGGCCGACCAGGGTGGCGGCGCCGAGCGGCACGAGTAGCGCGGTAAGCAGGAGCCGGCCGGGGCGGTCTGCTCGCCCGGCATCGTGCCAATGCCCGTGCCGGCCGCCGCCCACTCGGTGCCGAGCCGCTACGTCCGGTATCGCTGCCTGTGCCGGCGGCATCGCTTCGGGGCCTCTCCGCTCGATCGGTGCGCCCGGGGCATCGTAGGCCGACCCCGGCGGCCGGTGTCGGCTCTCCCCATCCGGGCACTGCCTTGGGTAGGGGGAAACACCATCGAGCCGGGACGGAGTGAGAGGTCATGGCCAGGACGGTTGCGGACGTGATCACTCGCGAACCGGTCACCGTCGAGTCCGGCCACCCGTGCAGGAGGCTGCCCGCCTGATGCGGGACGCCGATGCCGGAGCGGTCATCGCCCTCCAGGACGGAAACGTAGCTGGCATCGTGACCTACAGAGACATCGCCGTACGTGTTGTCGCAGCAGGCAAGGGTCCGGACACCCCTGTCCTGCAGGGCATCCTGCAGGCGGTGCAGGTCATGCGGGCCAACGCCGCGCGACGGCTGCCGGTCATCGAGTCCGGCCGGCCGGTCGGCATCGTCAGCATCGGAGACCTGGCAATCGAACGGGACTCCGAGTCGGCGCTGGCCGACATCAGCGCCGCGGAGGGGAACACCTGAGCGGTCGCGGAACGTGGCGGCGGCGAGCCCGGTGCGGGCTCGCCGCCCGCGTGTTCAGAGCCGCTCGCCGTACTTCTGGAAGTGCAGCTCCCTGGCTTGCTCCACCCAGCGCTGCCGCTCGATCCGGGAGCGGACGTCACCGCCCAGCGCCGTGGCGGCCCGGGCCAGCGCTTCGCCGTCGTCGGCGAGCCGGGCGAGCTGCCGGTAGGTCGTGATGCCGATGCTGGCCAGCACCTGCTGGATGACCGGGCCGATCCCCACGACCTGCCGCAGGTCGTCCTCGTGCTCGGCGAGCTGATCCGCGGCTCTTCCCGGCGCGCTCCCGTTCCCGGACGCCGCCGGCGCGGGTCGCGCCGCGCCCGCCCCGGTGCCATCGGCCGTCGACGCCGGCACCAGCGCCGGTGATTCGCCGCCCCGCACCGCGGAGATCGCGGTCGACTCCGTGGCCACGCCGACGCTCGGCCCGGCCGGATCCGGAACGCCGGCCACAGTGGACTCGGTAGACTCGACGGATACGCGGGGCTCCGGGCCGACACTCCGCGCGACCGACCCCGGTGCGTCGACCTCGGCGGCATCGGCCTCGGCGGCGTCGGTGGGTGGGTCCCCGGCCGGCGGCCGGGAGGAGGCGGCGACGGCCGGTTGGGCGGACTCGGCGACGACAGCCGGCCCGTTCGACTCTGCGGCCTCGACCTCGGCAGCCTCGCCGGCAGGCGGCGCAGATCCAGCGCCCACAGTGGACGCAGCCGCCTCGGCACCGACGACCGGCTCGCCAACCGACTCCGCTGCGCCCACCGGCCCGGCCACACCGACACGGTCACCGCCCACATCCGCCGGCCCCCCGGCCGCGGTGGACTCGCCGGCGTCGGCGCTACGCGCGTCGGCATCGGCCACGTCATCGGCCGGTGCGGCGTCCGGCGTAGCCGGGGTGCCCACAGTGGATTCTGCGGGCTCGCCGACGGCGTCGCCGGCAGCGGGGACCCGCTCGGTGGCCGGTTCGGACCCGGCGGCCGACTCGGCCGCATCGGCATCGGTGCCGGCCGGGTCGGTGGTACCGGCGGTAGCAAGTGCCTCCTCGGCGGTCTTGGGCGTCGCCGAGTCCGGCCCGGACGTGGCGCTGGCATGCGTTCCCTCGGACGGCGCAACCCCCGCAGCCTCGGTCGGTACAAACAGTTCGGGAAATGCTCGCTCCCCCTGCTCGGTGCGCCGATCCATCGCGTGCGCGCGCTCGCGCCTTCCGCTGCGCGGCAGCAGCCAAACGTCCCCGGTGGACAGGTCGGTGTCGTCGGTGGTCCGCCCGCCCAAACGGCGCGGGGCTGCATGCCTCGGACGATGCCCATCTCTGGGACTGGACGCGCCGCGGCCCCACACCGCCCAGCCGATGGAGATTCCGAGCAGTAGGGCGAGCACGAGTGCCGCGACCTCGCCGGATAGGGTCAGCATCTGGTTCAGGTTCTCCCGATCGCTGGGCGCCTCGCATCATGTCCGGACTCGGCCGGTCGATCACTGTCTTACCCGGGTGGGGCGGGTTCAGCGATCATGACGACCGGTAACCGCAATGGTCAACGCCCGAATCGGTGAACGATGCGCACGCCGGCGATCACACAGTGATCATCTACACCGTTGCCAGCGCATGGCCATCACGTCCGGCTGGACCTCGTCGATCCGCGCGCCGGGTAGCAACGCCTGATATCGGGCGCGGACGGCTGCCCAGTCGAGCCGGCTGACCGGGTCGAGGGCGAGCAGGTGGCCGCCGAGGGTGAGCAGCCAGCCGACGTGCGGCAGGACGATGTCGTCGGCGTCCAGCCGGCGGATGGTGTCGATGGCCAGGATCAGGTCGAACCGGCCGTCGAGCTGGGGCTCGACCTCGAGCAGCCCGCGGCGGTCGGCCCGGACGGACAGCCCGCCGGCACCGCCCGGGACGAGGGCTACTCCGTCGGCCAGCGCCCCGGCGGCCAGCACGTGCTGGTGCCGGGCGGCCAGCAGCGCGGTGAACGTGGTGGCTCCCCGGCCGACGCCCAGAGCCCGGCTGCCGTCCACTGCGGACAGGTCTGGCACCGCGGCGGCCACCCACCGCCGGCAGGCCCGGTCGGCGGCCGGCCGGCCGAGCAGCGGGCCGGTCACCGCGCTCACCGGATGGCCCCGCCGCCCCGCGGGTCGGGCGGGTTGGACCGGTCTCGCCAGTGCATGGCCCTGGTGCGGTACATGCTGGTGATCTCGGCGTCGGGGAAGACGGCGGTGTATCGGGCGGTGAACTCGGCCGGGGTGAGGAACACGTCGGCGGCGAGGTGGTCCAGCCAGGCCGGGTTGACGTTCAGCCGGAACACCTCGACCGCCTCGGCGACCGGCCGGCGGTGGTGCAATATGTCGGCGGCCAGCCCGCGAACCGCCTCCTTGACGAACCAGGACCGGGGCACCTGCCGGCGCGGGTCGACGTTGTCGACCAGGATCGCCTGCCCACCCGGGCGGAGCAGCCCGCGGATCTGGGCCAGCACGCTGTCCAGGTCCGGCACGTGGTGCAGGGTGTGGGTGGACAGCACCAGGTCGAACGCCCCGTCGTTCTCTACCGCCACGGTGGTCAGGTCCCGGTGTTCGTAGCGGACGTTGCCGCGGGGCCGGCGTTCGGCGGCGTAGTCCAGCATCGGCGCGGAGAGGTCCACCCCGAGTACCTCGTCGAACCGTTGCGCCAGCAGCACGGCGTGCCGGCCGGTGCCGGCGCCCAGATCGACGGCCCGCCCCCCGTGCTCGGGCAGCCGGACGGTCAGGTAGTCGCCGAGCGGACCGCCGACCAGCTCGACGAACCGGTCGAAGTGCGCGGGCAAGTGATCGAAGGAGCTCGGGTCGCTGGTCGGGTCGGTGCGACTGCCGGACACGGGTCAAGCCCTCCTGTTCAGACAGTCCACTTGCTACCGTTGCGGCAGGGTGATGGCCGGATCGATGTAGGCATTGGTGACCACGTCACCGGCCGCCAGCCCCGCCTTGATCGGCTTGCGCTGGCTGGCCAGGATCGGGGACAGGATGGCGATCAGCCGGCCGATCCGGCCCGGGTCGATGTCACCCAGGGTGCGGTTGCCGCCGGTGCCGATGATCCCCTCCCGGAGCATCACCCCGACCGCGTAGTCGGCCAGCGGCTGGCTGTAGAAGAACCCACCGCGGTAGGCGTCCACCGCGGCAAGGATCAGCCGGACCGTCCGGGCCGGCGCGGCCACGAACTCGGCCTGGGCCCGCTGCAGCAGCGGCACGAGCTTGGCCAGACACGCCGAGAGCCGATCCCGGTCCTTGACCCGGATCGCCAGCATGTTCGCGTAGTTCGGATAGCCGGTGTCGTTGACCAGGGCGTAGCGCACCGGCCGATGCCACTGCCGCACCTCATGCTCGAGGAGAAACGGCTCGTTCGTCGCGTACCCCTGCACGGCGATCTTCCCGCCGGCGGCCACGAACCGGGACGGCGACCCGTCGTACGAGCCGTCCACCTGCGACGGCCGCAGGATCCCCGAGCCGAGCAGGTAATCCATGAACGGCGAACCCTGGTAGTACAACACCCGCACATCGGTCTGCCCGATGTCCCCGATCGTGTTCCAGTCAGGATGCGCCACCGGATCCCACAAGATCACCTGCGGGTCCAGCTCCAACGGCGCCATCACCCCCAACACCGGCGTCGTACTCGACTGCTCGACAAGCTCGTCCGAGTTGACCATCGCCAGGGTCAACGACTGATCGGCGTACAACTGCGCCGAGGTCTTCTGGAACCCGATCGCCGGCCCCCCCGCCCGGATCTGGATCCGCACCCCGGTGTCCACCCCACCGGCCACCAGCGGCCCAGTCACACTCTTGTGCCCCGTCGCGAACCGGTACCCCGCCCCCACCAGCTGGTAGACGAACGCATGCTCCACCTCCGGAAACCAGGACGACTGCACCACCACCGGGTCCGGGCACACCCCCCGCAACGACCGCAGATCACCCGCCGGCGCGGACCGCCCGGCCGGCTGACCGCCGGTGCCGCCCGAGCCGCTGCCGCATCCGCCCGTCAACGCGACCGTCAGCACGACCACGGGCAGCACGGCAGCACACCGCCTCCGGCTCCCCTTCTCACCCGACCTCGACACGATGCTCCTCTCCTCCTCCGCCCTGAGGGCCTTAGGCACATGAAGCCATATCGCATCACTTTGATGCAAGGTGAATTCTCCGTGAGCGAACAGGACCCGCGTGGCCGTAGCGGCCAGGTCCTCGGTCAGACCCCCCGGTCAGGTCCTCGGCAGCAGCGGGAGCGCCGGGTCGGTGCGCGGCTCCAGGAACGGCACCTCGTCGATGGTCATCGCAATCGGCGTACCGACCTCGTCCAGCACCCGCCGGGTGTGCTCGACCAGCGGAGCGGTCGGCTTCGACCACGGGAACGCGCTGGACGCCTCGGCGACCGTCCGGGTCTCGGTCTCCACCGGCTCGGCCGTCCACAGCACGCCGTGCTCGGCGAGCAGCCGGTCGAGCGGCTCGTCACCCTTCAGCAGCGCCGCTCGCACGCCCTCGGGGAGATGCCAGGGCACGATCAGCGCCCACGATGCGGCGACCGGCAGGTGCGGCGGCAGCGAGTCCTCGAGCAGCACATGCCGGTGCAGGACCGGCCCGGTGGTCCGCAGCCGGAGCAGCCCGGGCGGCCGGATCCGGGGAATCTCGTCCTGGCTGAGCCGGCGCGCCCGCACCGCCCGGCCCAACAGCGCTTCGACCAGTTCGGTCACCCCGGCGCTGCGGCGGACGAGCAGGGTGAACAGCCGGGCCGCGACCGCGTCCGCCCCCTCAGTGCCATCTGCTGAACCGTCCCCGTCCGAGCCTGCCGTACAGTCGTTCATCCCTCCCCTTCCACCCGACAGAGCCGGTCTCAGTGCTCCATGTACGCACACTGCGTCTTTATGATGCAAGATCGCTGTAGAGTGATGGAGTGAGAATCCCTAGCGTGTCCTCGCGATGGATCACGACAACGACGCAGCTGGCCCGGCGGACCGCAGCCGGCTCAAGGCCTTCGGACTGCGGATCAAGCTGCTCCGCACCGCCCGCGGCTGGTCCCAGGAGCAGCTGGCCGAGGCGGCCGGGATGCACCGCACCTTCATCGGCCAGGTCGAGCGCGGCCAACGCGGCATGAACATCATCGCCCTCTGGCCGCTCGCTAAGGCGTTCGGCACCTCCATCGGCGACCTGTTCGTCGACGACAAGGGCCGCCCGATTCCCTGATCAAGACTGCACGACGAGGGGCCAGGACGACCAAGGTCGAACCAGCGGCCCCTGCAACGCGCTGGCTGCGGGGGTCGCCCCCGCGGCAAACACGACGACCAACCCCCGCCCCACCCGTTCGAACCGGCGACCGCCGGAACTTGGGGTCCACCGGAGTCGCCCCCCCGGCAAACACGACAACCAACCCCGGCCCACCCGTTCGAACCGGCGGCCGCCGGAACGTGGGGTCCGCGGGGGTCGCCCCCGCGGCCAGCATGACAAGTGGCCCCTGGCCCGCGCATTCCGCGGGCAGGGGCCACCTAGGACACTTGTGGAGGTGGCGGGAATCGAACCCGCGTCCTCCGACGGCTCGACAGGACTTCTCCGGGCGCAGCTCGCCTTGCCTCTACTCGGCCCCACCGGTCATGCGAGCGAGCCGGTGTGGCGGGCCCAGCCACTGCTTAGCGTCCCGTCACGACCCGTGGCCGGTCGTCGCGGTAAGCCTCCTCACTGATGCCAGGCACCGGGCCGGAGGCGCTCCCGGGCTGACAGACTAGCTACTCGTCAGACGGCGAGTGCGTAGTCGGCGCGACTGGTGTCGGCGCTTGATTTCGTTTGCGACGGATGGTTAACGAGATCATCGTCGCCTTCCTCGGCCCGCTTCTCCTGTCTCGACGTCCGGAGTCGAGACCATTCACCCCCTCGGTGTGACAGCTCCAGGGTAACGCCCCGAGCGGCTCCGATCATCCCAGCGTCTTGACGTAGCTCACCCGGCGCACGTCCACCGTGAAGCCATGCCGCTCGTACAGGCTAAGCGCGCCGGTCAGGTTGTCCGTGTCGACGCCGAGCGCGGCCCGGGCGTAGCCGGCGTCCCGGTAGGCCGTCAGCGCCCGGCCGACCAGCGCCGAGCCGAGCCCGCGGCCACGCCAGGGTGCCCTGGTGCCGATCTGGCCGATCCAGGCCTCCCGCACGCCGGTAGCCTCGGCGTCCGCCGCCCAGAAGTACGACAGCAGGTATGCGGCCACCATCGGGCCGGCCGGGTGCTCGGCGCCGTCCAGGACGACGAAGCTGAGCTCCGGTCGGAACGCCCGCGAGCCGGTGAACCACTGCTGCCAGGCGATCGGGTCCCGGTCCACCGACCCCCAGTGCCGGGCGAACGCCTCGTTGTGGGCATGTCGGACTGCCTCGTCGAACGACCAGTCGAACGTCACGAGCCGCAGCGCACCGACCACCGGTGGCGGCTCGGGCACGGGCTCGGTCAGGTCCCGCTTCATCTCGTTGAACCAGCGCACAGCGGTGTAGCCGGCCCGTTCGGCCAGTCGGACATGGCTGCCGACATGCGCGTACGGGGTGAGCTGCAGCTGCCCGGGAACGGTCGGGTGACGGGTGCGATGCTCGCTCTCGCCGCGTTCCTCCAGCCAGGTCAGCACCCGCCGGCCGATGCCGTAGCCACGCCACGCCGGGTGCACGGCGCCGTCGAGCCCGATGCGGTCGACATCCCGGACCGCCCGCGGCACGTTCACCCGACCGAAGCCGACGAGATCACCGTCGGGGGCGAACGCGCCGATCGTGTGACGTTCCGGGTCGAAATCCGCCTGACTCATCTCGTCGGCCACGTCGGCCTCGTCGAGGTGCTCGCCGGTGCGGTCGACCTGCTCGGCCGCGGCGAGCAGCCGAACCACCGCGGGCAGGTCCCCGCTGCCGAGCGACCGCCAGGTCAGCTCGGCCGTCACGCCGTCGCTGGCCAACCCGGCCTGATCTGGGTTATCGGGTGCAAAGCCGGCACCGGCCGGCCCGCCGGTGCCGGTGATCTCCTCAGTGAGTTTTTCGACCACGTGACCAGACCGTACCGGCCCGCGAGGCGGCCGCCGACTAAATTTCCGGCTACCAGCCCGGAGTCGGCACCGCGAACCCTCCGGCGATCAGCATCGCGGCTGCGCTACGGCGAGCACCAGCGCCAGCCCGCCGGGCAGCACGTGCCGGCTGAGGACCGATTCGTGCGGTGCGCGAACCAGCCTCGGGCGACAACCTCGCCGGAAGATTCTGCCGCCGGGCCCGGGCAGCGGTGCCGGCGAACGTGTGACGCACATCCGAGAGCGGCCGGCGCCGCCGAGGTGGATCGGGACGGTTCACGCCGGTTCGCGGCCCCTGGCGCGGCGTCCCGACGCGCGGCGGCTCATCGCGCGGCTGATCTCCCGGTCCGCGTCCCGGCGGGCGAGGTCCTGGCGCTTGTCGTAGGAGCGCTTCCCGCGGGCGAGAGCAATCTCGATCTTGACCTTGCCGTCCCGGAAGTACAACTGCAGCGGGACCAGGGTCAGGCCGCTCTCCCTGGTCTTGCCGATCAGCCGGTTGATCTCGTCACGGTGCAGCAGCAGCTTGCGGGCCCGCCGGGGCTCGTGGTTCGTCCAGGTGCCCTCGGTGTACTCGGGGATGTGCATGCCTTGCAGCCACACCTCACCGTCCTTGATGGACGCGTACGCGTCCGCCAGGGAGGCCCGCCCGGCGCGCAGCGACTTGACCTCGGTGCCGGTGAGCACGACGCCCGCCTCGTAGCTGTCCAGGATCATGTAGTCGTGCCTGGCCTTGCGGTTCTGCGCGACGAGCTTGCGGCCGGACTCGCGGGGCATGTAGCAACCCCGGTCAGAGCCGGACGTACAGCCGCAGCGTGATGTACGCCGCGACGCTGGCCAACGCGACGCCGAGCGCTGCGACCCACGGGCTGATCACGAGGATCGAGTTGGCCCCGATCTCCGGGATGATGCCGGCTCGGATCGGTTCGCCGAGCGTCTTGTCCAGGAAGAGGATCTTGCCGACCACGAGCAGGCCGACCGCAAGCAGCGCGCCGGCGAGCCCGGCTACGGCGGCCTCGAGCATGAACGGCAGCTGCGTGTACCACCGGGAGGCGCCGACCAGCCGCATGATGCCGGTCTCCACCCGGCGGTGGAACGCCGCCACCTGGATCGTGTTGGAGATCAGCAGCAACGAGGCGAACGCCTGGATCAGCGCGATCGCGATGGCGGCGTTCCGGATGCCGTTGAACCCGGAGAAGATCCGATCCAGCGCCTGACTCTGGCCCTGCACCTGGAACACCCCGGGCGCGCCGGTGAACTGCTGGGAGATCACTGTGTACCGCTCCGGGTTCTTCATCTTCACCAGGAACTCTGCCGGGATGTCACCGCGGGTGGTCTGAGCGACCAGGTTCGGCTCGGTCTTGAACAGCTGCTTGAATCGTTCGTACGCCTGGTCCTTGGAGACGAACTCGGTTCGGACGACCTCCGGGGACTCGGCCAGAGACCGCTGCAGCGCGTCCCTCTGCTGCGCGGTGACGTCGTCCTTGAGGTAGATCGTGACCTGAAGCTTGTCGTAGTACAGCGCCCGCATCTCGCTGATCTGGCGAGCCACCAGCATCCCGGCACCGAAGAAGCAGAGCGAGATCGCGGTGGTGATGATCATTGCGACGGTCATGGCGAGGTTGCGGCGCAGGCCGGTTGCCACCTCGGTGAGGACGAAGTTCGCGCGCATGGGTTCCTTACGTTGTCTGGCGTCGTCGTCTCGGTCTTGGCCGGGCGCGGTCGTTCACCGGTGCCCCGACCGCACGTGCCCCTCGCCGTTCATCGCTCACCGCTAGCGGCCGACCCCGTACACCCCGCGGGCCTGGTCCCGGACCAGGCGACCGAAGTCGAGCTCGATGACCCGGCGGCGCATGGAGTCCACGATGTTGTTGTCGTGCGTGGCCATCAGCACGGTGGTGCCGGTGCGGTTGATGCGCTCCAGCAGCGTCATGATGTCCTGGCTGGTCTCCGGGTCGAGGTTCCCGGTCGGCTCGTCGGCCAGCAGCACCAGCGGCCGGTTGACGAACGCGCGGGCGATCGCCACCCGCTGCTGCTCGCCGCCGGACAGCTCGTTCGGCATCCGGCCGGCTTTGCCGTCCAGCCCGACCAGCTCCAGCACCTCCGGCACCACCTTGCGGATCGTGTGCGCCGGCTTGCCGATAACCTCGAGCGCGAACCCGACGTTCCCGGCCACGGTCTTGTTCGGCAGCAGCCGGAAGTCCTGGAACACGCAGCCGATCGTGCGGCGCAGGGCCGGCACCTTCCACTTGGACAGCCGGCCCAGATCCTTGCCGGCGACGTGCACGCGGCCGCGGGTGGGGCTCTCCTCCTTGAGTAGCAGGCGGAGGAACGTCGACTTGCCGGAGCCGGACGGACCGATGAGGAAGACGAACTCGCCCTTTTCGATGTTCATGCTGACGTCGTCGAGGGCGGGTCGGGCACTGGCGGCGTAGAGCTTCGTAACACGGTCCAGGCGGATCACGAGCGCAGAGTCTACCGTTGAGGTGCCGGAGGCTCTCGGCGGCGGACCTGGAGGTGTGGACAGTGTGCTGCGAGGGACTGGTGTGCGCGGCCTGCTCTGGCCGGGTGTCCGAGGGCCGTTGTCCGACCTGTCGGGCTTATCGGGATGAGCATCACCATACTGGACCGGATTGGTCTGGCCTGATTGTTCCGCTGGTGGCCGCGGTGCTGGGCCTGGTGTTGCTGCTCGCCCTGCACGCCCAATTTGGCTGACCACCGGTGCGGGTGACGCCGGCTGACCGGATCAGGAGGTTGCGGCCGCCTCCTGTTGCCGCTTCCAGCGGATTTCGGCCTCGATGAACTGATCGATGTCGCCGTCCAGCACCGCGCTGGTGTTGCCGGTCTCGACGTCGGTACGCAAGTCCTTGACCATTTGGTACGGATGTAGCACGTAGCTGCGGATCTGGTTGCCCCAGCTCCCGCCTGAGTCACCGCGCAGCGCGTCAAGCTGCGCCCGTTCCTGCTGCCGGCGGCGCTCCAGCAGCTTCGCCTTGAGCACCGCCATCGCGGTCGCCTTGTTCTGCAGCTGCGAGCGCTCGTTCTGGCAGGACACCACGATGCCGGTCGGCAGGTGGGTGATGCGGACCGCGGAGTCGGTGGTGTTCACGCCCTGCCCGCCCGGGCCGCTGGAGCGGTAGACGTCGACCCGGATCTCCTTCTCGTCGATCTCGACATGGTCGCTCGCCTCGACGACCGGCACCACGTCGACGCCGGCGAAGCTGGTCTGCCGGCGGTGCTGGTTGTCGAACGGGGAGATCCGGACCAGCCGGTGGGTGCCGTGTTCACCGGCCAGCGTCCCGTACGCGTAGGGGGCCTTCACCACGAACGTCGCGGACTTGATCCCGGCCTCCTCGGCGTACGAGGTGTCGTACACGTCGGTTGGGTGGCCGTGCCGCTCGGCCCAGCGCAGGTACATCCGCAGCAGCATCTGTGCCCAGTCGGCCGCGTCCACCCCGCCGGCCTCGGACTGGATCGTGATCAGGGCGTCTCGCTCGTCGTATTCGCCCCCCAACAAGGTGCGGACCTCCAGCTCGTCGATGGCCCGGCGCAGGCTGGTCAGCTCGGCCTCGACCTCGGTGCGGGTGCCTGCGTCGTCCTCGTCCTCGGCCAGCTCGTGCAGCACGCCCAAGTCGTCCAGCCGCCTGCGCAGGTCCTCGACCCGGCGGATGTCGCCCTGCACGTGGGATAGCCGGCTGGTTACCCGCTGCGCGGTCTCCTGGTCGCTCCACAGGTCGGGGCGCCCGGCCTGCTCCTCCAGCTCACCGGCCTCGCGGCGCAGCGCGTCGAGGTCCAGCACGGCCTCGATGCTGCTCAGGGTGGCGGACAGCTCCTTGAGTTCGGCGGGCACATCGACAGTCACGACAAGGCAGGGTACGCCGAAAGTGGCGACGTCCCGGGCGACGCCGACTGGGTCGGCGCGGACCTGCCGGACTGCGCCGGCGGCGTCGAGGCGCCCGGGTGGTCTCAGCCGGTCGGCACCGAGTCGAGCCAGCGCAGCAGCGCTCGCTCGTAGGCGACGCCGAACTCCGCGGTCGCCACGAGGAACGGGTCGGAGCTCGCCTTCTTCAGGTCAGCAGCCCGGGACCGGTGGCTGGTGAGGGCGGCCTGGTGCTGCACCCGAGCCTCCTCGACGAGCTGCTTCAACTGCCCGGGGGCGTGGTGGGCGCCGAAGCCGAGCCGGAGGATCAGCGGGTTGCGGGCGTGATCCGAGCCCGCCGGCTCGGCTAGCCAGGACCGGAAGGCGCGCTTGCCGGCCGCGGTGATGGCGTACGGCTGGGCGGCGCGCGGACCGAGCTTGCCCGGCCGCACATAACCGGCCGAGGCGAGCCCGGGCAGCTCCCGGTAGACCTGGCTTCGGGTGACGCTCCAGAACGCGCCGAATCGATCTTTAGCGGCGGAGACCAGCTCACCTCCGGTCATGGGACGTTCGTGCAGGAGGCCGAGCAGGGCGGCGGCAGTGGAGTTCAGGTTCGTGGCCACGAGACAACGCTGCCATCTTTCGGCCGGTGACGCCAGCACCACGCCGAGTGGATCGTCCACTGTGGCCCTGAATCGTCAGTCCAGTGGCGACCGTGCCCGTGCGACAACCGTCCGGTCCAGACCGTCGCGGTAGCCGAGGAGTGCGCCGAAGGGGATCCGGACCCGCCGCCGGCAGGTGACCGTCGCGACGCGACCGTCGGTGGTCACAGTGATCGACAGCGCGCCACGGTCGGCTCGGCCGGTGCCATCGGCCGGGCCAGCGCCGTCGGCGGGCAGCTGGTGCAGCCGGTACGCGGCGACCGCGCGCTGGACGGCCTGCTCGTCCAGCGGCAGCGAGTCAGGACCGTCCGCCTGGGACGCAGCGTCGCCGGCTGCTGCCCGCCGGCTGAACCCGTTGGCCGCCGCGATGGCTGCCCCGTCGCAGATCCCGGCCAGGTCGCGCTGGGCCAGGAACGCCGCCGACGCGGCGATCGAACCGCAGACGAACGTGCCGGCCATCAGGAAGCAGAGCATGATCAGAGGAATCGCCGTCCCCCGATCCGCGCCTGCTGCGCCCAGCCGGGCGCTCGACCGGCGGCCGGGCCGGCCTGGGAGGCGACGACCCGAACCCGCCCGCGCCGGGAGCCGCCGCCCCGGGTGCAGACCGCCCGCCCACCGTGGGAGCCGCCGTACCCACCCCGTCGGGCGGCGGCTCGGCCGGCGACCGCCCGCCCACCGTGGGAGCCGTGGCGGGTGCACACGAGCCGCCCACCGTGGGAGCCGTGGCGGGTGCACACGAGCCGCCCACCACTCCGTAGGCCGGTGCTCGGCGCACCGACCGGCCGCCGACTGTCGGAGCCGCCCACGGCGCAGACGAGCCGCCCACCCCGTAAGCCGGCGTACCCACCCCAGATCCCCTGCCCATCGCGCAATCCCGCGCCTCGACCGCAGACCGCCTTGCCGGGGCAAGCCGCGGGCCACGGGTTCACGAGCTTCGCTGGCTGCTCCAACAGGCGGCCGGCGCACGGCCATGGCGGCCCTGTCCTCCTTCCTTCAGCGCACCGCGGTTCGATAGTTCCGATAGTCGTCGGCGTGCACGACGTACCTGCCGGTGACCGTGTTCCGGCTGCCCAGCAGGACACCGGGGATCGCTGGCACGGCGATCGGCTGGGTGACGCAGATCTCGAAGTCGGAGCCAGGCGTCAGCGGCCAGGGCTTGGTGTCCGCCGCGGCACAGTCGTGGTCGGCCGGCCCGTACCGCACCGTGATCGCGTCGGCCCGCAGCCCTTGGTCCTCCAGGGCTAGCCGTGCCGCGTAGGTCGCCCGCTCGGCCGCGTTCGCCCCGGTCCCGGTGGCGTATGCGCGACCGGCCTCCCGCGCGGCGTGGGTAACGCCGTAGAGGCTGCGCTGCACCGAGGAGACTGCCAGCACGAGGTACATCAGCGGGACGAGCAGGACGACACCGAGCAGTACGAACTCGATGACCGCGGTGCCGCTGTCCACCTGGGACGATTCCGCGTCCGGCGGCGAGCGGGAGCCGGCGGGTCGGCGCCTTAGCCTCATCGACCCTCCTTGATCGCCCGAGCTGTACTGTCCACTGGCAGCAGATCACCCAGGGCGGAGAGCAGGGCCGGCACACTCCCCCGGCAGTGCACCGCGACCAGCACGGTGCCGCCGGCGCCTGCCTGCTCGGTGGCGGTGCACCGGATAGCGGACGCGGTCCGCTCCGACACACCATGGGCGAGGACCTGCTCGGCGAACGGCCCACCGTCGACTGTGGCCCGGTCCGCGTTCGCTCCGTACCGGGCGCCCTCGGCCGCGCTGGCCACCACGACGTTGCGGAGGTGGAGGTAGACGGCCACCTGCAACACCGCCAGGAGCAGGAACAGCAGCGGCACCGTGATGAGAACGAACTCGACGACCGCCGCCCCCCGCTCCTCCCGCCATGCCCCGCTCATCGTCGGCCGCCTATCTCGCCTGACGGAACATGTCCTGGATCGCCGAGGTCATCGCGGGAATGATCGTGTTGCGAAATGGAACGAGAATCGCCACCACCAACGCCGCCGTCATCACCGCGATCATCACCCAGCCCGGCACGTCTCCTCGATCGCCGGAAACCCGTCCCAAACCAGCTCGTCGCCCGCCGACCAGTGCTCGGACGCGCGCTCGGCTGCCGGCCGGCCAGCTGCGTGCCACCCTTCGCCGCGCACCGCCACGGTCTGGCCGCATCACCGCTCCACCTCCATCTCGACTAGCGCACAAGCTGAGTGATTGACACCAACCCTGGGAACAGGGCGAACAGCACGGTCACCGGCATGATGAGAAACACCACCGGCAGCATCATGGCGATCTCCCGCCGACCGCCGGCTTCGAGCAGTGCCCGCTTGCCGGCCTCCCGGACGTCCGCCGCCTGCGCGCGCAACACCTCCGCGAGCGGGGTGCCACGTTCGACCGCGACGATGATGCCGTCGACGAACCGGGCGAGGTGGTCGAGCGAGGTGCTGTCCCGCAGCTCCTCCAGCGCGCGGACAAGCGGTGCACCGGCCCGGGCTCTGGCCATCGCGGCCGAAAGGTCGCGCGACAGCTCCCCTGCGGCCAGCCGGGAGACCCGAGCGATGGCGCCGGTCGCGCCTTCGCCGGCGGTGACCGCCAGCGCGAGCAGCTCGGCGACTACCGGAAACTCCGCCAACATCGCCTGACACCGTCGCCGCAACTGCCGGCCGAGCCACCAGTCGCGGCCCAGCACTCCCGCGACAAGGCCGCCGACACAACAGGCCGCGGCGGAGACAAGGTTCACCCCACCGAAGATGGCGGCGGCGAGAACGGTGGCCGCGACCCCGCAGCCCAGTCCGAGCGCCCCCCAGACGACCTGCTCCACTCGGAAGTCCTCGACGCTGCGCGTGGAGCCGAGCGCGGCAAGCCGTCGGCGAACCGACCCACGCCCGCCGGCCAGCCGGTCGACCACCCGGACGGCGTCGGCCAGCACCGGCCGGAGCAGCCGGCGTACTGCGGTGAACACAGTGGACTGCTGGTCGGTGCCGGCTAGGAGGAGCCGGGATGGGCGCGGTGCACCACGCAGGTAGGGAGCCAGCCGCTGGTCGAGCCGTACCGGCCGCATCGGCGGCGCGAACAGCACTGCCAGCGTCAGGCCTGCCGCGAACAGGAGGCCGAGTCCGACGCCGACCAGCGGGGCGCTCATCGCAGCACCCGCCGTTCCTCGGGAAGTCGGCCGATGCGAACCATGAGCTGGTAGGCCACCGCGCACACGCCGCCGCCCACAGCCAGCAGCACGATGCCGGTGGGACTGTCGTAGGCGTCGAGCGTGCCGGTCTGGCTGGCCAGCAAGAGGAGGATCAGCCACGGGGCAGCCACCGCCAGCCGAGCCGCATTCACTGTCCAGCTCTGCCGGCTCTCCAGCTCCCCCCGAGTGCGCGCGTCGTCGCGCAAGAACGCGGACAGCGTCCGTAGCACGGTGCCGAGGTCGGTGCCGCCGACCTCCCTGGCAACCCGCAGCGTCTCGCAGACCCGGTCGCCGACCGGGTCTGCCAGGCCGTCCTTCAGGCGGTCGAGACTCTCCATGAAGCGCCCGGTCGCCCGGTAGTCGTCGCCGAACCGGGTGAACGCCGGCCGGAGCTGCTCGGGCCCGCGTTGGCCGAGCGCCGCGACCGCCTCGCCCAACGACATGCCGGCCCGGATCGCCGAGGTCAGGTTGTCCACGGCCTCAGGCCACAACTCCCTGAGGTCGACCATCCGGCGCCGCCGCAGCCGGCGCACCAGCGCTGTTGGAGCAAGCAGGCCGAAGACGGCGAAGCACGCCGCGATGCTCACCGTCCGGGTTGCGACGAGCACGGCAGAGCCGAGGGCTGCGGCCACAGCCAGCTGGATCGCGGCCAGCTGCGCCGAACTGACCCCATCGACCCCGGCCTGGCGAAGCAGCTCGACCCGCCGCGCCGACCATCGGCCCCGAGGCGACGCCGAGCGTCGCGGCGCAGCCGTCCCGCGCTGCCAGATCAGCAGCAGACCGACACCGAGGAGCAGACCGAGCAGCGCGCCCATGTCACACCTGCTCCCCGGATCCCCTCGCCGGCGGGCTGTCGCGCCAGCCCGCCAGCAGCACGGTCAGATCGACTCCGAGCCGGGCAAACCGCTCCGGATGTGGCGGGTAGCCCTCGGCGCGGACGAGCCGGTCGTGCCGGGTGGTGAAGACGTCCGCAGTCTCGATCACTCCACCTTCCACCCGGCCAGGGACACCGACCACCTCCCGCACCCGACGCCGTCCACTGTGGTCGATCTCCAGGTGGACGACGAGATCCACGCTGGCGGCCACGGTGGGCACGACGAAGCCGTGGCTCACGTTCTCACCGGCGAGCAGTGGCAGGGTGCACATCTTGACCAGCGCCTCGCGTGCCGAGTTGGCGTGCACGGAGCACATCCCTGGCACGCCGCTGTTCAGGCAGAGCAGCAGCCCAAGGTGTCTGAGAACATATGGCGGCTGCGCGGGGTGCACGACGCCCGCATGGCCTCACGCGACGAGCCGGCAGCTGTCCCCGGATCGCATGGCCATGATCGTATTGGTCTGCTCGGGGCCGGACCGGAATACGCTTGGCCCGAAGCACCAGCTCTATCACGGCCATCCCGAGGTGCAGGTCGGCAAGGTGAAGCCCGCCCGATGCGGCGGGCGGCCCCCAACGCTGTGATCATCTCCGGCCCCGCTGGCGCGGCCGGTCGCGGGCCTCCTCTAGGTGTGTTTCTTGGAAGACGGGCAAACCTCGTGTTCCGGGTCCCACCAGAGGAGATTCATGACGTCGCCGGACCGCCAGCCCCAGACACGCTGCTTCCCGCCCAGCCTCAGCTCCCAGAGGTCGCCGAGGTCGTCGCGCCGGAGCTCGACCAACCGCTGCTGGGCCGCAGCGCAGAGATTCTCGACTGGGATCTGCTTGTGGTTGGTGCTCGCGGCCAGCTCCCCCCAGGTCATGGACTCGAACGACGCCAGCTTGTTGTGCAGGTAGAGCGCCGTCCCCTTGTCGAGCTGGTACCAGCCCCGCCGGCCATCGGTGTCCACGCTGCCTAGCCGCCAGGAGATGCGGACGTCGTCGCGCGGTGTCTCGACCGCGGCGAGATGGCGTCCGCCCAGGACGGGGACCGCCTTGGTGGGCCGGCGGCCGCCCACGGGGAGGCGCCATAGTCAGAACAGCTCATGGACCGCTCATGGACTGTAGGCCCCAGCCCGCGACGTACGGTCAACGATCGGGAGGCGGGCTCATCGTGACCGCTCGGTAGCCTAGCTCCCGTGATCGTGTTCATTTCGTCGGTGCGGCGCGGGTTGGAGGCGGAGCGGGACTACCTGCCTGCCCTGCTTCGGGCGGCCGGCCACCAGCCCCGCCGCTTCGAGGACTTCACCGCCCAGCCCTCCCCCAGCCGCGACGCCTGCCTGACCGGCGTTGAGCAGGCAGAGGTCTACCTGCTGCTCCTGGGCCAGCACTACGGGCAGCCGATGGCCGACACCGGCGCCGCGCCGACCGAGGAGGAGTTCACAGTCGCCAAGCGACGCGGCATCCCGATCCTCGTGTTTCGTAAGAGTGGGGTGGAACCGGACGACCGCCAGACGGACTTCATCGCCCGGGTGGGCGAGTATCAGCGCGGACGCCTCTGGAAGCAGTTCGACGGGCCGCTCGACCTCGGGGTCCTCGTGTTGGCTGCACTGGCCGAGGCGTCGACGACGACGCCCTTGAGCTGGGAGCCCGTCGCCCAACCGCCGACGATTCGCTGGCGGGCCGATCGGTCGTGGCCGCCCCGCCACACCAACACATTCGCGGCGGTGCTGGAGGTGCACCTCGTCCCGCCCGACGCCCGGCCTGTAATGCCGGTAGCTGCGTTGGAGCCACGGTCCCGGCGACTTGGGCGGGTGGGACGGGAGGCCGGGCTGTTCCCGGAGTCCGCTGGCCTGAAGATTGGATCGAACGCCGAGGAGGCTTGGACGTGGTGTGAGGTCGACGACCGGCGCGCTTCCAGGGGACCAAGTAATAAGGTATGGCGCGACGGCGCGAGCGGCCTCGTCGTTGATCGCGCGGGCGGCGTGATGGTGTTCGAGACCCTGCCGCGCGATCAGATGGGCACCTTGGTCGACCAGCCGTACCTGGGCGAGCGCCTGACCATGCTCATCCGCACGGCTCACGCGATCCTCGCGGCCGAAGTCATGCACCTTGTACCCGTTGCCGGCCTGGCACCGATCGACTGGGTACAGGAAGGCGACCCGGCAAAACTCGGCAGTCGGATGAGTAGCTCAATGCGGACCGGACAGACCCAGCCAGTTCACACGCAACCGGACAGCCAGATCGAGGTCGGGGCGTTGCCGGCGGCCATCCCGGAGGTGGCGCGGGAACTGGCCGCCCGCCTGACCGCGGAGCTACGGTCGCGCCGGTTCTAACCAATGTGCTGCGCCAGCTCGTGGGCCAATTGTGCCGCCTCGCGGCGCGCGGCTGTGCCGGCCTGGGGGGATAGCGGCAGGCGTAGCGATCCCCCCCGGTCCCAGAAGGTCAGCCGCCAGGCGCACCCGGAAGGCAAAGGCGTGCCGTCGTGTGCCTCCGCCCAGTCGTCGGCGGAGCCCTCCAGGGCAAGGGTGCGCAGATCGGATAGTGGCCACGTCTCCGCCTGGAGAGTCCATTCCCCAGGCCAGCCGATGACGCGCACGATGCGTCGTCCGGTGATCGCGACGAAGATCAGCGTCTCAGGCTGGGCAGCCGGGTCCTGCCAGACCTCGTGGTAGCGCGGCGTCTCGCCAGCGAGGAGGACCGCCGCCTGACGAGCCATCACCTCAGGAAGCTCGACCGTTCCCCGCCGCCGGTTGACCAGGTCACGGGCTACGTCCGTGATCGAGACAGCGTGACTTATGATCTCCTACCCAGCTCGGTCCGCATGCGGGCGCATTCATGATCCAACCTAGGTCACTACACCGGCCTCATGCCTGGCTTGGAGGAGCAGGGAGAGGGCCTATCCAACATCGTCATGTTCGCGGTCGTGCGTGATACCCGGCCACGCGATGTCTCCGTCGTGATCCACTACTCCGTCGTCCGGACTATCGAGGCGCGCTGCAACGTCAGGTCCGCCCGAAGGAGGCGAACCACTTGCGCCACGACTACGGGATCTTCGAGCACGCGCGGCACTCCTGAGAGCTCGCAAGAGCGGACGAGGTACGCCTCGTCCTCTTCGCTCAGTTGCCAACGCTCCGGCCCAGGCGAAGGTGACGACGCGAGCGACGGCACGGTCACGGGTCCAGCGGCTCGCTTGCTGCCTGACGCTGCTGCCGAACCTCGCGCGTGGGCGATGTTGGCCTCGGCGAGGGCGGCCCAGCCGGTTTCGTACTCGACGCCGACCGCGCGCCGGCCGGCGTGGACAGCTCCGACCAGGGTGGTGCCGATCCCGCACATCGGATCGAACACCCGCTCGCCCGGGCGGGTGTAGGTACGGATGGCGTGGGCGGCCAGGTCGGGCAGCATCCGGGCCGGGTGGGCGGTCGAGCCGGCGACGTACCGGCCGCGTCGCTGCGCGGCGGGGCTGCGTTGGGCGACCGGCCACACCGACAGCCCCGGGCACTCACTCGTCGTCGCCCACCCGGCCGCGCCGGGCGGGGTAGTCGTGGGTCGGGTCGGCGGCGACCTGGGTGGTACGGGGGTCAGCCATGGCGGCCGCTGCGGAGCACGAAGGCCAGCAGGTTCGCCCGCACTTGGAGGTGGGTAGCCGCGCGCAGGGTGGCCGGGCCTGCGGGGGTGGCCTGCCGGGGGCTGGGGTCGCCGGGGATGGGCGCGGTGAGGACCACGATGTGCTGCAGGTAGCCCAGCCCGGCGCGGCGAGCGGCGGGGATCAGCCGCCGGGCGTGGTCGACGTAGTGGGTGCGCGGCGGGGGCGCCAGCGCCACGATGACGCAGCCGCCGGCGGCCAGCAGCCGCCGGCAGCCGCCGAGCAGGTCAGCCAACTCGGCACCGGACTCCTCCTCAACCGGGTTGCCGGGGGAGCCGGGGGACGGCCAGCGCAGCAGCACCAGCCGCGCGGTGCCCCCGACGTGTTCCAGCAGGACGGGGCTGGCCGGGTGGCTGGCCGGCAGGTAGCGGCGGGCCCCGGCGCCGGCCGCTCCGGCGACGGCGGGGTCGGCGGACAGGTCGACGAGGGTGTCGCCGGGTTGGGTGTAGAGGCCGACCAGCAACGCCGCGGCCTGCGGGTCCAGCCCGACGGCAAGATCGTGCGGGCCGGCCCGGCCGGTGCCGGCGACCCGCCAGACGCTGATGGGTACTGGTGGGTCGCCGGGGATCACGTCGATGGCACCGGCGGCGACCAGCTGGTGCAGGCCGAGAGGATCGGCCGCGCTGCCGGATTGCCGGTCCGGATCGATGGCCGGGCCGTCGTCGGGCCGCGCGGGCTGTCTGGTCGTGGGCGGGTGCGGCTTGCGCCGGTGGTGGCCGGTGTTCACACCCACCCACGGCCCAATCGCGCGGCCGATCTGCCGGCCGACCGACCCGGGGTAGGCCAACCGGCGCCCAACCGGCGGCCTGAGCCATCCCCTGGGTGTCGGGATCAGCCGCGCGGCGCTGTGGACCCGCATCGCTCGCCGCCGACCCGAAGCCCCGGTCGGCGCGACACCGCCGGGCGGGCGCACCGGTCGAAGCCTGGCGTTCAGCAGCCAGCAGTCGACGACCGCCGCCGCTCGTGCTGGCGGCATTGCATCGGCGGGTGGCGGGACCAGGGCCGGCGCGGCGGTATGGCGCGGGCAACTGTGCTGCGGCGGCACCCGGTTCTGGTCCGCTGCAGCGGCCCGGGTCAACTACCCAACCATGCTGGCCATGCCGGCCGACCGGGCGGTGTCGGCAGCCGCTGCCGGCGGGCCCGGGGTTGGGTTGGGTGGCGGCCGGTTGGCCAACCAGTTGGGTTCGTGTGCGCGGATAGGGGTCTCGCCGCCCGCGCCATCTCAGCGGCGCGGCGTCCCCGGATCTGAGGAGCACCGACCGATGTCGAGGCCTTGGCCGTCTAGCCCGCTGGACGCCGCGCAGCGCGCGTTCGACCTGTTGACCTGCCCGCCGGCGCCGCTGGCCTTCGACGGCCGCGGCTTCGCCGGGCTGCCGCCGCGGCTGCTGCCGCTGGACGAGCTGAAGAAGATCCTGCTCGCCGACCGCACCCCCCGGCCGGTCCGGGACACGGTGTGGCGGGAGGTGGTGGTCCGGGCCCGCCGGGACGGCCCGGCCTGGGTGGTCGCCGCCGTCGGACTAGCAATCCCGGGCCTGCGGCGGGCGGCCGGCAAGCTCGCCGCCGGCTGGCGAGGGGACACCGCCGACCTGGACGGCGAGCTGCTGGCAGGGTTCGTCGACCGGCTGCACACCGTCGACGTGGATGGGCCGCGGGTGTGCGGGCGGCTGGTCGACGCCGGGATCCGGGCGGTCAGACGGGCCCGGGCCCGGGTCGAGGACACCGACGCCGTCCACGTCCAGGGCGCCTGGTCGCTACCGCCTGCCCAGCCCTGGGACCATCCGGACTGGGTGCTGGCCCGGGCGGTGGCCGCCGCGGTGCTCGACCCGGACGACCACCTGCTGATCAGCGCCACCCGGCTGGACGAGGTGCCGCTGCAGCAGGTCGCCGACCGGCTCGGGGTCAGCGTGACGGTCGCCGCCGGATGG
>WNFY01000455.1_pt1 | contig 36430 bp, 31 predicted proteins | sample 5400091 | NCBI WGS metagenome assembly WNFY01 (sample SAMN13153364, study PRJNA577476) | soil metagenome | isolation source: 60 cm soil or saprolite under grassland replicate 1 | place: USA:California | collected 2016-06-15 | reverse complement strand
AAGGGAGGAGTTGGCGTCGATGCAGCCTTCGATGCGATTGGCGGCGCGCATTTCGCGCGGTCTTTCGCTTGCCTCGCACCCGGCGGCCTCCTCGTCGGCTACGGTGCCCAGACAATGGCGGTTGGCGGCGCAGGCTTGGCGTCAGCAGCACTCGGTTTGGCGCGGCTCAAGCTGTGGGACGTGCTGAGCGGCCTGTTCGGCGGCCGTCACGCCGTGTTCTATAGCATCACCACGCGTCGAACGGCGCACCCGGAGGATTTCAAGGCCGACATGGCCACACTGTTCGACTTGCTGCGCGACCGCGCCATCCATCCCGTCGTGATCGACCGTCTCCCTCTCGCGGCCGCGCGCGAGGTCCACACCCGCATCGATCTCGGCGGCCTCGGCGGTAAGATCGTGCTTCTACCCTGGGCCGAGGCGTGATTCTATCCGCGACGGACCGCCGGCCGCGCCGCGCATGGGCGGCGTCACGTGCCCACTTCGGGGCGAAGGGTGAGAGGTCGTCGGGACCAATGTCTCGATCCAAAGGGCTACTCATAGATTGCCTCTTGAATCCCAGGAGACAGCCTCTAGGCGGTTCCCAGAACCTGTTATATCAGGACTTTGTTCCCAGATTACATCAGAACGCAGTTCCCAGGGCAGGCTGCGGTCCCAGTGCTATCTGTGATGCAGACCTGACCCATAGTCCTTAACGGCCACGATAGGCACTGGGCTTTGATTGCCAGTTTGCGCTGGCCCTGGGCCTTGACCCGCAGGACGCAAAAGTCGTGGTCGGAGGGCGCGTGTTCGCTTCATTGATGCTAATTAAATTACGGTCCCTTTCGGGGCGGAAACCCTGAGGGTTCTCAAGACACGGGCGTTCATTGCAGATGACAGCAAAGAGCGAGCGCCGGCATCATAGTGCGTGCCGTCTATGCAAGCGCCGCGGGATACGAGTCTATGCACTGTGTCCCTCGCTCTCACCCGAGCGCCCACCCACAATTGCGCGGTGTTTGGATAGTTGCAGCACACGACCGCCTTTGTCCCGTTCTCCGTGCCGCTCAAGAGCCTCGCGGATCGATTGCTCCAAGGCGGCTAGCTGGAAAGGCTTCCGCAAGACAACGAAACGCGATGCGGCTGTCTGCACCATATCGCCGTGCGCACTGTTGAGAAGAACAGGAATTTGCGGATAGCGGTTATTTATTTCCTGGGCGAGTGCGATGCCATTCATGCCACCCGGCATTGCGATATCGCTGAGCACAAGATCAATATTTCCGCCATTTTGCAATTGATTGAGCGCGTCCGTGGCATTCTCCGCGCGCACCGTCAGATACCCGAGCTGTTCCACGAGCGAAGTCGTGACCTCGGCGACCTCGGCGCTGTCCTCGACAACCAGAACGGTGCCCAGCTTGGTCACAGCTGGTCGCAGTGTAGGCGGCCCGGCAGGCTGGGCCAATGGAGCACGATGGCTGCGTCGTAAGTAAAGCGTCACCGACGTTCCGCTGCCGACCCTGCTTTTGACAATCACGGTGCCGCCCGATTGGTGAGCAAACCCGTAGACCTGCGACAATCCGAGGCCGGTGCCTTTCCCGAGCGGCTTGGTGCTGAAAAACGGTTCGAAGATTCTTGGCAGAACCTCCGGTGCAATCCCCACGCCGGTATCGCCCATCGACAGCGCAACGAAGTCTCCCTCGAGCTGTTCGACCTCATCGCTTTCCTTAAGGGCAACATTTTGGGCAAACAGCGTTAGGGTCCCTCCACCAGGCATGGCATCACGTGCATTGACTGCGATATTTACGAGCGCCAGTTCGAGTTCGGAGACGTCGATCTCGACAGGCCAGATATCCCCGGGTATGTCGCACTTCAGCTCGATGTTACCGCGTAGCGAGCCTATCAGCATGTCACGGACAGCGTCGACGCGTTCCTTAAGGTTGACGACGACAGGGCTGAGGGGCTGTCGCCGAGAGAAGGCCAGGAGCTGACGCGTCAAGCTCTCGCCGCGACTTACGGCCGAATGGAGGGCTTCGATGGCTTGCAGATGTTTAGGATCGGACAGCCGGCGACGTAGAATCTGGGCATGCCCGCTCACGATCATCAACAGATTGTTAAAATCGTGCGCAATGCTCCCGGTCAATTGCCCGAGCGCCTCCATCTTCTGCGATTGCGCAAGCTGTTCCTGCGCCCGCGCGAGCGCCGCCTGAGCCTCCCGCCGCTCCGTGATGTCGCGTGTGATTTTGGCGTAGCCGACCAGCGTGCCCCCCTCGTCGCGGATCGCTTCGATGACCACATTGGCCCAGAACAGGCTTCTGTCGGGTCGCACGCGCAAGCCTTCGGCGACGTATTTGCCTTCGTAGGCTGCGAGCTGGAGCGCCCGGGCAGGCTGACCCTGCTGCTGCTCCTCCTCAGTGTAGAACCGGCTGAAGTGTTGTCCGACAATCTCACTCGCTTCGTAGTGATGAATCCGCTGGGCACCCATGTTCCAGCTGATAATGTTTCCCTCGGGGTCAAGCATAAAGATTGCGTAGTCGGTGACTCCCAGGATAAACAACCGAAAGCGCCGCTCGCTTTCCGTGAGCGCCTCCTGAGTTTTGCGGCGCTCTATGATGTCCTGCTTGAGCGCGGCCTCGACGCGTTTTCTTTGTTCGGTCTCTGTGTACAGGAGGTCGTTGGCCTGGTGGAGCGCCGCTGTACGCTCATCAATCACTCTCTGCAAGTTTTCGTTGGCACGCCGCAAATTGTCTTCAGCGTAATGGCGGGCGGTGACGTCCTCCGCGACCGCAACGAAGCGAGGCACCCTTCCATGTTGATCAAAGATAGGCGAAACGGTGTTCCTGACCCACATGCGCGAACGGTCGGGCCCGACATATCGACACTCGACAACGAACCCTTCACCTGTCTGAAACAGCTGATCGAACAGGTCGAACATTCCCGACAGATCATCAGGGTCGATAACGTCCTGGATTTTTAACTGCAGCAGTTGGGCAGATGGACGCTTTGTGATCTTGCAAAACTGATCATTGACAAGCCTGAGGCGGCCCGCCGTATCCGCTTGCGCAATGCCCACGCCCGCTTCGCTGAACATAGCGCGTAGACTTTGCTCCTGCTGGCGCAGCTTGGCTTCCACGCGTTTTCGCACCGCAACGTCCGCACTCAGGATGAGACTGGGAATTGCGGTGCTAACCATAAAGATGGTCAGGAGCAGGGAGGATTCATTGAGACCGGTCCACACAAACGGATCGCGGCCCGCCAGAGCCCCCCAAACTGCAAGGCACGACAGAATGAATGCTGCGGTCGCCGTGCTGCGTGGGCCGCACCGCAGCGCGGCCCAGAGCAGCGGCAGAATGGCGAGAAAGCTCAACGAGCTTCGGTCCACCGTCAGCTCAATCAGTGGACTGAAGGCGATGAGACCGACGAAACTGGCAGCGAGCTGCACAAGGCTCGATTGCAGGAACTTGCGGACATTGAACGGTCGGAAATCGCCCGTGGCCCACAGCACAATAACTGGAGTAAGGACGAGAACTGCGGCGATATCGGCGAGCCACCATGTGACCGACATAGTGGCGAAGTTCGCCAACTCGGCGTGTCCGGCAATACTCAAGCTTCCAGCGCCTACTATCGCGCCGATCATCGTGCCCGGCCCGAGTCCGATCAATGCGAATTTCGCAACGCCGTCCGGGGCATCGAACGCCTTTCGACCACCGGCCCAGACCATGGTGAGGTAGCCACCAATTACGGCCTGGAGGACATTCCCCGCTGCAATGACCGATGCCATTGGGATCGAGCCCGGGCTGGTCGCATTGGCAATGAGCGCCCCAAGAAAAATGGCCGGCCAGACCCGAAGGCCCCTCAAGAGCACGGCGGCCAAAGCCAGACTGGTGGCGGGCCAGATCGGGGGGGTGTTGCGGTGGATCGAGACTAGGTCAAGGCCAAGTTTCGCCAGAACGTAATATGCGAGGCCGATAACAAGGAGTTCAGCGGCGTATTTCGCTAGCCCATGGGGATCTAATGCCGCGAGGGTGCGGGCTGTGAAAGGTGTCATGGCTTGTCCCGAACCACACGGCCGATGACCACTGAATAACCTACTCTCGCAACCCCTGCGGATCACTTCCCCAAACTACAACGGTAGAATATTTACGCAGCTAACTCAGAAGCTCTCGTGGGGAGGGCGTCAAGGAATGCCGTCCGGGTATCCCCGATTTCCACCGCCAGGCGATCCCAAGGCGGAGGTACTTCTCGATGCCCAAGCGATGCGCGCGCTGCCATGCGCCAGGATGGGTCGAGGTCGAGTGGATATGGGGCTCTGGTTTTTCACCGGCTCAAGGTACTTTCCTCCATTGCGGCTCAAACTCGACGGTCCTCGGCGGACCATCGACCGGGAAATGGAAGCGGTATCTGCCGATATTAGATGCGGAAATGTTTCTTTCGAAAAGCCACGAAAATGGCCTTTTGGCAGTATTTAGAGCAAATGATTTTGGCCGTTTCGACTGGGGCGACCGCTTTCACATTATCCTTTTACCGCTGGATTCGTCGATATGCTATCATGTTAATCCGGCGTCGCCCGATCGGCCCGAAGCACCGGGCAGAAAATCATGGTTCGTCGCCCCCAAGGAGTGCCCTGGATCTTTCCCGCCAAGCTTGTAGCGCCGCCTCAACCGCTTGCGCGTCGTGGCGCCGATCCGAGCGTAGATAACCAAGCTGGATAAGCTTTTCGATCCAGGCCCGTGGCTTGATAGCATAGGGCATGCGGATGACGTTGTTTTCCATCCAAATCGCCTCTCAATCAAACAAGGCTGAATCGCGTTTACATCCACGGCATAGGAGCGCACGGACGTGCTTTGTCGCCGTGGTCAGGTCGCACGCCGTTTACCGGAAGATAATCTAGGTCCGCGATGCGTTCAACAAACTGGCCAACACTCTCCATTGTTGCCTCAAACTCGACCAAATGAACGCTGAACGCTCGTGTACGGTCCTGCATTTACTGGCTATTCGGCGAGACACTGACCGGTCCAGGCGCGGCGTGCGTATTCACCCCATCATTGCGGAGCTGCCTTGGCCCTGCGCAAATGGGGCCATTTTTTCTATCTGGAGCAGCAGACGGACGGGACCTCACCTACTTCAAGAAAGCGTACCGCTCATTCGTGCTGGTCTAGTACAAGGCCCTTTGAAAGGGACTGAAGAGCCTGAATTCTGGTGGACGGCGGGGATCAGTTCACCAACCGCGGACGTCTGGGTGCGTAACTCTGATTAAGAAATGCGTCTTTTTAAATAAGTTTGCGATCCCGCACGCTGCTTGCTCTGCTCCTACAGCAGTTCCTTCGATATTATCAAAGGAACTCGTGGCCGGCCTCGACCGCGATCGAACCCCACGTACCGCCGTGGTCTTATTGGCTTCACAGCCGCGAGTCGATCAGCGCAACCCGCAGGCCCGCCGTTTGCTCGGAAGAAGGCGTTAATGTCTGTCCACCCCCGACGCTCCCGCCATGCTAACCGCAGGGCTCGCATCCAGCGGCTTTTGGATTTGATGTCGGCATTCGAGGTCGCGTCAAGGATGACTCGGGCCGGGTGGGTGTCTTTCTGCACGCGAATGTCAAACAATTTCGCGATGCGCCATGCGGCTTCCTTCGCCTCATTATTTCGCCTGAGTTCTGAGTAGAGTCCGTATACCGCCTCCAGGTAATTATAGAATGCGAACCGGTCTCTTGACCGAAAACATTTCCGCTCCAGGACCCTTAATGCTGCTATTATTGTCTCCAATCGTCGGTTTGGCGTCATTTTTAATCTCTCTGCTTGTTACGCGATCAATTTAAATTAGTGTGTTTTTTTGCTCTTTTTACGGGCCATGGTTCGTTTCAGGCGAATTGCAGACTGCCGCTATGCCCCTTAGGACGCAAGCTCCGCTCCAGCCGGAGTAAATGCGGTTTTGGTTGCTTCGTTTGTATGCAGCCCATGCTGCCCACCCACTTCCCAGGTTGCTTGCACCCTTCACATCCTCGATCCGAAGCTATATGTCCCGCAATCAAATCAGCTGCTTTCCAGCACCATCGCTTCACCTTTCTATCGACTCTTGGGCTGTGCCCAGTCATTTCCAAAAACTGCTATCCGGCCGCATTTACGCGACGAGCTAGAAATCACCGTATCATCCAGGTCGCCGTTCGCGATCACGTTCGTCAAGGATTCGCCTCAGGCACCGGATCTTTCACTGAAAGCCTTCGGTCGCTGTATTGTGAATTGATGGTTGTCATCAGGTTGTCCTTTTAAGGGAATGAATTCAGCTATAACGCTTTTGTGTCAGAGCAGGCCTCTTCGCCTCAGCAATTCTTGGTTCGCTTCAGTAGCCTGCTCTTGTATTTAAATTAGCGAGTTCTGACGCGGTCGAAATCGCGTCAAAACCGGCCCGAATTGCCGTCGCTCATTATGGAAAGTGCTATTTTCGAAGAAGAGAATATTCGCCATTTCTGGCTTATTTTACTGTTATTACATTTGTCTGTTTCGACTCAGTCGAAAATATCTAGGTAGGAGCTACCGATATGGTTCCACCGCAAAACCCCGCTATTCGGTCCATCATCATTTTACCTAGCCAACTTTCCTTTCATTCTCCTATCACAACGTCTAACATTTGCCCGAATTCTCTTGAAGCCGACGCCAATCCCTGAAACGTCATCGTTTTGGTACTTTCCCAAAAATTCAACACCGCTCCTGTCTCGGTACGGTATTGCTTATGATTGCCCAGGTCGATCCACTCACCGACGATCCCGGTGCGCAGCACCGTGTCTTGCAACGCATTATAGCTTCCACGATATCTCTTCATGCGAGTTCCTTCCGCTGCCTGGAGATTGGAGACCTTTGCCAATATCCCAAACGGGATGAGTTCAGTGCTTGGGCTTTAGATCGAGAGGTATATCTTCGCCGCCACCCCATGAGCGGAGATGGTCCAATTGGCCAGACCGCCAACTACGAAAGATATCACCCGTAATTTCTTGCCGAACATCTTGGGGAACGCCTGCTATATCGGGCAAATCCAGTTTACCTCCGCGACTTGCTGCTTCTAGCCGCTTACCGTAAAACTCTTGCGCTCCTTCTTCGGTGTCGAACGGACCCGCCATGATCACAAGCGGATCGCGGGCGAGATCATCCCACTTTGCAGTCACGACTGCATACCATTTGTTACCACGCTTATGCCGGAAGCTGAATAAGGTATCTCGGATAATTCTGCCCGTGGTTGGTTTCTTCGATCGATGCAGTGTTGTCATGTTCTGCTCCATGTTTGTACGTTGCACAACGTCAACTCGTTACGGTGGGATTGGGTTTCGAGGATTGAAAATATTTGTCATGCTCCTTCCCGCGTAGATTATCAGCAACATTTCATTCCAGTGCAACTTCAGCCCAGCAGTCACTCGCAGGCTCAGATATCTGAGGGCCAATGCTGGTTTTGCTCGACTCGTCCTCTTCGTTTTGATATGATGTTGGTGGCTAAGAGCCTGCTCACCTCCTACGGAACAGTTTTGTTCTTGCCTCTCTATGTTGAGAACTGAGAAAGTGATGAAAGTGACGCAGTTCATCACTATTACGTCTCTTATTAGTGTTCTTCAGAGAATTGTTAGACATTTTCATCACTTTCATCACTGGCGATCAACACAACAACACGTGGCCAGGGGTCGTACTTGCCTCGCCCCCTCGGGTACCTTTAGTCGGTAAGATCAAGACCAATAATCACCTTGCCTCTATTGGACACCTTCGTTGCATAACCCAGGTGATTGAGGTTCTTGTCTACCGTCTGCTGGGTCTGGGTAAGCGTGTAGCCCATCGATTTGGTCCAATCCGAATATGCCTTATAGAAATCACGTACCAGGCAGCCATTGCCTTTTATTTTAACGGATTGCTCTTCGATGAATGCGGGTAAGGGGTTCGCCTGCTGTAGGAAACGCGTCGTTGCGTGACGTACCGGGCCCGGATATTTGAAATCGGCAAGCCGCTTCTGGACCCGCTGGTACCCCGCAAGTGCCCGGTTCAGCACCCCGGATAGCTCACTTTTCCAGATGCGGTCGAAGAGATGGCGGTCACGGTCCTTCTTGGTGAAGGTGCGATTGAACGGAATGACCATGAGTCGACGTTGCATTCCACGGCTAAGGTCGGCGATCGATGGGACGTTATTGCAAATCAGGACCGGGACGGTTCGGACCACAAAATTGAAGGCCGGCCCGTACTTGCGCTCCCCCGTCACGGTCTTGGCTTCGCTGATAGTCTTGAGAATGCCGTCGGGAAGCTTGGCTCCAGCGCGGACATCGTCGTCGATGAAAAGGTACTTGCCGAACAGACTGCCCATCGCGAAACGGCCCTTTTCGAGGTCATCGACGCGTTGAGCATGGACCAATTCGGAGCCAAGGAGCCGAATCGTGGTTCCGATGAGCTTCGTCTTGCCGTTCTCGCCACCACCGGACAGAATTGAAACGATCGGGATGGCTCGGCTTGGTTGAATGATGTAGCCGGTGAGCTCGTGCCAATGCCGGACCATTGCTTCCGGGCTTTCGGTCTTGCTGAATATCTCAAGCACGGCGCAGTCGTATTCAGGGCAGGTCGCCTCAGGATCATATTCCACATCCAAGCAGTGCCGCAGATAGCTGTCCGGTCGGTGAGGCCGCAGTTCGACCTGACCGTCGGGGTCGATCCAGAGCTCGCCATTAGCGCAATTGATCACCGGCTGGGGCTCAGCGGTGAAGGATAGTGGGTCGCTGCGCACGGCGAGTTTTGCCTTAAGCAAGGCAAGTACTTGAGCGAGAAGGGAGGCCGTCTTCTGCCCACGTATGGGGTTCGCCTGCAGTACCTGTAGTACCTTGCCGCTCACCCAATCGTCGGCTACAGCGCGCCAGAGCCGCTTATCATATTCCCAGAATTTGCCATCTGCAGCGCGCAACAAATGCTGACCGGCACTGAAGTGCTGGTCGAGCGTCAGCTGCATCAAAGCCTCCGCGGCGTCATCAGTATTAAGCGGCTGGGTGGGGTATCGTATGATGCTCGCGATGATTCCTTCGACTTCCGAGGTATCGAGGGGCGGATTGCACCTCGAATTGTTCTCCGCTGATAGGGCGGCCAACATCACCTCGGGCGAGGTGCCCAGGCGATGCAAGCTCCCGGCCAGGCTCGTGAGGTGAGTGTTGCGCCCACCTTCCGCAACCGTCGCTTCGGAATTCGGCTCCGGCGAGTCAGCGGTGGCCACGTCGGCAGTGCCGTTGCAGAGCTGTCCCCGCCACGCGCGGGGTAATTTCGCGATTTCAATATTTCGGAACGATTTGCCCTTCGCCCACGCGTATCGGTGTCCGGAAGCATGACGGCTGGGTGGCGCCACCACGATGCAGCCGTCCGTCAGCACGTCAATGCCTGGGCCGAGCAGCTTTCCGTGATTATCCTTTCGGACCCGGAACGGCGGGTGCGTGAAGTACAGGTGCTGACCGCCGCCGCCGGTATCCGCGATGACAGTACCAGGGAGCGGACCGAGCTCAGCTTCCAGCTTCTCGAGCGTTTTATTTCCGCCGTTACGTGGATCTATATCGAATACTAAAATCCCCGCCTCCGCACCGACCGCGATTCCAACGTTTGCGTGGGGATCACTGGTCCACCACGCCTCGATCCGCACGCGGTCGATCGTCGCGTCCTTAACGCCGTGAGCAGTTTTGGGATGTTTCCCAGGTCGGCTGCAGTTTCCTCCGTCCCGGCAGGAGCAAATGCCACCTTGTGTCACGGAGTGTAACGGAAGAACGGGAAACCCTATTTTCGCATACTGCAATGCACGCGTCTTCAACGATTTCTTTCGCATATCGCTAGTCCTAAAAATATTGATGTAAAAGAAGTGTTCAGGCCACGTAATTGTGACTACCACTTCAGCTGGTAACTTCCTTTACAGGAATCAAGGCAAGTCGATCACAACCGTTCGAAAATTTTATCACCGGCGCAAGCTGAATGTTCGCTGGGGACACATACAAGCTGATGACGCATCAAGGTACGGTCCTCGCGGCCGCAATTAGGCGGAGGTTCAGTGTTCCCCAAGGCGCCTGAACTCCTCAGCCTCGATCATAGTACGTCAAAGCAGCGGTTCCGCAGATTGCTACAAGGGCTCGTGCGTCCCTTCTACTTTGAGCTTGAAAAACCGATTACCCTATTCATCTCGACCCTCATCAACAATAATGACCTGAGGTATTGGATCGGGACGTTACCCGGTTCATCGAATTTTGAAGAATGCCTAAAAGATGGATTCTGTGGCCAGGAATAGGCGTTCTGGGTTTGATATTCAAAAAGACCGCTCACGTCCTGCCTATTCCTTGATCTCGACCAGGCTCGGCAAATCATCACTGCCTGGGTCGCCGACTACAACACGACGAGGCCGCATTCTTCGCTCGGTTACAGGACGCCGGCGGCCTATGCCGATCATCTCACCGCAACCGGCCATCGCGCTGCGCTACATGAAGGCTCCGCGCGCTGGCCGGTTGCTCACACCGCGCCAAAGGGCGTATCAACCGCCGAGGCTCTAATCGCCGCTGGATGAAAGTTCAGTGGCAGGTCAGGACTAGCACAAGAATACATCCGTCTAGGAACGGATACAGGATCGAGGCGGGTAGGTCCTCGAGGACATAGTTGGTACCCAATCGGGCATCGCTCATTTTCCGTCTCCTTGTGGGTTTTTTTTAATATCAGTAGGCGCGGCTCAATGCTGGTTTTTGGCGAATTTTCACGACGGACGACCGCAAGGGCCCGCGCGGCTCGCTCTAGCATGTTCGCCGATCCCGGCGTCGCGAGCTTGTTTTCTCGCGTCATCCTTCGGTAATTCGCCTTGCCGAGAATGTCGGCCAGGATTCTTGATGGCTTTTGTCAACGACACGTCACCATCGGCAGCAGGTGGCTCACCGTGAGGGGCATTGCCCGCCGCGCGTTTCCGCCGTTTTCTTGAGCGGCGCGAGGCCCTGGACGATTGAACTGACGCCGACACGGGATTGCTGTCCCAAACGACCGTCGGCGTGACGATCCCGCCTCTAGTAATTTTACGATTGAGTTCAAATTCAAGCTCTGCCACCTGGCTATCGCCGAGCCCCTTAAGCTGCACGAGCTTGCGACGATCTCGGCCCTCTTCGCGCCTCACCACCAAGGCCGAACTGGATGCATCTACAAACGGATGAAAATCACCCCAGGTGATTGCCCTTGCTTGCTCGGCTTCCGCAAATTCCACGATGGCCACCACTGCCATGCCGTACCGTTTGGCCACGTCTCGCAGCTGCCAAATCGCCCTGCTGATGTCCGGGTTCTCGGCTCGTTTCCGCCGCGGGTGCCGAGATGGTAAGGTGCCAATTCGCCAAAGAATCACAAGCCGCACGTCGCGGATAAATCGGATCGCGGTCTCAAGGTGATCCAAATCGCTAGGCAGTTCGAACTGGCGTGTACGACCTTGCTCCCTCACGCCCCTGACGATGAACACCCGGGTGGGGTCAACTGCCGCAGCTTCGAGCCGTGGCTGGATTTCCTCGGCAACGTTGTCCTTCGCCGTGACGATGACAACGTTGCCGTCGGCCGCCCGGCCTTCGCCATGCGGAAGCAGGGCCCCGTTGGACACCATTGCTGCGGCAGAACACGCGACCTCGAACGCACCTGCGCCCGGTGTCCCGCCGATGGTCGTAATGCCGCTTGGCTCGATGCGGCCGCGCCACGGCGCCATTTCGATTCTCGGAGGAATGTCTCTGAGGCTAACGAGGTCGGCGGCCCCCAGTGAGTCCGGGAGGGTCACCCGGCGGAACAGAGAAACTCCTCGGGCTGGATCCAGAAGAGGTGGAATCGCTCGCACCTTACCCCTGCTCTCGTCCACCCTCGGGGAACTGCTATCATCCCGCGGCGGCTTCCTTCCCTCGTCGCTTAGTTCTAACGGCGCCATTTTTACGCGCAATTTCTTATGTTTCCGCATTTGCTTTTCTCCTGTTGGGGCCGGCGTCGCCGGCCCGTGCTCGAAAGGATCTGAGCTCCGGTTATAGGCGCGTGTTTTGTCTGTCGGAGCATCCTTGATCAGTGTGCTCATTCGCCGATCGCCAACCCCGCCCTGCTAAGCAAGATCTCGAACAGGTTCACGTCCTGTTTGGTGACAGTGACGATTATTTCCTGTTCTCGACGACTGATGCGCGCGATGACAAACTCGGCGAACTCGATCAGGACGGGTAGCGCTTCATCGGGACCGATCTGCCGCTCGGATTGAACCGAATCTTTATCGTGGAAGCCGTCCTGGGGTGTCGCGGTTCCCGCCTCGGCCTTGATCTCCTGGGCCTTGGTCCCTTGGCCGATTGTTGGGGAGTCCTCGGCCTGCTTGATGGTCACCGAATCCCCGACGTTCGTCTCGTCGGTGGTGGAGTCCTCAGCCTCGGACTTAGCTTCCACCTTCGTTTCATCTTCCTCGGTCTCATCCTCAGCTTCAGTCTCGCCCCTAGCTTTAGCTTCGTTGGCGTCCTCGTTCTCTTTTACCCTCTCTCCCTTGAGGCGTTCCACCCATCCCTGGATCGGATCGGCGTCGAAGGCCTGTCGCTGCGGCTTTGCTTGCATACTCTTCAGCTCACCATCCAACTGCAGTTTGTAGTTCCGATACTGCTCCCACAGCCGGTCTGGGACGGTGAGGTCTTTTTCGGCGCTAGGTTTTGGCCACTCCAGGAACTCCGTCGCCTCCAGCCACGGATCGAACTTAGCTTTGGCTAGGTGGAACTTTTCCCAGATTTTCCATGGCGAGTTGGATTTCCCGGCCTCATTCGGAAATTCGGCCTTCCAGGCAGCCAGGTGCTTCCTGTCATCCTTATATTGCGCGACGACGAGAGTGGGGTGGACAAGCCGAGTTTTGTTATCCTCGGTCGCCATCGTGTCCAACCAGGCGACGAGGTCCTCCTTATTCTCTTGCATGAACACCAAAGCCGACCGAGTTCCCTTGTGAAGGCGGTCGAGCCCGTATTGGTGCAGATATTCCCGGAGCGCATTGTCATAGGGACCGCGCATCTTTCCGCCTGCTACGGCAAGGGCGTGTTGCTTGGCCCGTTGATACGCTGGGGCGACCCTCCACCAAATATCCAGCGTCCTCTTGCGAAGCTCGGGGAATTCGACTAGCGCGGCGAGTGCCACCTCGGAAATCCGCTTGTTTTCGGCTTCCTCGGCGGCGGCCTTCGCCTTCGTGTCGGCGTCGGCTTGGGCGGATACCCAGTCGCCGGCATCTTCACTGTGGCCTTGTTGCATTATATTCTCCTTCAGATTTATCGCGAATTCGGTGCGCGTGCTCCCCACACCCATTCGACTGTCGAACAGCTAGTTCAAGGATTGGAGCAGCTTCACTGCGGTTGGCGCAGCAGCTCCGCGCTCACCATCAACTTCGTGCCGGCAAGTTCGGCCTTCAGCTGCTCGGTCGGCGACTGGGTTTCCCCGGGATACCCTTTCGTCAGACGTAGGTCCGCCGTCAGCAGGACCGGTGTCTGGCACCAGGTGCAGGTGCAGCGGCTGATCTGGCGGCTTCGGCGACATGGTGCCCATCCTTGGGCATCGGCGGCTCAGGACGCAGACTGTCCGCCCTGCGCGTGTACGCGAATGTTTTCAGTGCACCGCAACTATCCCATCGACAGCAAAACGTCATGTAAAAGAAGGCGCAGAATTTGCCCCCTCCCTGAGCGCATTTTCCTGACCGGGCGCCGCCCTTCAGAATAACGGCCAGTTTGAAATCGGTGGCTCTTCCTCGCTGCGTCATGCGGCCGAAGTGCCGTCGGACATGGGCGGCTGGATCATTGCCGCGGCGATAGGGGGTTAAATGATCTAACAAGATCTATCGGCGACGAAGTACTAGAGCGTAATCCCGGACGAATGAAACATACCCGGCGTTGGCGAGATAGTTGCCGCATTCCTGCGGACTGAAGCGATCGAGCTGATCGCCGACGGCGCCCCACAGCCTGGCGAGGGTGCGTGCAGCGATCTTTCGGAGTAGGGCTTTGAGCTTGGCGAAGGCCTGCTCGATCGGATTGAGATCGGGGCTGTAGGGAGGCAGGTAGACGAGCGTTGCGCCGCAGCGCTCGATCGCCTGGCGCACACCGGCGACCTTGTGGCTGCTGAGGTTGTCCATATGACGATGGCCGCGCTGTAGCGTCGGTGCCAGGATCTGCTCGACATAGGCGCGGAAGATTTCAACCGTTCATGGCCCCGTCCACGATCAGCGGTGCGGTCAGCCCGCTGGTACGCAGGGCCGCGACGAAGGTGGACGTCTTCCAATTCCCATGCGGGACCGCAGCGGCGAGGCGTTGGCCACGTGGAGCTCGCCCGCGCAGCCGCGTCATGTTGGTCGTCGCCCAGGTCTCGTCGATGAACACGAAACGGTCCGGGTTCAGGCCCGATTGGCCGGTGCGCAAAATCTCCCGTGCGGCCGCGATGTCCGGCCGCTGCTGCTCGGCGGCATGAAGGTCTTTTTTAAATGTAAGCCCGCGCGCAAGCACAAAGCGCCCGATCGAGGAGCGTCCGACCCGGATCGTGCGTCGGCCGAGTTCCTCATGCAACTCATCGATGGTCATGTAGGGGTGCGTGGCGATGAGCTCGCGAACCAAACCCTCCTGATCGGCCAAGACGTAAGGCTTCTTGCCCCTGGGTCCCGGCACCACCGCCCCAGTGCGTCGCCAGCGCTGCAGCAGCTTGATCGCGCAACTCGCGCTCACCGAAAACTGCCGTGCCGCCGCGTTGCACGACAGCCCGCCTTCCGCCGCCACAATCCGGCGACGCAGGTCTTCCGAGTACGGTCGCCCCATCCACTGTGGGCCTCTGCCCAGTAGCCAGCTTGAACCACATTCGTTCGCCGATGGGAATCCCTTCCGATTCCTGCCGTTCGGGATGCGCTCTGGCGGAGTAACGTTTAGCGAACCATCGACCAGCGATCCTCATTTGCCGGTCTACTCCTCCGTCTGCTCCTCTTTCGACTGCCCCAGAACTGCTGGATCGTTGCGTCTCTGACGGGCAGAGGTCCGTTTTCGTCGACGGGCGCATTTATCGGGGGTCAGTTCGGCCAGACGGCGGACCCGTTCCGTTAAATCTCCGCTTTGCCAGCGGACATCTTCGCGCAATTTTTGCATGCTCTTTCGCATGCTTAATGCATTTCGTATAGCGCTTCTTGTCTCCCTAAGTTTGTTGGTAGGATCGATCGCGGACACGATCAAATGAATGAACTGCGTTGACAACTGCGGAGATTCGGGCCTTGGCCTACGTGCGGTTCTAGAAGATATGCTCTTAGGCGTCACCACAGGTCGGTCAGTTAGTCGCTCCCACAGTTCGCCAGCCTCAAAGGCGACTGTTGAATATTCTGACATGGGTCGTCCTTTGTGCGGTTTTTGGGTAGTTTGGCCGGTTGCAAGCGTCAGCGCGATTCTGCAAACATCGATGTCCTGCTGCACCCTGGCAATCTTTTGCAGATACTTCATGAAGTCGCCTTCACTTGACGGTTTCTGTAATTGCTCGATTGAAATCTCGTCTACCAACCGTATGAATTGCGTGATGTGATCCAGGTCCAGCAACCAGATCGTCTCGACCAAATTCGTCAATTCCTGGCTGCTACGCTCTGCTGCGAAAAGCGCATGCTTAATTACCTCAAAATATGGCCATTCGGGGTGCATCGGGAGGCCATGTTCCTTCATGTCCTCCTGGTGCTGTTGAAAAAAATGCTTATCGTATCGGCGTTGGTTGCGGATTAGGACCTCCGATAACACTAACGCGAGTTCCTCTCGCGTCACGTCGCCCACAAGGGAGTTCTCAGTTCCTCCTTTGAGCAATTCCCAGATTTGATCTAGCGATGGTGCAAAGCTCTCGTCGAGCTTGCGCAAATATTCAGCACGCCATTCCGCGGGCTTAAATCGTGACAGGTCGAAGCGATTCCGAATGTCCATAGCTGTTATTCCTTTTCGGTACAGCCGTCGTCCAATGAACCAACCTCTACGCTCTCACCACGGCAGTATGCTAAGGCCATTCGCCCGGTTAGGAAAAATGGTGAAATTTAGATCGAATTTCCGAGCCTCATTTTTCTAGCTTGGCGATTTGGGCGGCAATAGCCTCGCAATCAATTTTCAGCGCCTCCGCCAGGAAGAAACTAGCCCTGCCGCGGCGCGGGGGTTTAAGGCCTGCTGAAATCATGACTAAGAGAGAACAACCAGATATAATCTCTCCAATGCTCTACACGTTAGAGGAAGTGGCCGAGCGGTTCCGCGTCAGCCGCCGCACGCTGCAGGACTTTCTTCGCGCGTATCCCTATTATCGGAAACTGGGCCGCCGTAAACTGTTCACGGAGGCCGACATCGTGCGGCTCTACGAGGCCCTGCCATGCCCCTCAAGCTCGTCCCGCCGCGCCAGGGCAAATCGCCCTATTGGTCGGTCCGCGGCACCCACCTCGGCCGGTACGTTGACCGAAGCACTAAGGCTTGCCAGCGGGCACTCGCGGTCAAGGTGCTCCGGCGGCTTGAGCGCGCCATCGAACGTGGTGAGCTTGCCGAGCCGGATGAAGCGACGTTCGCGTCGGCCGCGATCGACTACATGAACGCCGGCGGCGAACGCACCTTTCTCACGCGTTTAATCCAGCATTTCGGAACGACGCCATTGCGAAACATCGACCAGGCGGCGATCGACCGGGCCGCGGTGGAACTCTATCCGAACGCATCCGCCGCCACGCGCAATAGACAGGTCTACACGCCGGTATCTGCCATCCTCCAGCACGCGGGCACAGGCTTTCAGCTTCGCCGCCCCCGGGGCGCCCAAGGCCAGCGGCGGACCAGCTGGCTCTGGCCGGAGGAGGCCGAGCGTCTCTTCGAGGCGGCCGGCGCGATCGATCGCGAATTTAAGATCCTGCTGGTGCTGCTCACCTACACCGGCATTCGACTGTCCGAGGCGCTCGCGCTCGAGTGCCGGCAGCTGCGGCTTAAGGAGGCCTTCGCCTATCTGCCGACGTCGAAAAACGAAGAGCCGCGCGCCATTTTCCTTCCACCGCACGTCGTCGCCGAGCTCGCCAGTCACCCGCGCGGCCTCGAACGCGACGGCCGCGTGTTCCGGTTCCGTAAGAGCGGCAGGCTATATCTGCTCTGGCAGGTCGCGACCATCAAGGCCGAGCTGGATCTACCGGAGCGCGCAGCGTTCCATGTGCTCTCTCACACCTGGGCGACCTGGATGCGGCGCTATGCTGGGCTCGACACCAAGGGCCTTGTCGCGACCGGTCGCTGGAAGGATCGCATGTCGGCAGATCGCTACGAGCACGTCGTTGTGAGCGAGGAAGCGCGAAGAGCCGTGCTCCTGCCGTGGAAAGTCAGTGGAAACGCCGGCTGATCGGCACTAAGCCATTGATTTAACTAGATCACACCCTCCCTTGGTAAGGGAGAGGTCGTCAGTTCAATCCTGACCGGCAGCACCAGCATTCAGTTCCGAACCCTGCGCTTGGCCAAAGCCAAGTTTAATAATCAAGTCGGCCCGGCGGCGAAAAACATGGGTAAGGGGTAATTGCGGTCCTTCTTGCTCCCAACGATGAATTTGGGTGGATAACACGGTGCTCGCATTCTAGTTGCGGTTGGGGTTGAACAGCAGTAGAATTTCGCCTCATTTGGTTGAACTCAGAGTAGTGGGCTACGGAGGGATGCCATGACAATTTCACGCAGGAGCGTTTTGCTTCAGGGTTGCGCAATCGGAGCCGGCGTCATTGCCGCGCAGATGCCTGGCATTGTTGCACTGGCGCAGGGGCAATCGCCGCAGCGGCGCTCGCTTAGCGATTTGCAGTTGAATGATCCGATTGTGGAAGCCTGGCGCGACGGCGTCCGGCAATTGAAACAGAAGCCGGCAAGCGAGAAGATCAGCTGGGCGAGCTTTGCCGCCATTCACGGCAATGCCAACAATTTCAACCTGTGCCCCCACGGCAATTGGTACTTCCTGCCCTGGCACCGGGCTTATCTGCTCATGTACGAGCGGACGGTGCGTCAGCTGACCGGACACAACGAATTCGCGCTGCCCTATTGGGATTGGACCGCCGATCGCCAGCTGCCAGGGGCTTTCGTTCAACCAACCTGGAATGGTAAGGCGAACCCGTTGTTCGAGTCCCAGCGGGACATGTCGCCCACAGACTCGCTCAGCGACGAAATCGTCGGCCCTGTTGTTATCCAGAGGATCATGGGCGAGACGCCATTCGAGAATTTCGGCACGAGCCGACCCAGCGGTCAGAACACTCTCGATCCATCGTGGGTGGTCTGCGAGTTCTGCGGCATTGACGGCACGCTTGAGCAAACGCCCCACAACCTCGTGCACAACGCCGTGGGCGGGATTATGGCGAGTGCCCAATCGTCGCTAGATCCGATCTTCATGATGCATCATTGCAATATCGACCGGATCTGGGCGGTCTGGAATGCGCCACCCCTGAATAATTCGAATTCCAACGACCCGCTGTGGACCGACATGACGTTCCAGAACAATTTCTACCATCCGGACGGATCGTTCTATTCGCCGAAGGTCTCGGATTTGTATAACCCGGATGCTCTGGGTTACAGCTACGGGCTCCCGCCTGCACCCGCGCCCGCTACGGCGGGCCCTGCCGTTGTGGCGTTGGGGAATAAGCTCACGGCCCTCTATGCGACGCCGAAGCTGAACGGCACTCCCGGGATAAAGACCTACACCGCGCAGAATGCGCAACAGGCAACCGCCGCGGCAAACAAGCAACTGGCGATTGCGATCGAGGTCGACCGAAATCTTGTAGCTGCGGTTGCACGCCGCAAGTCGGCCGGTGCCGGCAGCGAGTTGCTCAATTTCAACGTAGCACGGGAGCAAGCCGCCTCAGGCACGCGAGCGCTTGCGTTCATTCGCGATGTCGCGGTCACGCGGCATCAAAGCACGTTGTATAGGATCTTCATCGACTGCGATTATCTCTCGCCGGGCACACCGATTTCAGACCCACACTATGTCGGCACCTTCGGGATCTTCGGGGACCATGGTGATCATCCGGGCCACGGCGGCGGGCCGGCTGCAAAACCGTCGGTCGCACTCGATTTGACGAACGCCATACGAAGTCTTTATGGCAGCGCGATCGAAGCGCCTAGCCGCATCCGGGTCCAGATCTTGCCGGTGGCAAACAAACCCAACGCCGAGGCGGGAACGGCTATACCCAGCCGAGTCGAGGTTGCGTTCGTCTCCGCCTGATCTTACATGTTGCCGGCAGGGCGATGCGTCATCCGGACCAAAATAATGTCGGATCGCTGGCCGCATATGAGGAGCGCTGGGCGTGCGCTCGCGTTGGCTTTTGCGTGCCTAACTCCTTTTGCGGCGGAGGCTAGCCCATTGGTCGCGACAGTCGATAACCCGGCGGTCATCGGCGCGGCAGCGGCCGCGGGCAAGCATCATGAGCCAGGTCAATCCCCTCGCGTGATCATGAGCGTCACGGGTTTTCAACCGCCGCAAGACGGCGCCGTCCAGGTCGTCGTAAAGGCAGAGAAGGACGACGCCGGAACCGAGCAGGAGATCGGTCGATTCGGCATATTCCCGAATGCCGAATTCAAAGCAACCGACCTGTCCAAGGCGCAGCGCTTTGGCCTTCCGCTGCCCAATGAATTAGCCAGCGGCGGAACCGTCAAGCTGAAGGTGTACCTTGTCCCGCTCAGGGGGGATGGGAAGGGCGCACGGCTCGATCTGGGCGGCGCCGAAATCCGTTAGCGTCCAACGAAAACGGGCATTCCCGCGTGGTCGTCTCTGCGAAAATCTGTTGATCGCTCTTGGTTTGAGCGGCAGGAGGCATCGCTTTGGCTTTGGTGACCGAGATGCGTAGATCTTTGCTTTGGCTTGCTATCGCCACTTCGCTGGCGACATGCCGGCGGGGGCGCAAAACCGATCGCCCTCTAGGCCGTTAAATATGGCTGCGCCAGCGGCGGTAGCCGACACCTCGTCGCTGGCCGGCAAGTGGACATACCGGAGCTACAACAATACGACGGAACTCGTCGGCGGCGAGGCCGCGAAGGTTCTCGCGCTGATATTCGGCGAAGGCATTTTCACGTTCGAAATTGCATCCGAAGCAACCCTGAGGCGAAGTTTCGATATGGGGGCGACTATGTGCTCGACCTCGAAGGCATGATCCGTCCCGCATCGGAGGGGTCGCCGACGACGATCAAGATGGCTGGACGCGGCCGCGCCGGTACCCCAACCGACGGTTGGGAGTATGACTACTTTGGGTTACTGGCGCATCAATGGGCTAAGGGGGTAAATCAAGTTCCCGCCTTGGTCGGCACTGTCATCCGGGCCAAGCCGCACGATGGTGCACCGGCGGGCTACGTGGCTTCCTTTGTCGCGGTCAAGCAGCCCTGAACAACGCGGCCGCGGTGAAATTGGCGCGCCGACCCTGCGTCCTCTGCACACCAGACGTGTCCACGCCCAAACTGCCCGAGGCGAGGATCACTGATGGCATCTGGCCCGGATCGATCAGGTGCTTCCGCTCTCAGTTCAATTCCGACCGCCAAAGAATTACTGGTAGCATGAGCGATGCCTTTCGCGTGATCGGAGCGCTGCCCGCAAGCCGAGCGTAGATACTTGCCGGGGCAAATGTCCGATCCTCCGGCAGGGATCGATACCCCCGCACGAATGTGAACGGCGCCATTCCGGCGCGATAGAGCATTGGGGTACATTGCTACTTCGGCACGCCGCCCTTCCCGCGGCGCCGGCCAGGGAGCGTTCCATGCGCACCTCCGCCATCCTGCTCGCAGCCCTCGGCATCGTCTCGCTGTGCCTGGCAAGCGGCCCGTCCGCGCGCGCCCAACAGAAGCCGGCGCAGGAGCCCACCCCGGCCCCCGCCGGAAAGGCTCCGATCGACAAGTTCTCGGTCGTGACTCAGAGCTGGCACCGGTACCCGGGGCTTGCGGTCGCCGACATCACCTTTCAAAACGCCAACGATATCCGGGTCAGAAATCCGGTGGTTTCCTGCGAGTTCTTCGATCCCAAGGGCAAATTGCTGGCGACCCGCGGCAGCACGGTTTTCCAGAGCTTTCCGCCCGGCAAGAAGAAGATCGACGGCGTCGAATTCAGCCTGCGCGAAAAGAACGCGGTTCCGGGCTCCTGCCGCGTGATCTCGGTGAGCACCGTGGGCGGGCCGAATTGAGCCGGCAAGCGGGTCCGGCGCATTCGGCGGGTTGCATTCGGGATCTGCAACCGAACGGCGCCGCGGCCGCCGTTGCCTTCGCCCGCCTTCACTGCGTCGGCGCCGGCAGTCCCAACACCTCGTGCACCGCAGACAGCGCCGCGTCGGCCATCGCCGCATGACCTTCGGCGGTCGGATGCAGCGCGCCGCCGTACACGGCGCTCAACGCGCCCCAGGTCGCGTCGTGAATATCGCTCGGCTGCAACGTGCTCGGCAGCCCTTCCGGATAGGTCATGGCGGTGAAATAGCTGTCGTTGGCGGTGCGGATCCAGCGGCTGCGCACGGCATACGCGCGGAACTCGCGCGCGCTCAAATTGCATGCCAGCGGATCGGTGGCGCCGGCGACCAGGCTATCCTGGAATGAATCGCCGGCCGGCGAAAAGCATTCGCGGTCGAACGCGGGATCCTCCTGCGAGCGGGCACAGAAGCCATGATCGGCAAAGGCGCGCTGATGGCCGTCGACGAAGGTCATCCGATCGCTCGCGGGTTCGTCGCAAAGGATGCCGCCCTCGCACAGCGCCAGCGCCTTGAGCCGGGGTAGGAACTGCTCGCTCACGAACTGCGCCACCTGCTTCATGCGTGCCGGATCCACGGCAAAGGCCGGGTGGATATCGAAGCCGTCGCGACCCCCCGGGCACGGCGTTCCGCCGAGGAGACCCGGATGTCCGTAGGATACGAACACCACGCGCGAAAGATCGCCGCCGAGGATCGGCTTCAGCGCGGCGCGCAACTTGGCGAACTCGGCCGGCAGCTCCTTGTCCAGGATCTTTTGCGCATCGGCGACCGAAGCCATCAAGCCGGCATGGTCGAACAACGTGCGTTCGGTGCCCTTGCCGATGATCACATGAGCCACCAGCCCGGAGAACAGGATGTCGTTGCCGCCGATGCTCAGCAGCAGCGTATCGGGGCCGCGGTGAGCCGTTGCGATCACCTTGCGCAGCTCGCCGATCTGGCTCGGAAGCATGCCCGGGCATGAGCCCGATTTGTTGCAGACCACCTCACGGGCGCGCTGCGGGCCCAGCGCGCCGTACGCAATGGTCGCTCCGGTGCAGCCGAGCGGAACGTAGGTGACGGCCAGATGCGGATGTTCGACCGCGAGCGCCAGCGCCGTGCGGGTTTGATAGTTGTAGAGCGAGCGATGACACACTGGGCTGAGCCAGCCTGCGCCGTGCTTGCCCCAATCGCTGTCCGCCTTCGGGGTCGGCGTATCGCAGGTCTTGTCGCCGCGGAAACCGGCGCGGCCCGGCCGGAAATAATCGCCGCCGCCGCCGAGAAACCGCCGGAAGCAGAATCCGTCATCGGAGAGGGCGATCGGCCGGTCCGGATTGCCTTCGCCCGATGCGATGGAATCCCCCATCCCCACGATGAGGACGTCGCGCACCAGAATTTCGGTCCGAGCCTCCTGGATGGCCCCCTGGTACGGGATCAACTCGACCCTGGTGGCGGTCGGCCTGCCGTAGCGCACCCACAGCCTCACCTCCTCGTCGCAGGCGAGCGTGATCTTCTGGGGCGGCGAATCGCCGTCGTCGAACACCCACGTGCATGCGGCATGTGCCGGCGCATTGGCGATCACGGCACCGATGCGGTGATCGGCCGGGGCGAGATAATTTTCGCGTTTGCCGTCCCGCACGCAGGACTCGGTGATTCTGCCGGCCGGATCCAGGCAAAGCTGGCCGATGAGCTCCCTTGCCCAGCCGTGGCCGTCGCTGGCACGCGCCAGGCGCTCTTCGGCCGCGAGCACCCCGTCGCCGCGATACGCGGCGAGCTGGCGCTCGAAATCCCGCTCGTTGCGGAACAGCCGGAACCGGCTCTTCACTTCCCAGGCGATCTGCGGCGCTTCGTCGCCCGCGACTTGGGCAAGGGCCGGTCGCTCGAGACCATGCCCCAAGAGCAGCACAGAGCAGGCGGCGATGATGCCAATACGCATCTTTCTCTCCCGAGCAAGCTTGCTTGAGCACCCTTGTGCGGCGGAAATTGGGGCAACGGCGGCCGGGAAACAGCTTGATCTTGATCAAGGCCCGCGGCGCCCCGGCGAGCAAATATCGGCTCGACAAGAGCGGCCAAAGGCCGCTAAATCCAGATCCATCGTCGGCAACGGCCGGAGGCCGGTTTCATGAACTATGACGGCTTCTTCGGGGATGCCATCGCGCGGTTGCAGGGCGAGCGGCGCTATCGGGTGTTCGCGGAACTCGAGCGCATTGCGGGCCGGTATCCCCGCGCGATCTGGCACTCCCCGCAAGGCCCGCGTGACGTGGTCATCTGGTGCTCCAACGATTATCTCGGCATGGGGCAGCATCCGAAGGTCATCGGCGCCATGGTCGAGACCGCGACCCGCATGGGTACCGGCGCCGGCGGGACCCGCAACATTTCCGGCACCAATCATCCGCTGGTCCAGCTCGAACACGAGCTCGCCGACCTCCACGACAAGGACGCGGCGCTGGTCTTCAGCTCGGGCTATGTGTCCAATGAGACCGGAATTGCCACGATCGCCAAGCTGCTCCCGAACTGTCTCATCCTCTCCGATGCGATGAACCACAACTCGATGATCGAGGGCGTGCGCCGATCCGGCGCCGAGAAGCTGATCTTCCACCACAACGACGTCGGACACCTCGAAACGCTGCTGCGCGAGGCCGATCCGGGACGGCCGAAGCTGATCGTGTTCGAGAGCCTGTATTCCATGGGCGGGGACGTCGCCCCGATTCACAAGATCTGCGATCTCGCCGAGCGTTACGGGGCCATGACCTATGTCGATGAGGTGCATGCGGTGGGCATGTACGGAGCCCGCGGAGCCGGCATCGCCGCGCGCGACGGCGCCAGCCACCGCATCGACGTGATCGAGGGAACTCTTGCCAAGGCGTTCGGGTGTCTGGGCGGCTACATCGCCGGAAGCGCCAATCTCATCGATGCCGTTCGCTCCTATGCGCCCGGCTTCATCTTCACGACCGCGCTGCCCCCGGCGGTCTGCGCGGCGGCACTGGCTGCGATCCGGCACCTGAAGACCTCGCAATGGGAGCGCGACCGCCATCAGGAGCGCGCCGCCCGGGTGAAAGCGATTCTCGTCGCGGCGGCGCTGCCGGTCATGCTCAGCGACACCCATATCGTTCCGGTCGTGGTCGGAGATCCGGAGAAATGCAAGGCGGCAACCGATCTCTTGCTCGCCGAGCACGGCATCTACATCCAGCCGATCAACTATCCGACGGTGCCGAGGGGAACCGAGCGGCTGCGCATCACGCCCTCGCCCCACCACGACGACGGCATGATCGACCAGCTGGCCGAAGCGCTGACCGACGTGTGGGAGCGGCTTGCGCTGCCGCTCAACCGGCGAGCGCTCGCGGCGGAGTAGTGTCGCCAGCTACTGAGATTCTCCGCTCTCGAGATTGAGTCACAAACGGCGAGGGAACCCGCCCGCCTCGATTCAAATCCAACCGCTTCGATTGAGCTTGCGCCCCCGTCAGCGCAGCGCCTCGGCAAGCCTTTGCCCGGCGATCTCCACCTCTTCTGATTTTCGCGCAAAGCATGCGCGCAAGAAATCGTTTCCGCCGCATCCAAGCGCGGTACCCGGAGCAAGCCCGACGCCGGCCTGGTCGATGAGCCGCAGGGCGAGCTTTCGCGTGTCGGTCTCGCCCTCGACGTGGAAGAACAGATAGAACGCACCCTGCGGCGTCGCGAACCGGCAGCGGCCGGTCGTTCCGAGCGCGCGGGAAAGAATGTCCCGGCCCAGCCGCGCCCTTGCGATCTGATGGGCGACAAAGCCCTCGCCCCGATCGAGCGCCGCTACGGCCGCGCGCTGCATGAAGGTCGCCACTCCCGAGGTCGAATATTGGATGAGGTTCTCGATCACCTGGCCGAGCGAGGGATGCGCCTTGAGCCAGCCGATCCGCCACCCGGTCATGGCCCAATTCTTCGAGAACGTGTTGACGAACAGCACCCGGTCCTCGGGCTCCATCACGTCGAGGAACGACGGTGCGCGCTCGCCCGCGCCGTACCAGAACCGGCCATAGGTCTCGTCCGCAATGATCCACAGCCCCTGGCGCCGCGCGAGTGAGAGGATGGTGCGCAGTTCATCGAGCGTTGCCGTCCAACCGGTCGGGTTGGACGGCGAAACCAGGAACAGCGCGCGGGCCCGCGGGCCGATGGCGTCGGCAACACGGTCGAGGTCGAGCGTCCAGCCGGCATTGCCGAAGGTCATGGGAACTTCGACCGGTTTGGCGCCCAGGATGCCGGCCGCGGCCGCGGCATTCGGCCAGGTGGGGGTGGGAATGACGATCTCCTGCGCGGCTCCCACGGTTATCGCCAGCGCGATCTGGATCGACTGCATCCCCGAGCCGGTGACGAAGAATTCGTCCGCGGCAAAGTCGCGGCCGAAGACCCTCGTGTGGTAGCGCGCGAGCGCCTCGCGCAATTCCGGGATCCCGCGCTGGTAGGTATAGAAGGTCTCGCCGGCCGCGAGCGACCGGGTCGCGGCCTCGACGATGAAGGGCGGCGTCGCGAGATCCCCCTCGCCGGCCCAGAGCGGAATCAATCCTTCCCGCCCGCGGCCGTATTTCATGACCTCGACGATGCCGCTCTCGGGCGCGGCCGTCGCTTCGGGCCGCAAACGATCGAGCAGCGACTGCGGCGTCCCTCGGGCCGTCTCGGCGCGATCGTGCATGCGCAAGCCTTTCCCACCACCGTGCGGCACGCTCCTCGTATTGGCGAACCTCGCGCCGCGCAACCGAAAACCGGGTATGCTAAAAGGCGCGACCGCCCGTGCCTGACGCCTCGGGATCCACGGGCTCGCTTTGGCCGGAGCATCCATGCTGCAGGGCTGGTTCGTCGTCGCCGTCGCGCTCGGCTACATCGGCCTGCTGTTCCTCATCGCGAGCTACGGCGACCGGACCAAATCTCGCCGTCGCCAGGGGCGCTCGCGGATGCTGATCTATCCGCTGTCGCTGGCGATCTATTGCACTTCATGGACGTTCTTCGGATCGGTAGGTTTCGCATCCCGCAACGGGTGGGGATTTCTGGCGATCTACGTCGGCCCGATGCTGATGATCGGACTGTGCTATCCGCTGATGTTGCGCATCGTGCGGCTGGCCAAAGCCCAGAACATCACTTCGATCGCGGATTTCATCGCGGCGCGCTACGGCAAGCACCAGGCGGTGGCGGCCACCGTGGCGTTGATCGCCATCATCGGAACGGTTCCCTATATCGCGCTGCAGCTCAAGGCGGTGTCCGGCTCGCTCGGCACGATCCTCGCCCACATCGAATCCAGCACCGGCCGCTACCAGCCGGAACTGGGCGACCTGGCGTTTTTCGTCGCGTTGGCGATGGCGGCGTTCGCGGTGCTGTTCGGCACCCGGCAAATCGACGCCACCGAGCATCAGGACGGATTGATCCTGGCGATCGCCGCCGAATCCATCGTCAAGCTGGTCGCCTTCATCGCGGTCGGCCTGTTCGTGACGTTCGGCCTGTTCGGCGGTCCGGCAGCGCTGTTCGAGCGGGCCATGGAGCGGCCTGATACTGCCGCCCTGCTCGTCCACGAGCTCAACCCCGCCACGATCTTCACCATGACGATGCTGTCGCTGTTCGCGATCGTGCTGCTGCCGCGGCAGTTCCATGTGACGGTCGTGGAGAACCAGGGCGAGGCGGAGATTCGCCGCGCGGCATGGCTGTTTCCGCTGTATCTGGTCTTGATCAATCTGTTCGTGGTGCCGGTCGCGATCGGCGGCCTGCTCACGTTCCCGCCCGGCAGCGTCGACACCGATATGTTCGTGCTGGCGCTGCCGCTCGCCGCCGGGGCGGACGCGCTGGCGCTGGCCGCCTTCGTCGGCGGATTGTCGGCCGCAACCGCGATGGTGATCGTCGAGTGTGTCGCGCTCGCGATCATGGTCTCCAACGATATCTTCATTCCGCTGGTGTTGCGCCGGCGCGGGGCGCTGCTCTCCGGGCAGCGCGACGTCGGCACCCTGCTGCTCACGGTGCGCCGCATCGCCATTCTGATCATCCTGTCGCTCGCGTACCTCTACTATCGATCGGCCGGGGACGCGCAACTCGCCTCGATCGGGCTGTTGTCGTTCGCAGCCATCGCCCAGCTCGCGCCGGCATTTTTCGGCGGGCTCGTCTGGCGCCACGGCACGGCGCGCGGCGCGCTCGCGGCGATGATCGCCGGATTTCTGGTGTGGGCCTATACGCTGCTGCTGCCGAGCATCGTGGAGTCCGGCATCATCGATCATCAGCTCCTGGCCGAAGGTCCGTTGGGATTGGGGCTGCTGCGGCCGCAGGCGCTGCTCGGGATCGAGTTGCCGCCCCTGGTCCACGGCGTGGTCTGGAGCTTGGCGCTGAACGTCGCCGCTTACATCGCGTTCTCGCTGCAGCGCAAACCGGTGGGCATCGAGCAGCTGCAGGCGAATCTGTTTGTGCCGCCCGCGCTCGCGCCCGCCACCCCGAGCTTCCGGCTGTGGCGCTCGGCGATCAGCGTCGAGGAATTGACCACGACGGTCGCGCGCTACATTGGCGAGGAGCGTACCAAGAGCTCGTTCGAGAGCTTCGCCGCAACGCGACGCAGCTCGCTCGATCCTCAGCGCGAGGCGGATTTCCACCTGCTGCGCCACGCCGAGCACGTGCTGGCCTCGGCCATCGGTACGGCATCCTCGCGGCTGGTGCTCTCGCTACTGTTGCGCAAGCGCACGGTCTCGACCCAAGCGGCGCTCAAGCTGCTCGACGACGCCAACGCGGCGATCCAGTACAATCGCGAAATCCTGCAGACGGCGCTCGACCACGTCGGCCAGGGCATCGCGGTGTTCGACAAGAGCCTGCAGCTGATCTGCTGGAATCGGCGATTCGGCGAAATCTTGGACCTGCCGCCGGACCTGGTACGGGTCGGAACCGGACTCGACGAAATCGTGCGCTTCAATGCCGAGCGCGACGAGCTCGGCCGGGACTGCCTCGACGATCTGATTGCCGAGCGCGTAGCCAGATACGTATCGGGGACTGCCCCGATCCTGGAACGCAGCCGAGGTCTCGTCGTGGAGGCGCGCTCCAATCGCATGCCGGACGGCGGCCTGGTTACGACGCTGACCGACATCACTCCCAGCGTCGAGGCCGCCGAGGCGCTCGCGCGAGCCAACGAGACGCTGGAGCGACGCGTGCGGGAGCGCACCGAGCAGCTTACCCGCCTCAACGCGGCGCTGGCGCGCGCCAAGGCCGAGGCGGACAAGGCCAATATCTCCAAGACGCATTTCCTCGCCGCCGCCAGCCACGACATCCTGCAGCCGCTCAATGCGGCGCGGCTCTATGTTACCAGCCTGATCGAGCGCAACGGCAACCGCGAGGTTTCGCCGCTCATCGCCAATCTCGATGCCTCGCTGGAATCGGTCGAGGAGATCCTGGGCGCGCTGCTCGATATTTCACGGCTCGACGCCGGGGCGATGAAGCCGGAAATCACCGCTTTCCGCATCGACGAGTTGTTCCGTCAGCTCGAGGTCGAGTTCGCTCCACTCGCCCGCGAGAAAGGCCTTGCACTCGAGTTCGCGATGTCCTCGCTCGCGGTGCGCTCCGATCGGCGTCTGCTGCGCCGGCTGCTGCAGAACCTGGTCTCCAACGCGCTGAAGTACACGCCGCAAGGCCGGGTGCTGGTCGGCTGCCGCAGGCGAGGCGCACGACTGCGCATCGACGTCTACGACACCGGAATCGGAATTCCTTCCTCGAAGGCCAAAGCCATTTTCCGGGAGTTCCACCGTCTGCAGCAGGGTGCCCAGATTGCTCGCGGGCTGGGGCTCGGCCTGTCGATCGTCGAGCGCATTGCCCGGGTGCTCGATCACCGGATCGAGCTAGAATCCGCCGTCGGCCGCGGCTCGCATTTCTCGGTGCAGGTTCCGCTGGCGCCCGCGCTGCCCGGCGATCTGCCGCAACGGGCGCCCGATCGCGCCGAGCTCGGCGAGCTCGCCGGCATGACGATCCTGTGCATCGACAACGATGCCAAGGTGCTCGACGGGATGGAGACCTTGCTGACGGGCTGGGGCTGCCATGTGCTGAAGGCAACCGACCTCAAGGCGGCGCAGCAGGCCATATTGGACAGCACGGCGCGCCCTGCCGGGCTGTTGATCGATTATCATCTCGATTCAGGCAACGGTCTCGACGCCATCGTCGAGCTGCGATGGCGGCTCGGCGATTTGCCGGCGATCCTCATCACGGCCGATCGCAGCCCGCGCGTGCGCAACGCCGCGCACGGGCGCAATGTCAGGCTGCTCCACAAGCCGCTGAAACCGGCCTCGCTGCGGGCCCTGCTGGCGCAATGGCGAATGCAGATTGCGGCGGAGTGATCGCGGGACCGTAGGTCGAGTTCGGTGCCGCAAAACCCGCCGCGACGGGCAGTCGGGTTCGCTTCGCTCGACCCACCTTGGACAACGCTACCGCACGCGGTCAGTTTTCCACCGCGGCAGCCGGTTGCCATTGCTCCGGCTCGATCTTGGAGGCGATGATCACCGCCTGGGTGCGGCTGTCGACCCCGAGCTTCTGCAGAATCGCCGAGACGTGGGCCTTCACGGTGGCTTCCGAGACGCCCAGCGCATAGGCGATCTGTTTATTGAGCAGGCCCTCGGAAAGCATCATCAGCACCCGGACCTGCTGCGGCGTGAGACTGGCAAGTCGCGAGACCAGCTGCCGCGTTTCCGAATCCGCGCCAAGCGTCAGATCGACTTCGGGTGGACACCATACCGCGCCGTCGAGCACCTTGCCGATCGCCTCCCGGATCATTTCGACCGACAGCGTCTTCGGGATGAAGCCCGATGCGCCGAACTCCATGCAGCGACGGATCACCGCCGGGTCCTGGTTGCCCGACACGACCACCACCGGCACGTCGGGATATTGCGCGCGCAAATACAACAGCCCCGAAAGGCCGCGCACGCCCGGCATGGCGAGATCGAGCAGCACCAGGTCCACCTCCCCGTGCCCATCAATCAATTTCGAGACTTCATCGAAACTGCCGGCTTCGGCGATATCCGCGTGTCCGAACGATCCCGCGACCGCTTCCCGCAGCGCGCCGCGGAACAGCGGATGATCATCGGCAATGACGAAGCGGTAAAACGGCTGTTTCAAATCAGCTCCGGCATCCATCGTGCAGCGGCCCGCAGCCGGCATCTTCTGACGCGCACCTGCGACGCGCAAGTCCGGGACCATGACGCGGTTGGTGCGTTGCAGCATTGCGCCGCATTCGACCCGTTGCTAGCCGCTCTGTAAAAAACGTCGGGCAACGATTAACCAAGTGTTAACCATAGGGGCCCAAGCTTTGCGCCGAAGCCGCAGGTGGCGGGGGCGCCGGCGATGTTGGAAGCCAAGAACCATGTCGATTGGTCGGGCATCCGCAATCCGCTGTTCGTGCTGCTCGGATTGTGGATTGGCTTCTTCCTGATCATTCACGCGTTCATCCATGCGCTGAACAAACTGACCTTGCCTTTGGTCGGGCTCCCGGTCGGACATTACCTGGCGGCGCAGGGATCGCTGATCGTCTTGCTGGCGTTGCTGTACTTGCTCGCGAAGAAACAGCACAGTTCCCGACGCCGCTGAACCGGAACCGACCGCGCGCGTCGTAGGTCTTGGCGCCGATCCGTGGAGAACGCGGGCGAGGCCAGGCCGCCGCAGCATCAGTGCGCGAAAAAATAACCGTAGACGATCGCGAATGCGACGATCACGCCCGCAAGACCGAATAGAAGCATGTAGCGGACATTATGGCCGACCACGGCCTCCCGCGCTTCGTTCGCCGATTTCTCGATTGACTTGCCGGCGCCGGCGTCTTGCTCGCGGGATCGGGGTTCCATCGCAGCATCCTCGTGCAATCATAGGGAAGCAGCGGCGCCATGCAATCGTGAAGACAACGCTGCCTTTGATCGGCGGTTCCTGATCATCTTCCCTCCGGCGTGGCTGCCACGTCTCGCGCGGAACTCTTGCAAGCGCCGACGAACTGCAGAACCACCTCGCGCGCATGCGAACGGCTGCGGTGCTCGGCAACAAAGATGCCCTGCCAGGTGCCGAGCTCGAGCGACCCGGCGATGACCGGCACGTGGAGCGAGACGCCCGTCAGCATGGTCTTGACATGGGAAGGCATGTCGTCGGGGCCTTCGCTGTCGTGGATCCAGCCGGCATTCTCGGGTGCCAGCCGATCGAGTGCTCTGGTCAAGTCGGACCGCACGTCCGGATCGGCGTTTTCCTGGATCACCAGCGAGGCCGATGTGTGTCGCAGATAGGCGAACACGACGCCGTGCTCGGCCGCAATCTCCCGGATGAAGCGCTTCACCTCATGGGTGATCTCGGTAAAGCCGCGAGGCCGGGTATCGACCGAGAGCGTTGCCGCTGCCACGCACGCGGCGGGCAGCTGGCGAACATCATGGAGGCGAACCGACATGGCTCTGCGTGCTGCAATCAAATCCCTGGCGCCTAGCCGGTGAAGGGCCGGCGGCTTCAGCTTTTCTTGTCGGGCCCGCCTTTCTCCAAATGTTTCTTGCCTTTTTCGTTCTCCATTTCGCGCTGGAAGTTTTGCACCATCTCGAGCAACCGGCGCCAAGCCCGCTCCAGGAACGACATGGCGCGGTCGAGATCGGCATCGCTCGGCAGCTTGAGGTCCTGATCGGGTTTGGCGGTCGCGGGCGGACCCTTGATGCCGTCCGGCAGCGGCAGACCGCGGGCAACGAACTCGCGTTTGAGCGTGGCATTCTCGCTTTGCAAGCGCGCGATCTCGTTCTCGAGCGCGGTTCTATCCTCCGGCAGCGCCTGGCATGCCCAACCCACGGCGCGCTTGCTGCACAGGGCGACCTCGCCGGTTCGCGAATCCAGCCGCAACAGCCCGTCGGGGACCTGCTTGAACGTGAATCTGCCGTGCTCGGTCTCGGGCGTGGCTTCTTGTGCCTGTGCGACCGGGGCGAGGATGAGGAAGAACGCGAAGGCGGCAGCGGCCGATTTCATGCGGCACCCTTTTCGTGGAAGCTTGCGAACTCAAGCGTCCGAGCGATAAGGCGATCGCCCGGAGGCCAGCGCGTCATCGAGTAGCTCGAGGCGATCCTGCCCCCAAAATACCTCGCCGTCGAGCACATAGCAGGGCGACCCGAAGGCATCGGCCGCAATGGCGTCGCGCACATTGGCTTCGTATCGCTTCTGCGCGGCATCGGCCTTGGCGGCGGCGAAAAGCTCCGTCGCGGGAAGATGAGCCGCACGCGCGAGGTCGATCAAGGTGCGCTCTTCGCCGAGATTCTGTTCGCGCTCCCATATGGCGGCAAAGCTTCCGCGCAAGAAGCGATCGGGGTCATGGCCGCCGGCGACGGTGGCGATCACGAATCGATCCGCAAGGTTCCCGTCGAACGGCCAAAATTTCGGATGCAGATGGAAGGACAGGCCGCGCTTCTCCCGCCAGCGCTGCAGCTCGAAGATGCGGTATCGCTGCCGCGCGGGGTGACGCTTGGCCAGCGGCAGTCCACCGGTATCGGTGAAGACCTGGGCGAGCGCCACCGGCTTGTAATTCACCGTGACGCCATGGCGGCGCGCGATGTCCATGAAAGACGCATGACCGATGTAGGCCCATGGTGAAAGCAGCGAGAAATAATAATCGAGCGAGCGGGGCATGGAGGCTCTCGGCTGGACGCGGGCCGGCAGGCTAGCATCCAGGATGATCGCGACGCCACCGCAGCTCGTCGGCAGCTGCCGCCAGACATCGCCGCATCGCGCGATTCGCAAGTAAGATCAGTTGTTTGAGGTACAGGCGCGGATTCTTGACAGGGGGGTACCCCGTCAGTATGGTCCGCGCGGCTTCGGGGGTGGCTGAAAAACCGGGGAATTTCCTGCACTTGCGGGTGTCGCAATCATGGGCTCTCGCGACCGGGATCCCGGTTCTCGACCCACCGACGAAGCGGCTCTCTCTGCGAGGCTGAGGCGCCTCGGCGAACGGCTCGACCGCATTGGAACGAGCCGGGCGAAGGACACGGATGAAGCTCCGCGACCGAGGGCCGACGGCTCAGGTTTTGGCCGCGGCTTTCGGCTTTCGACCGAGTTTGTCGGGGGCGTGCTCATCGGAGCTTTGGTGGGCTGGCTGCTCGATCGCTGGCTTCACATCTCGCCGTGGGGGCTGATCGTGTTTCTGCTGCTCGGCTTCGCCGCGGGCGTGTTCAACGTGATGCGCGCCGCGGGCCTTGCCAGCAGCCCGGACGGCGGGGCAAATCGCCGAGAGGATTGATGTTTCATCCGTCGGCGCCGCTCCGGCGGGACCGAGCCGACGAGGACCGCAACGGCGATGGCCGACCCGATCCATCAGTTCCAGATCACCAAGCTGTTCACGATCGCCAAGATCGGTCCGGCGGAGATCGCTGTGACCAATTCGGCGCTGTACATGGTCCTCGCCGTCACCGTGATCTGCGCGTTCCTGATCGGCTCGACCCGAGCCCGCGCGCTGGTGCCCGGAAGGCTGCAGTCGGTTGCGGAAATGCTCTACGAATTCGTGGCCGACATGATCCGCAGCGCGACCGGGCCGGAGGGCATGCAGTTCTTCCCGCTGGTATTCTCGCTGTTCGCCTTCATTCTCGTCGCCAACGTAATGGGATTGATCCCTTACGGCTTCACGGTCACGAGCCATCTCATCATCACGGTGGCGCTGGCGCTGCTGGTGTTCCTGACCGTAATCGTCGCCGGGTTTTGGTACCACGGCTTGCGTTTCCTGAAGGCATTCGTGCCGAGCGGCATCCCGATCTATATCCTGCCGCTGATCACGGTGATGGAAGTGTTCTCGTTCTTCGTGCGTCCGGTCTCACACAGCGTGCGGCTGTTCGCGAACATGCTCGCCGGCCACATCACGCTGAAAGTGTTCGCGGGATTCGTGACCATGCTGGGCGCGGCGGGCGTGCTGGGCGTGCTCGGCGCCACCTTGCCGATGGCGCTGACGATCGCGCTCACCGCGCTGGAACTGCTGGTCGCGGCGCTCCAAGCCTACGTCTTCGCCATTCTCACCTGCATCTATCTCAACGATGCGCTGCATCCCGGCCACTAGCGGCCTCGTCCATTCAGGGATCAACCAAGAGGAGCTCTCGTCATGGATCCAATTGCTGCGAAATACATCGGTGCCGGCATTGCCTGCATCGGCATGGGCGGCGCCGGCGTCGGCGTCGGCACCATCTTCGGTCATTATCTCGCCGCCGCGGTCCGCAATCCGTCCGCGGCCGATGGCCAGTTTCCGCGACTGATCTTCGGCTTCGCGGTGACCGAGGCGCTCGCCATCTTCTCGCTGCTGATCGCGCTGCTGCTGCTCTATGCCGTGTAAGCGGCGGATGGTGACGGCCACGGCCGGAAGACGGTTTCGCGTGACGGATCGGAGCGGCTGATGGCCGAGACCAACGCGCATACCGAGGCGCCTGCGGGCGGCAAGGAAATATTCCCGCCGTTCCAGAAGGATACCTTTCCGTCTCAGCTGTTCTGGCTGGCGCTGACGTTCATTGCGCTCTACGTCATCATGGCGAGGATCGCGCTGCCGCAAATCGGCGCGATCTTCCAGGCGCGGCGGGACCGCATCGGCGGCGACCTCGCCGAGGCGCAAAAGCTCAAGAGCGAGTCGGAAGCCGCGCTTGCGGCATACGAGAAGGCGCTGGCCGAGGCGCGAGGCCGGGCGCAGGGCATCGCGGACGAGACCAGCCATCGGCTCAACGCGGAAGCGGAGGAGCGCCGCAAGGCGCTCGAATCCGAGCTCAACGCCAAGCTTGCCGAAGCGGAACGCACCATTGCGGCGACCAAATCCGCCGCGATGGCCAATGTGCATACGATTGCCGCGGAAGCGGCCGCAGCGATCGTCGAACGCCTGATCGGGACCGCGCCGGCGGATGCCGCAGTCAAGCACGCCGTCGAGGACGCACTCAAGGGATAGCCATGTTCGAAGCCGAATTCTGGGTGGCGGTCGCCTTTTTCGCGTTCGTGGCGCTGCTCGGCTACATCGGCGCGCATCGGACGATTCTCGCCTCGCTCGATCAGCGCCGCGACAAGATCAAGAGCGAGCTCGACGAGGCGCGGCGGCTGCGCGACGAGGCCGAGAAATTGCTGGCGGAATATCGACGCAGGCAGCGGGACGCCGAAAGCGAGGCCGCGACCATCATCAGCAACGCGCAGGCCGAGGCCGAGCGAATCGCGGATGAGGCCCATGCCAGGATGGAAGAGCTGATCGCGCGGCGTACCGCCATCGCGCAGACGAAGATCGCTCAGGCCGAGGCACAGGCGCTCGCCCACGTGCGTGCCGCCGCCACCGATGCCGCCGTTGCGGCGGCGGAGAAGATCCTGAGAGGAACCGCCAAGGGCAAGGTGGCCGACGATCTCATCGCCAAGGGCATCGAGGACATCAAAGCCAAGCTGCACTGATGGCAGGGATCAGAGATCGGTGCTTTCCGATTTCCGACTTCTGACTTCCGATTTCTGAACCCAGCGCAGCACCGGCTGACGGGCGGCGCGCGTCTCGTCGAGCCGGCGGCGAGGAGCGTGCCGCGGCGCGTTGACGAAACGCGCCCTGTCGCCGCGCTTCGCGGCCATGGCGAGATCGCGCAGCGTGGCGATGAACAGGTCGAGCGAGGCCTTGCTCTCGGATTCGGTCGGCTCGATCAGCATGGCGCCGTGCACCACCAGCGGGAAATACACCGTCATCGGATGATAGCCCTCGTCGATCATCGCCTTGGCGAAATCGAGCGTGGTGATGTCGCAGCCCTCGAGCCAGCGATCGTCGAACAGAACTTCGTGCATGCAGGGGCGCTCGCCGAACGGCAGCGAAATGAGATCCTGCAGGCCGGCGCGAACATAATTGGCATTGAGCACGGCATCCTCGGATGCCTGGCGCATGCCGTCGCCGCCGTGTGCGAGCATGTAGCTCATCGCCCGCACGAACATGCCCATCTGGCCATGAAACGCGGTGAGCCGCCCGAACGGCCCGGCGCCCGGCTCGGCCTGGCTCGCGTGCTCGACGTAGCGCAGCCCGCCGGCATCGCTGACGAGGTAGGGCACCGGCACGAACGGCGCGAGCGCGGCGGAGAACACCACGGGACCCGAGCCCGGTCCGCCGCCGCCGTGCGGCGTCGAGAAGGTCTTGTGCAGGTTGAGGTGCATCGCGTCGATGCCGAGATCGCCCGGGCGGGCTTTTCCGGCAATCGCATTGAAATTGGCGCCGTCGGCGTAGAAGAACGCGCCGGCCCGATGCACCGCCGCGGCGATCGCGAGCACATCGCGCTCGAACAGCCCGCAGGTGTTCGGGTTGGTCAGCATGAGGGCAGCAACCTCGGCGGAGACATGCTTTTC
>WNFY01000454.1_pt1 | contig 36438 bp, 31 predicted proteins | sample 5400091 | NCBI WGS metagenome assembly WNFY01 (sample SAMN13153364, study PRJNA577476) | soil metagenome | isolation source: 60 cm soil or saprolite under grassland replicate 1 | place: USA:California | collected 2016-06-15 | reverse complement strand
GAGTGATCTCGCCGCCTTTCTCGCCGTCGCAGGCAATAAGTTTGATTACTGCATCGATTTCACACCAAACGACCGCTCCGCATTTCTGGCGTTCTTGTCCGGAGCCCGGAAACGCATCGTGTCATACCGGGTGCGCGATCAGTCGAAAAGTCGCGCCCGACTTTACACTGATTTTGTCAACGTCCGTATGCGCGACCTGCACACGATCGATTACAATCTGTCTCTGCTTAAACCGCTGGGCATCGGGGATGTTTCCTCCTCGCTGCACTTGCAGTTGCCCCCATCGGCGCACGAAAAAGCCGACGCGCTCCGACGGAATTGGAACGTCAGCAAGCCCTACATTGTTTTGCATCCCGGTTCGGCGCGCCAGGAAAAGCTTTGGGAAGCCGGACGATGGGCGCGAGTAATCGAACGGTTCCGCCGAGACAACGATCTGGACCTCATTCTGACAAGTGGGGCATCGAAGCACGAGCAGGCGCACATCGCGGCGATTAAGAACGAGACCAAAATCATCGATCTTTCCGGGAAAACAGATTTGCTAACCCTCGCGGCGTTAATTGGCGAGGCACGGCTCTTGGTCACGGTCGATTCCGCGCCGACGCATCTCGCGGCGGCGACACATACACCACAGGTGATCCTGTTCGGGCCTACCAATCCATTTCATTGGCGACCGAGGGAAAGTCCTGCACTCATTCTGCAGGGAAAAACACCTGAGCCGGTCACTGAGTTTTCCCAAGTCCAGCCGCGCCTTCCACTGAGTCAAATCTCGACGGAAGCAGTGATTAGTGCTATGGATTCCCTGCTGTCGCAGCATGCGGCGGCCCGAACGTCATGAGCGACGCAAAAGCGGGTAAGAAAAAACAGTCATTCTGGCAAACGTTACGCGCAGCCTCCGGTGCTTACCGACGGCTGTACGGTTACGTCAAACCGTACAAGGCCCGCTTTATCACGGGGCTGGTACTGGGTCTTGCCTACGGCGGCGTCAATTCGCTTTTCCCGATAGCGATTGCCCGGGTGACAAGCACGATTTTCCACGGCACCGCTCCCAATCCGATGGCTGTGGGCTCCAATCTTCACGCGCTCGATACAGGCCCAAAAATTAATTCAATCATCCTGATCTGTCTCGCTATCCCGGCGATTATGATGGTGCGCAGCCTCTGTTCCTACGGAAGCACCTACTGCATGCAGTGGGTCAGCAATAAGGTGGTGAGCGATATCCGGAGTCAGCTTTTCAGCAAGATGCTCCGCAACTCGATGGATTTCTTTAACAAGGCGCGCTCAGGATTTTTGATGTCGCTTATCACGAACAATACCCGTGTCATGCAGATGGCTTTGAGCACCGTCGGCAGCGATGTTTTCAAGCAGCCGATCACCATCGTCGGAGCAATCACTGTGCTCATGGTGATGGATTGGAAGTTTACCCTGGTCACGCTGATTCTCTTTCCAACATGTTTGCTGCCGCTTCGCATTTATGGCCGGCGCGCGCGTAAGGCAGTGCAAAACGAGCAGGAAGGCATGGCCGAGATGGTCGTGACGATGCAGGAAACATTCGCTGGCATTCGTGTGATCAAGTCCTTTGCGCGTGAAGCGCATCAGGAAAAGGAATTCAAGCGCAGCAATCAGGTGCAGTTTTCGCAGATGATGCGCATCATCCGGTCATTGGAGGCTGTAGGTCCGCTGGTCGAAACTATGGCCGCAATCGGGGTGGGAATCGCGTTGCTCTATGTTTATGCCGCAAACCTGAGCGTCGGCAGATTTTTCGGGTTGATCTCGGGAATTTTCATTCTCTATGACCCGATCAAAACGCTTAGCAGGATCCATCTCGTCATGCAGCGATCCATCGCCGCTACGACTTCAATTTTCTCGATTCTCGATTCGCAGCCAACTGTCCAGGACGCGCCAAATGCTGTTACGCTCAGTTCGTCACAGGGCCGGATTGACTTTGAAGATGTGACATTCCGTTATGCCAACACGGTTACGGATGCGATCAGCAATCTGACTTTGCATATCGAGCCCGGCAAAACCTATGCCCTGGTCGGCGCCAGCGGCGCAGGAAAGAGCACGATTCTCTCGCTCATCCTGCGTCTATACGATCCGACTTCCGGCGCTGTAAAAATCGATGGTCGCGACCTGCGCTCGGTCACGCAGAAATCGCTGCGCGAAGAGATCGGGCTCGTTACTCAGGAGACGTTCCTGTTTCACGATACGATCTTCAGCAATATCCAGTTCGGCCGGCTTAATGCGACGCCGGACGAAGTTCGCGAAGCAGCGCGAGCCGCCTATGCACACGATTTTATTATGGCTCAGCCGAAGAGTTACCAAACGGTGATTGGCGATAAAGGCTGTCTTCTTTCTGGCGGCCAGCAGCAGCGTCTCGCCATCGCACGCGCGGTGCTAAAGAATGCGCCAATTCTTTTACTGGATGAAGCCACCTCATCGCTCGATTCCGAATCGGAACAACAAATTCAAAAGGCCCTAGCTAAACTTGCGAGTGGGCGCACGGTAATTGCCATCGCTCACCGGCTATCCACTGTTTTATCCGCCGATCAAATCATCGTGATGGACGGCGGCCGCATCAAGGAGATTGGCACACACGCCGAGCTTCTCGAAAAATCCGGCTATTATCGGCGGTTGTACGATCACCAATTCAATCGTATTAGGGAGGAACCGGCTACTGCGCCAGTCTTTGCAGTTGAGGAGTTGGTCTAGCGACAACAGTCAAAAAGTTAAAAGAGTTGGACTGTTAAAAACGAGGACGGCGATAGCGTGTTGTGACGTTGCAGCAACTCAACTTTTTAATCATTTAACCCTTTTAACTTCTTACTCTGCCTTTTAAGCCATGGCGTTTAACATCGATCTGCATACACATTCTTTTTTTTCCGGGGACGGTGTCTCCAGTCCGGAAGACTTGATTGCAGCCGCGCGCGCCAAAGGTTTGCACGGCTTTGCGATTACCGATCACAACACATGCGATGCGGTGAATTACCTGCTCCAAAAAGGCTTGATGCGGCTGGACGGCATGCCGGTCGATGATTTTCTCGTTCTTCCGGGAGTGGAAGTGACGACCGCCGATGGCCATCTTCTCTGCATCGGTGCGGAGCTTCCTTACCTCAAGGGAAAACCGGCACGCGAAGTCTGCGACATAATCCACCAGCGCGGCGGGCTCGCCATTCCTCCGCACCCGTATGACTTGTTTCGCGCAGGGATCCGTTTTTCCACTCTGGAAACGCTGCCTGTCGATGCGATCGAGGTGTTCAACGCCGCGACAACGCTTCGTCGCTATAACCGTTATGCGTTCAAGTACGCGCAGATTCGAGGCTTGCCCATGACCGCGGCAAGCGACGCGCACCATGCGGCTGCCGTGGGAACGGCTTACACGATCGTGAATACCGATGATTTTTCCGTAAAAGGAATTCTTGCGCAGATTGTAAAGAGCAACGAATTGACTCAAAAATACCAGACCCCGCGCGACAGCCTTCGAAAAACCTGGAACAACTGGCTGCGACTGCGGCGCCGGAAAAAAATTCCGGAACTAGCTGCAAAAGACCGCAGCCACAATGGCCATTAGCTTACTGGACCACCTACTACATACGTTTCAACGCTTTAACCTTTCAACGTTTTAACTCCAGTTATGCCTGCTTACATCATCGTTGAAATTGACATCGTCGATCCCGTAGGGTACGAAGAATACAAAAAGCTCGCGGGTGCGACCGTGGAGAAGTACGGCGGCAAATACATCGTCCGTGGCGGCAAAACGGAAGTGTTGGAAGGCGACTGGAAACCGAAGCGCATCGTGGTGCTGGAGTTCGAATCAACTGACCGCGCCAAGGAATGGCTCAACTGCGAGGAATACCGAAAGCCGCGCAAGATGCGCCACCGCACAGCGAAGACAAACATGATCCTGGTCGAAGGGCTAACCAAGCCTTCGGAGTAGGCAGTCTCAAAAAGGCTGTAGCCACCGGGCTGCGGCCGGTTCACTCCGCCATTGATTTTCTACTCGGAAGACAGCCCACAGAGCTGTGGCTACAGCGAGTACGGTTTTGCTTAGCTCGCGTCGGTTCTCGCGTGAACGCAGGCACTGTAGCCGAGACCGTTTGCTATGCCGGCTGCTCGCGAAAGCCTTTGGAGTAGCCCTGGACGATGGAATGATCCCGGACGAACCAACTCCTAGCCAAAAAAAATTAAAGATTGCTTTTGCCCTCGGCCTTTTGCGAATCTCGCCTTTCGTATGCGACTGCTGGTTGAAATAGTAATTGTTGCTGGCTTGATCTCCCTTGGCTGGAATAGGCCTTTCAAAGAATGGGCTGCTCGAGGGAGCGCAATGGCAACCTCCAAAATCCATGCGCCCGCATGGGAGGACCATTCGGCCGCGCCTACGCCATCTGCAGCAAAGAGACGCCCGCGCTGACAGGGAGCGCCTATCTCCCAATCGCTAGTGCCGTGTCACTACGACCAGTACCGAAGCTCGGAAGATCGATGCTTGAGAAGCTGATTGTCAGTTTCAAGAAGCGGCGGTTTCCCTCACCCCGCGGATTTGCCGCAGGCGCCGCTATTCGTTGACGACCTCGATCTGCTTGTCGATCACCCGGCCGGTAAACCGGTCGATCGCGACGTGCACCCAATAGCGTTGCTCACCATTAACGACAAAGCCGTTCTGAAGACTGGTGGCATTGGGAGGGTAGCGCCCTGACTGAGCAATTACGTCGATTAGCAAGTTCCAAGTCCGTGTCTGATCGACTTCGCCAAGAGCCCGGGCAACAGCCTCTCGTTGCGTTTTTGGTCCGTCAGGACCAAGTCCTGTTGTGTTTGGCAGGCTTGCGATCAAGGTTGCCAGCCCGGCTCTATTCACAAGTGGCGTGCTGATTGTAGACAGTGTCAGGTTTGTCGCGGCGCTATTTGCCGATGGAGACGCCAGGGGCGACGGTGATGGCGATGTACCAGCATTATTGCGAGGGGTATTTTCTCGTCTGATTGTGCTTGTAAGCACACCAGCAAGTGCGGGCGCCTGGCGAGAATTCAAGCTGGTAACCCCGCCCCGCGTTCCAGAGGAATCACTGTAAGCGTTGACAGAGAACAGATCGAGCAAGCCTGCATCCGGGTTAGGACTAGTTGGAGCCCACGAGAAGCTCAAAGTTCTAAACGGTTGATCTCGGAAGGCGTAACCCATTTCGCCTACACTGCGGAACGGCCGGTTCATCATTACTGGTCGCACCGGGTCATTGTGAGTAAAGTCAGTCTCGTTTGCAGGAGGAGATTCGCTATAAGGATTGCTGCTAGCAGGTGCGTTATCGCCGGTCGTTTGCGAATAGGTAGCGGGGTTTGCTCCGCCTGGCATGGCGGGTGGGGAGGTATACCCGCTGGGCCAAATAGATCCAATGATACCTGCGGTGTTAGCGCCAAGAGTCAAAGCCCCAATCTGGCTATTGTAGCGGACACTCCTCGGGTCGGCCTTAGCAAACATCGGGGCTTGCGCAAGCGCGGCCACACCAGCCGACCCAGTGTCCCATCGCGTTACCGTGGATGTGCCCGACTTAACAATTGTAGGAGCAGTATTGCTTGGTGGCGTGCCGTATTGACTGTAGTTCGTGGCAATATTCAGGTTCGAGGAAATCCACGTGTTAGTCGCATTGTTGCCCTGAAGAAAGGAATACGCGTACCACTTTGTTGCATCAGTAGCCGACTGGTATTCCATTTCAATCTGAAATCCAGGAGGCAAAATCAAGACCGGGTAACCCGTAGTCCCGGCTGGAATGTTCGCAGATAGTCTGAATATCGCGAAGTGGTCAGCCCGAAGCGTTGATGTGTCATTTGTCGGACGCACAACGTCGTTCCACGAAGGGGTAGGGGGGCCGAGGGTCGCAGTGTTAAAGGCGGATCCAAGCGAAGCGCTCAAGTCCGAGACACCCATACGCATTGCTTCGAGGAATCCGTCGCGGCCAACTGTGGAGCTTCCGGTTGCCAAGGGCTGGCTTGAACTGCTGAACGTGATGGTCGAAAAGGGCGGGACTGGATCTATCCTGCCGCTGCTTGTAACCGTGGAAGCAGCTCCGAAGCCGATGGTCGCGCTGCCGCCAGTGCCTGTGCCCCTGATGGTAATCCGAACCGGTGGCCGCAAATAACCAGGCGTTGACAAGGGCTTGTTTCCGGTGTTACCTGTATTCGCCTCAGTAAGGTCCCAAGTATCCCGAAAGGGGTCCCATAAATTGGGGACAAGGAGCCAATTCATGCCTCCCGAATTAGCGGTTACTCCAACAGGGCATGCAGCTAACGAGCTAAGACAGGGCAACCGCGGCATGCCGACAGCTTCCATGATTGTTGGCGTGCCACCAACGTTTACTGTGCACGCGATGCGAACCGGATACGAATCCACCCGCGATTGAGCAATCAGATTGGCTCCAATCGTAAGGATGTGAAGTATCGTGGATTGCTGATAAGCTGTTGGTAGTTCCGGATAGGAGGTAACCGAATCCCCTATCGAGCCGCTGAGTATTCCCGCCTGTATAAGTTCGAAGAAATCAAGCTCGCGCGTCGTAGGCACTGTCGCCGGATCGTTCGTTCCTCCCGGCCCGAAAGTAGCAATCGAACTCGCGGGCGGCGAGGTTGAGGTCGGGCTAGCGGGATGCCCAATGTAATTCCATCGTTCATTTGTCGAGTCCCACACCAAACCGAAGTACTTGTAGATATTCGCCGTGCTGCCCGTCTGTCCTACCTGACTTAGGTCAGTCCCTTGGTTCAGAAAAGCCGCAGTGAGGCCAAACCTGATACTATTCACGTCCGGCCTTGTTAGTAACCACATGTCGTAATCTGGGGCGCATGCCGCAGATACAGGGATGCAACCGCTGAGGCTTGGCGCCAACGTCGGGATATTTCGTGTTGCGCTGGGGCCTTTGTAGGTTAGCCAGTTGAGACGCTGTAGCAGAAACCGCGTATTGACAAGATACTCCCCAACGTTGGCTGTGGTTAGATCGTTGCGAGTAAACGATTGCGTCACGAACAGCGTCTGAAAATTCGGGTTTATGGGGTCGGGCGTTGTGCGGGTCCATTGGGGAATCTTTGAAAGCGCTTCTCGCGAAAACGTTCCTAGATACTGGAGTGGGTCCACACCAACGCCTATAGCAGAGCCGAGGTTGATGAGCCCCTGTCGGGTGCTTAATGCTTGGTCACTTTGGGTGTTAAAAACCGGTGCTTGGCTAGTGGTTAGAAATGAGTTGGTAAAGTACGCTAACGCCGAATTCGTGAAGTAGTTTGTCAACTGAATGTAGCTTGGATCCGACAGAATGAAATTGTAATAAGTATTCGTTGAATTTGTGCTAAAGGTAAGACCGGGGAAGGTCCCACTTGGCTCGGCGGACGCGTAGTTGCGCCAACCGACAATTTTGTCGACTGGAGTCGATTCTGGAGTCGGCGATAAGTTTGGCAGTGCCGTTAGATCCGCAAAGGCGAGAGAACCTTTGCGGCCGTATTGCAAGATCGTCGTGGGCGAAGGATATCCAGCAGCGTTCGTATCCAGCAGCCCGCCTTCGTCATAAATCATATAGGCGTACCGCCCGATGATTGATGTATCCGGGGCAGTAATAACCGTCGGGCCTAGGCCATTAACAAAAACCCAGTCTGGTGCCCAATAATTTGGAGCAGCAAACGCCGTTGTGATCGGCACCGAGCCACCGGGGATAAAATAGGACGAGTTCCATCTCGCCAGAGTAACGGAACGCCCGTTAGCAGAGGCGTCAGCCGTGGAGTTTACTTCAGAGGCGCGACTCGCTCTCGCCGGACAGGGGATTTGATCATTACGAACGCTGCGACGAATAAGGTTTGGAATAGCCGGCGTCGTTCCCGGCTCCGGACTAGGGTAGTAGATTGGCGAAATGGGCAGTATTGTCGGAGTCGAGTTTGGGCAGGCAGTGCTCCCGGGGCTCGGGGCAGGTGTAGTACAGCCCACGTTCACGCACGGCACATAAAGATTGAGTGTACTTCCATTTGCGATGAACGTAGGGGCGGGACTTGCGGAACCATTTGTGATCTCCTGGCGAAGATCCCCGATGATGTTGTCCATCGCGCTTTGGGCTAGCTGGTCTACATTAGACTGGTTGAAGCTGCTGTGCGCAACCTGGCGATCACTTGTCGTTCGCGAAAGATAAGCAACACCGAGGCCCGCAAACAGAACAACAAAGGCCAGAACAATAATTAGCGCGGCGCCTCGTTCCTTGGAGCGAAGCCCTTTTACCAGCCAGTCCATGTTACCAGATCTTCAAATCGAAGTAACGAGTGTATACTCGGATCCCCTTGGCTGCTTCACGTGGGATGAGCTTGGCTTGAGGTGTTTGGCCGGTCTGCGCAATCGTTTCTATGACGCCTTTCCACTGATATTCAACACTGCCCAGCGTTCGTTGTCCGTTCCCCCTGCCACAGCTATTTTTGAAGTCTGGCATCTCGGCAGCCAGATCGAGAATGTCTCCGTATCCCGCGTTAGAGGAAGCTGCCTGAATCAGCGCGCGGCTTGCCGGGTCAATCACGGCAATTGACACCGCAATTGCCTCTACTTGTGAAAGGCCGAGTTGTAGTGCGTTAGAGATCGTCAGCTGGTCTGGATAGTCAAACCGGTCCCACGGCCAATCCGTGACGCGCCCGTTCTTGAGAAGGTAGTAATATTCAAACCGGAAAACGTCCGGGCCAATTACTTCATAATCGTTGTCCCTGCTGGCGGCGTTGTTGTCGTTGTTGATCGCCGCCGACCAAGCCGAAATGTTGCTGATGGTCTGCGGCAGAAAAACAATGGGATATGGCGAGTTCTGATTCGGGTTATTAATGAGTGCATTCCAACCCAGACCCTTCGCCATCCGTTCAAGTCTACCATAACGATTGGCCGCTTGACCGGAATTACTCTCGTTGACCCGGTAAGCAACGAGAGATATGGGACTCTTCTGTGCTACGGTGTACCCATCAGGATAGTACCCTGGCACGTAACTGAAGAATGCAATCTGATCGCTCCCTTTGTCTCCGTTACGGCCCTGCCCGCAGCCATGACCGTTTCCGTGTCCGTTATAATTAGCCCGCTGTTTTATGTAGTAATCGATGTCGGTCCGCTTGAGCATTTGTGCAAAATCGAGGGCCATGCGGTCTAGCACGACTCTGGCTTGAGTATCTGTGTCGAAATGCTTCTGACCGGTCCGCGTAATTGCCGCGGCATTCGTCATTAACTGCGCGAACATGAACGTAAGTAGCACAAGCACGAAGATTGAGACGAGTAACTCGGCAAGAGTGAATCCCGCATTTCTACGTCGCAGAGACACAATAATCGCTGATTTCATACTTATCGGTTAACTGCAATCGTGGTCGTCACGGAACCTGCGGGCACACCGCCATTATCCGGGTTGACTTGGGCTGGCCACGTGACCCTGATGTCTGCAAGGGACGTCGTATCCGATGGAGGAAACCTGTAAGTAAGCTTCGCTCTGAAGACGGCATCTTGAGGCGGATCTCCGTTGAGGTTACCAGTCTGCCTGCCTTCATTGGTGAAATACATCGTGTCGGGCGCTGCTACGTCCCGCCAGTGGCCGTGCAGATCGCTCCAATTGCATGGCTCATTCGGGTCCGGCGGATCGGGGCAGACCTTGTTAGCTTGTCCGGGCGGAAGACGGACGTCGGCACGCAAAACGGACGTGATCTGTGAAATAATCTGGTTCGCGGTGGTCTGTTGAATGCTGGACTGTTGAGTCTTCAAAGTCGCGGGAAACAATCCTAACAGCACAACCAAACAAAACGCGGCCACACCCAAGGCCAACGTCACTTCAACAAGCGAAAACGCCGCGCTTTCTGAGACGGGCCTTTTCATGTTTTCAGAGACGCTCACATCACTGCTAACACCGTCAATTTCAATCGCCACAACGTTTGCAGCGACGGTTAGAAACACCGGTTTGCTCGGGGATGACAACGCGCTCATCGTCGATAGATTCTTACGTCGCCGGCGAAGCCGTTTATTTGGATTGCCACGACATTGGGGCTACTTGTATCGACTTGGGTGCCATGGGTGGCTTGCAATCCCACCTCGACAATTCGCTTTATATCGTAGGTTACACCGCCAGCACCAACGCCGCTATTGATTTTGTTCTCACCCCGCGGGCTAAACTGTAGGGTTTTGCGGAAGGTATATCGAGGCGTCGGAGGCGGGTTCCCGAGCGGATATTGAAACGGATACTGGGAGTTTGTTGTCGGAGCGGTTGGGGATCCGTTAAGCTCCCCGAAACGGGAATCATTAGCAGGAGCTGGCGTGGGAGAGGGCCGTAAGTCAAACGTGTTACCTGTTCCTGTCCCAAGTGGCAAAAGCGCTAGATGAATGTTGTCAACCTTTACTAATTTTCCCACCTGAACTAGCCTCGTCGGGTCAATTGATGTGCTGCCGGCGTTGTAAACTGTCGTTCCGTCCTTCGATGCGACGATTGACATTATGATCCTTCCGGTGCCTACAGCCCCGGGTGTTGCCGAGGAGACGTCCTCCTCATAAAAGCCGACCCAGGTGTAAGTGTTGTTTGCTTTGGCGTAGGTGCGGGCAGTATCAAGCACGCCTTTGACTGTGTATGCGGCACTGGTAACGTCGGTGCCGCTTTTGATGCTGGTGAACGCTGGAGCGATGAGCACCATTAAGAGCGCAATGATGCCAACGACGATGAGAAGCTCGAGGAGCGTAAACGCGGCGGAAACCCCGCGCAGGCGGGCCCGCCCGGGCGAAAGCGTCGCCAAGGCAGAACCACCGGTTTCTTGGGGAAACGCGGGTGGGAACATATCCAGCAGTGAACCGTGAGAGTTCAAGAGCTTCTCCGGAAATTGGACCGTGAAGTTCCCAAAAACTTGTCTGATCAGCGATAACGTCGGCCACCAATCGAATTGGGTGCGTTCAGGCACTGCGATGGAACGAATATCCGCGCTATTGGCGTACCCCAACCATAGCTAAGCGGCAGGCGGGTGTAATCCGCGAATGTTTTTACAAGGTGGCAGCCGCTTCCCGGTCAGCATTTCAGAATGAACAGCCTTCCGAGCTGCCGGGCACCGCGAAGGAGGAATTATTCGTTTATTACCTCAATCTGCTTGTCGATGACCCATCCGGTAAACCGATCGATAGCGATGTGCACCCAGTAATGTTGTTCCCCTTCGACAACAAATTTTCTGAGATCCGTTTCTCCCGGAGCATATCGCCCGGTTTGCGCAATCAGGTCAATCAGCAATCCCCAAGTTCTCGTTTGTGTCGTGTCACTAAGAGCACGTGCGACTGTTTCTTGTTGCTCTGGGGTACTTCCGATGGTAGTCCCGACAGCCGCTGCAAGGCGTGCAAGATCCTGCCGGTTCATCGCTGGCTGTGTGTTAGTCGCGGCCGTAATAAGATTAGCCGCGGTCGTTGCTGTGCCAGAGGAGACGCCCCCCGTCGTCGCCGGCTCGTTTGGCAACGCGCTCTTCAGAACGGCGGCAATCACGGCGCTATTTCGAGTGTTAATATTAACCGTGCCAGCACGAAACGGGTATGGAAGGCCATAAGTAGCTGTGTTATTAGTTGTGTTGTAGGTAAAGAAGTCCAGCAGAACAGCGTCACTGCTGCCGGCTGTACGGAAATCGAGCGTATTACCAGTCACGGGGTTGTACGCATAGCCAAGCTCTCCGACATTTTGGAACGGCCGTTGAAGCACCGGTGTGTATCCCGCAATTGGCGTTGGCGAGGGTGATGGGACCGGCGAACCCATCGGGATAACTGGAGTCCGGTCCTCCGCTCCCCACGCCACCGCCGGTCCGGGGGCATATTCGATTCCTGTGGTAACTTGATCGGCGTCGTACTGGTCAATTATGCACGCCCCAAGAGAGAGAATCTGGGCAATTGTGTGGCCCGGATAGGCATAGTTCAAAATTTGAAAAAAATCCGGTGCCGGAGAGCCGCCTGGCGCTGGAGTTGGGATCGCAGATAATAGCGAGGTACCCTGCGTACCCACGTATTGCCAGCGGCGGGTGGTAGTGGACCACTGTAATCCGAAGTAAGCCTGAATAGTCGGTGCGTTGCCGGGGGAAGGCGACGGCGTCGGGCTACTTCCTAAGAGGCTAATGTTGTCGAGTTGAAAACGCTGCGAGATCGGGTTGGACCCAGACTGCCACGTTGGGCTATTTTGTTCGCGCGAGAAGGTACTAAGATATTGCAGTAAGTTCGGGACTCCTAGGGAAATCGTCACGAGTTGAATAAGTTGTGATCGCGTGCTAAATGCCTGATCGGTTCGACCCTTGGAGTTAAGGAGTGGGTTGACTGTTAGGAAGTCACGAGCGTTGTTCAGGAAGTAAGTCACAAACGGTGATGGTGACGGAGAAAGGTTAGGGAAAGTCGATCCGCCGCCAGTTACTGGGACGGTCGCGGTCGCATAATTCCGCCAGCCCACGATTTTGCTGATCGTCGTTGGATTGGGCGTAATTCCACCCGGTGTCAGAGGCAGGGCGGTAAGGTCGGCAAATGCGATGGTGCCTCTTCGACTTGGATAAACCGTGCGGCTCGGCGAAGGCGACGGAATTGTCACGGCGCCGGGCGTAGGTGAGGGCAGGCCTACCAGATTAGCGTCCAGCAAACCTCCTTCGTCATAAATTGCATAGGCATACCGACCGATGACATCAGCGGGGGGAGGGGAAGGGGTCGCACCCGCGGTCGTAACAAAAACCCAATCCGGGGTCACCGCATTAAACGTAGGTGTAGGCGAAGGATCGCTGGTGTTCACGTCTCCCTTTGGGATCAAGTAATGATCGTTCCATCGTGTGCTGGTAACATAACGACCATTGGCGGAAACATCTGTCATCGAATTCACCGCAGAAGCACGACTTGGCCGGCCGGGCGGGAGGATTGTGTCCGAGCGAACGCTCCGCCGAATTAGGTTGTACACGCCAGTGAGATTCACATTGCGCTGTGGAACCATGTATATAGCGGACGTTGGGGTGTAGATGGTGACGTCAGTGCCGTTTACATTTACAGTTATGGTAGTCGAGCCACCTGTAATTTCTTGCCGGACATCGCCAATGATGTTATCCGCCGCGCCCTGTGCCAACTGATCTACGTTAGACTGATTAAAGCTGCTGTGCGCGACCGTACGGTCGCCGGTCGCCCTCGAGAGGTAAGCGACCGCCAGGCCGGTCAACAGCACCACAAATGCGAGCACAATGATAAGCGCAGCCGCTTGCTCACGAGGGGAAAAGTGTTTGCTCAGCAGAGGCACGTTACAAGGTCTTAAGATCGAAATAGCGATTGTAGATCCGAATCCCCTTCGCTGCTTCACGTGGAATCTGGAGGCCTGAAGGTGTCTGGCCGGTCTGCGCCATGGATTCAACAACGCCCTTCCATGCCGCTTCCAAATCACCAATCCTTTGCCCTCCAACTCCTCTACCACGGGCGCTTCTGAAATCCGCGAAGTCGGCAGCAACATCAAGAATGTCTCCATAGCTCGCGTTAACGGAAGCTGCTTGAATCAGCGCCCGGGCTGCTGGATCGATTACGGCGATTGACACCGCAATTGCCTCTACCTGGCTAAGACCGAGCTGTAGTGGGTTGTAAATGGTTAGCTGGTCTGGAAAGTCAAACCTGTCCCATGGCCAATCCGTCACCCGTCCATTCTTAAGAAGGTAGTAATACTCAAAGCGGAAGACTCCAGGACCAACTATCTCATAATCCGCATCGCAACCACTGTTGTTACCGCTGCAATTGTTGTTGAGTGCGGCAGCCCACGGCGTAACCAACGCAATTGTCTGCGGCAGGAAGACAATTGGATAAGTCGAATTTTGATTTGTTTGGTTGTCGTCGACCCCTGCCCAATGCAGTCCTTTCGACATGCGTTGAAGTCTGCCATAGGAAGTATTGCTCGAGTTGCCCTCGTCTACTCGATAAGCGATAAGTGAAATCGGACTTTTATCTCCCGGATTCAATCCTGTAGGGTAGTAGCCCGGCACCTGACTAAAGAAGGCGATCTGGTCACTTCCAAGGTCTCCATTGTGCCCCTGCCCCCACCCATGGCCATTGCCGTGCCCGTTATAGCCACTGCGTTGTTTTATGTAGTAATCGACGTCGGTGCGCTTGACCATCTGCGCAAAGTCCAGCGCCATCCGATCGAGCACGACTCTAGCCTGTGTGTCCGTGTCGACGTGCTTGTTTCCAGTCCGTGTTATAGCTGTTGCACTGGTCATTAGCTGCGCAACTATGAAAATTATGATCACAAGCACGAACACCGAGACGAGTAACTCACCGAGGGTGAATCCGGCCACACGAAGACCTACGCCCTGATAACGCCCATGCGCACGGCGCGCCGTAAAGGTAACACATGCTTTCCCAGTCATCGATTAACGGCAATCAAACTCGTGACCCAACCTCCTGGAACGCCGCCTGAATCCGGATCGACGTTGGCTGGCCAGGTAACCCTGATGTCTGCAAGGGACGTCGTATCCGATGGAGGAAATCTGTAAGTAATCTTGGCCCTGAAAACCGCGTCTGCTGGCGGCGACGTTGGGTTTACATTACCGGTTTGCTTGGCTTCGTTTGTGAAATAGAGCGTGTCGGGTACAGATACGTTCTGCCAATGGCCGTGCAAGTCACCCCACGCGCAAGGTCCCGGATCGTCACCGCAGACCTTTGACGCTAGTCCTGGGGGCAGGCGTACATCGGCTCGCAAAGCGGAAAAGATTGTTGAAATAATCTGATTGGCAGTGGTCTGCTGAATGCTGGCCTGCTGAGTCTTCAAGCTCGTGGGTAGCAATCCTAATACCGCAACCAGGCAAAAGGCGGCCACACCTAGGGCCAAAGTAACTTCAACGAGCGAAAAGGCAGCTCTTCCCGACAAAGCCCGCTTCATGTTTTTAGGAGATTGTCATATCAGAGCTGATGCGGTCAATGTAAATCGCTATGCCTTGGGGCAGGTCTCCAGGAAATAAGGCTCATCGACGATAAATTTTTACGTCACCTGCGAAGCCATTGATTTGAACTGCTGCGACATTGCCGTCGAACACATATGATGAACCACCACCGCTACGAGGAACAGGGGTTGCCGTTCCGTGTGTTTGTACCAGCCCGATTTCGACAACTCTTCGAATGTCATAACTGTCCCCATTCACTCTGCTTTCACCCCGAGGGCTAAACTGCAGAATTTTACTGAACGTATATTGGGGCGCTGGTGCTGGGTTACCAACAGGATATTGAAAATTGTACGGCGTAGTGTACGGCGCAGTGTTGGGCTGAGGCGCGTTCAGTTCGCCAAATCGAGAATAGTTATAGCCTGCGGTAGGATCATTCTGAAGAGGTGGACGGGCGTCGAATGAGTCTCCTGTACAGTTGGACGTGCAAACGGCAAAGAGGGGCAGATGAACGTTCTCAATCTTCATTAATTTTCCAATCTGAACTAGTTTGGTTGGATCAATTATGCCATTACCTGACCCGTACACATTTGTTCCATCTTTGGACGCGACGATCGACATGATTAACCTGCCAACTGGCGGTTGGTCTGCATTGGGAGAAGACGAGTTCACGACATTTTCTTCATAAAAGCCCAACCAAGTGTAGGTATTGTTTGCTTTTGCGTAGGTGCGGGCGGTGTCGAGTGCCCCTTTGATCGTGTATGCGGCGCTGGTAACGTCTCCAGCGCTTTTCAGACTCGTGAACGCTGGAGCAATAAGCACCAGCAAGACGGCGATAATGGCAATGACGATCAATAGCTCGAAGAGCGTGAAAGCACCAACGCCACTTCGCTCCGCGGAACGCGGAAGTCGCGGGGTAGATCTGAGAGCGCGGCTGACACAGCCGCCGCTACACCGCCGCGCGCTGGCGTCGTGGGGAAACATGGGAGTGAGGAGGAACGCGGATTATAGCAGAGCCCCGCCTTTACGCAAGACTGCAACGAAGCAAGTTAGTGCGCTGCTTAAAGCAAGGTCGGGATCCAACTCCTGGCGACTATGCCTTTTTTTTCGTATCATCGCCGATAAGGGAATCGCACGCTGGCTCGGTTTGCTGGAAAGTGTTTCGTGTTGCGCGACACGAGCAGGCAATTCTCTGTAATCGCGCTCGCCCAGATAATCGCGTCTGGCAGCTTGAGCTGATATTCTCGGCGCAACTTGACGGCTTCTTCAGCCACTTGAGCCGTCAGCGGCACGAGGCGAAAATGACCAAGGAATCCACGGCGGACGTCTTCATCTGCCTGAGTCCGTGCGCCTGCCAATATTTCCATCCATGAGATGATACTGACGCAACATTCGTGATAACGCGCAATTTCCCGAGCCGCAGCCGCGTGGCCGTCGAGAAAATCGAGCAGAATGTCGCTGTCCAGCAGCGCATTCAACTTCGTCGACTCCACTCGCGACGCAGCCTGGCGACGTGCCGTGAAACATTCCCGCGTGTCTTGGACGCGCCAAAGAATGAGCGCAGATCGCGAACGGACGAGCTCCGGAGGAAACGATCAAGAGCGCGCCGGACAGCTTCCGCTCGGGAAATCTTTTCGCGGCGACAAACTAACGCTAGTTTTCTGACTTGTTCCTGGGGCAAATCGACGATCGTCCGCACGAATGATATCGTCGTATGTTATCATAGTCTCGTCAAGCACACGAGCTCAGGGCTTCCTTGCGATCTGAGCGGATACTGCAAGCAGCAGAAACGTCCTACGCTGAACTTACTTTTCTTTCGTCGGCAGCTTTGAGACATGGCCGGCGAGCAAACGCCAGCGCCCGCCGTCTTTGACCAATGTATCGGTAAATTGAAACTGGGAATCGAACGGTTTCCCGCCGAAGATTCCTTTTGTACGCGTCTTCCCCGTGACAACTGCGGTGTCGCCATGGACACGCACTTTCATATCGTAATTCTCGAAGATTTCGTATTTGGGATCGTTTTTCTTTTGCCTCACCAATATCGTCAGCCCGGGTGGTGATTTTGCCCATTGAATTGGTCAGCGTGTAATCTTCCATCACGCCTTGTGCGATACCGTCGGCGTCACTCTTAAGATAAGCGGTGGCCAGGTCGCGCTCTGTCTGGAGGACCGCATTTCCCTCATCACTCTCTTGTGCAAGCGCAAGCATCAAACTCGTCAGAAACGTTAGCGCAAAAACGGCGGCAATTTTCATAATGGCGATTGTAATCGAACTCTCGTTTTCTGTCTTCTTCGAATGACCATGGACGACAGGCCGCGGAGCTTTGACTTCTGTTGCGACTGAGGACAGCCGCCTCTACAGTTTGCCCCTTATGCCATATAAAGATGTCGCTCCGCCCGCAGGTGAAAAGATTACCAGAACCGATAAACTGAATGTCCCGGATCAACCGGTCATTCCGTTTATCCGCGGAGACGGAACCGGGCCGGACATCTGGGCCGCGAGTGTTCGCGTGTTCGATGCCGCAGTCGAAAAAGCGTACACCGGCAGGAAAAAGGTCTCGTGGTTCGAGGTGTTCGCCGGCCAAGCGGCAAAGGACAAATTCGGTGAATGGCTGCCGGACGACACAGTGGAAGCGTTCCGCGAGTATCACGTGGGAATCAAAGGTCCGCTGACCACGCCCGTGGGAGGCGGCATTCGTTCGCTCAACGTTGCGTTGCGGCAGCTCCTCGATCTTTTCGTTTGTCTGAGGCCGGTGCAGTACTTCAAAGGCGTCCCCTCGCCCCTTAAGGATCCGGAAAAAGTTAACATGGTCATCTTCCGCGAAAACACGGAAGACATCTACGCAGGCATCGAATTCGCCGCCGGCACGCCGGATGCGCAAAAGGTTCTCGATTTTCTAAAAAAAGAGTTCCCGCAGCAATTCGAGAAAATTCGCTTCGGGACGAAACAGAAAGCAGCGGACTTTTGGAAAAAAGTTGGCGCACCGGAAAAGGACGACATTTGCGTAGGAATCGGAATCAAACCGGTCAGTCGATCCGGCACCGTCCGCCTGGTGCACAGCGCGATCTCTTATGCAATTGCGAACCGCCGCAAGAGCGTGACGCTGGTCCATAAGGGCAACATCATGAAATTCACCGAAGGCGCGTTCCGCGACTGGGGATATGAAGTGGCAAAGCAATATTTCGGCGCAAAGGAGATCGATGGCGGGCCCTGGTGCAAAATCCCCATGGGCAAACCGGGCGCGGGCATTGTGATCAAAGACGCCATCGCCGACAACGCGCTTCAGCAATTCCTGTTGCGCCCTGCAGATTATGACGTGATCGCCACACTCAATCTAAATGGTGATTACCTGAGCGACGCGCTCGCCGCGCAGGTGGGCGGAATCGGAATCGCGCCCGGAGGAAATATCAATTACATCACCGGCCACGCGGTCTTCGAAGCGACTCACGGCACGGCGCCGAAATATACCAACCAAGACAAGGTCAATCCCGGCTCCGTGATTCTTTCAGGCGAAATGATGTTCCGTTACATGGGCTGGACAGAAGCGGCCGAGCTGATTCTGAAAGGCTTAAAGGGCGCGATTGCGAGCAAACGTGTTACTTACGATTTCGCACGCCTGATGGAGGGAGCGACGGAGATCAAGTGTTCGCAATTCGGTGACAATGTCATCGAGCATATGTGAGCCAAATGCCGAAGCCCAAATGTCGAAACTCGAAGGAATGACGAATGATCAAATGATGAGCCAATATCGGTCGTGCGAGTCATGCTTTGCTTTTTGTCGTTCCTTCGTCATTCGTCATTTTTCATTCGTTATTATCCTTGGCCTCGTCGCTGCAACCGGCAGCGCGTTCGCCGAGAAGCGCAACATCACCGAAAAAGATCTGTTCGATTTCGTATGGATTGGAGACCCGCAAGTTTCGCCGGACGGATCGCACGTGGCGTTTGTGCGCGTGACGGTTAATGAGAAGCAGGAAGGGTACAATACGTCCATCTGGACTGTGCCGATCGCAGGCGACGAAGAGCCTCATCAGCTGACAAAAGGCGATCTCGATTCCGTACCTCGGTGGTCGCCGGATGGAAAATTTTTGCTCTTTTTGCGCGCGACTGAGAAGAATGGCAAGCCCGAGTCGCCACAACTGGCGATCCTCCCAATGGCAGGCGGCGATTCATTTGTCTTTACCGATCTACCGAAAGGCGCAGCGAGTCCGAGCTGGGCGCCGGATGGAAAAACAATCGCGTTCACGAGCGAAACAAACGCGGAAGACCTGGCCAAGCAGGAAAAGAAAAAATCAAAAGAAGAAGAATCAAAAAAGGCGGGCGGGGGGAATGCTCCCGCGGGCACAGATGAACGCGAGAGCGATGTTCGCGTGATCACGCGCGCCATCTATCGGCAAGATAATGAAGGCTACGCCGATCCCAAGCATCCCACACATATTTGGCTTGTGGCGGCGCCGCAAAGCGCTGACGAAAAAGTAAAATCGCGTCAACTTACCACGGGCCGATTTGACGAGGAGAACGCGATTTGGTCGAAGGACGGCTCGCAGATTTATTTTACGTCGAGGCAACTCGACGAGCCATATTACGAACTGCCGAGAACTGATCTTTACTCGGTGGCGGCTGCCGGCGGCAAACCGACAAAAATTACAACGATCGATCTGGACACCCAGTTCGGACCTGACTCCGGGGCCTTGTCCCTCAGCCCCGACGGCAAACAGGTGGCGTTTACCGCCGCAACTACGCAGCCGGTTAATTCATACACTCAGCCCGACCTGTGGATCCTCGATCTTCTGCCAAACGCGAAACCGCGGAATCTGACAGCCAGCTTTGATTTCGATGTGCCCGGTTTTGTAATCGCCGACAGTGCGCCGCCGCGGGCCGGCGGGCGGAACAAGCCGGTCTGGACCGCGGATGGAAAAGGTCTTATTGCGGTTTACACGAAGGAAGGCAAAGCGAATCTGGCGCTGTTCGACGTTCCTGTAGCCCAGGACGCCGATCCCGGCAGGGCTGGAGTGCATGATTTAACTTCTGGAAACCAGGGGGTGATGAGTTTTCGCGCGCTGCCTGACGCTTCGAAGTTGATCTATGTCGTTTCGACACCAACGCGCATCAACGATCTTTTTGTCCTGGATCGCGCCACGCCTGGCGCGACGCCCACGCAATTGACCCACGTCAATGATCAGCTCCTCTCAAAGCTAAATCTAACCGAGCCAGAAGAGATTTGGTACGACAGCTTTGACGGCAAGCACATCCAAGCCTGGTTGCAGAAACCTCCGAACTTCGATCCCCACAAGAAATATCCGTTGATCCTGAACATTCACGGTGGGCCGCACGTTGCGTACGGCCACATTTTCGATCAGGAATTTCAGTGGATGGCGGCCAAGGGTTATGTGGTGCTTTATCCGAATCCACGCGGGAGCACGAGCTACGGCCAGGAATTTGGCAATATCATTCAGTATCATTACCCGGGGGACGATTACAAAGATCTTATGGCAGGAGTGGATGAGGCGATCAAAGGCGGTTACATCGATGATAAGAAACTCGGCGTGACCGGGGGGAGCGGCGGCGGGTTGCTGACCAACTGGGTTGTGGGCCAAACAAACCGCTTTGCCGCAGCGGTTGCGCAACGTGACATCGCCAGTTGGGAGGATTGGTGGTATTCGGCGGACTTCACACTCTTCCATCCCACGTGGTTCAAGGTGCCGCCATTCGAAGACCCGCAGGAGTATCGAGCGCGTTCGCCGATCAATTACATCAAGAATGTGACGACGCCGACGATGTTCATCCTTGGCGAAGCGGATTACCGGACACCGCCGGGCGCTGGTGGAGAGGAAATGTTTCGCGCGCTAAAATTTCGCAAGATTCCGACCGTTATGGTGCGTTTCCCTAATGAATCGCACGAGCTCTCGCGTTCCGGTCAGCCATGGCACCGTGTCGAACGTCTGCAGCATATCGTTGGCTGGTTCGATCACTGGCTAATGGGCGTGCCAAAGCTAGAATACGAGGTCGCACCGCAAGAAGAAGCGCCAGCTAAGAAAGGCAGCATGCCCGTCAAATGACGAATTATTGGCAGTGAATTACCTTGGGTGAATTGGTTAACTCCTGCTTTGTGCCAGCAATGCGAAAATGGATCACGTGTGAGCGGTGGTCTTTGAGCTGGGGCAGTGTCAGCATGCGAAAGCCATGCCGGCCGTTTCCATAACCGGCATCCACGAGGTCATCTCGGAACTCATTCGCAGGAAAGGTCATCAAATATTTTTCGCCATCCCAAAGCTCAACATCAAGTGCGGCATCCGGCTGATGTTTGTCCCAAACCCACCCGTAAATGTCATAGCAGGAAACCCGCTCGACGGTACCCACATGATGCGGCAACGCAGCCGCCCCAATGCGCCCTGAAAAAATCAGTAACCCAAAGCAAACAAACTGGAACGTAATGAATACAGCCACTGCCCGCGACACCAGACCGTCGCGCCAATAGCGGTGCTCCTTATTCCAGCGGGAAAAAATGTGGAACGCGGAAAGCAACGTCGCCTGATAAAATCCGTATGCAATGTAGTGAAGCTCAGGCCCGTGCCAGAGACCCATTAGTCCGAACGCTAGAAAATAGCCTGCGATTGGGGCGACTTCCTTATGCGCGAACCATTTGCCGCGCATGGCCGCGTACAGAAACCGCATGTAAACATGGTCGCGAAACCAAAATGAAAGGGTCATGTGCCAGCGGTTCCAGAAATCGCGAATATTGCGGGCGAGGAAAGGTCGATCAAAGTTTTCCGGAGTATGGACACCGAAAAGATAGCTGAGAGCGATGGCAAAAGCGCTGTAGCCGGCAAAATCAAAAAACAAATAGAAGCTGTACGCATACATGTAGCTGACCAACGCAATGAACTTGCCGCTACTGGCTGCCCGTTCGAGCCAGTATTGTTTAATGAGTGCGGCGAGGATGAATTTGTAAAAGAACCCGCGAAAAATGCGATGCACCGCGCCGTCGAGGTCGAGGAGAAATTCAGCGCGGGTTCGTTTCTTTCTCCATTCACCTGCAAAGCGTTGGTAACGGTCAATTGGGCCGGCTGAAATGGTTGGGAAGAAAAAGAGAAACATCAAGAAATCGAGGGACCCGGGCAGAGTGATGACTTTATCGCGCAGGCAAATTACGACATCCAATGCCCGAAACGTGATGTATGAAATTCCGAGAAAACCGAACTCGCTTCTCGGCGACATGACTGGAAAAAATTTGGACGCCGCAAGCGGAAGCACGCTTGCCGCAATCGCAAAATAAAATGGCCAGCCGGCCCGTGCCCCGCTCCTTGCGAATACCCACACCGTTGCCCATTGCCAGACAGCGAAACCAATCACGATCCAGATTTCGCGGACTGGGAAATGTGGCCGGATGTTTAACAACCCGTGATACTGCACGAGGAGCATCCCGACCGTGACGAGGGTCGCCCAGCGCCAGCCGGCTTTGCCAAATAGCCCCAGAATGAGCGTGGGAACTGCCGCGTAAAGCAGCAGTCCAAAATATGTAAAATCGGCGTACGGAATCACGGCGACTGGGCCAGCCGGGCTCGGTCGACTTTGCCGTTCGCCGTCAGCGGAAAAGCATCGAGAAAAATGAATTTGCGGGGCAACATGTACGCCGGCAGCCGCTCGCCCAACTGGCGTCGCAGTGCCTGCGTTAATTCGAAATGCGACGACTCACTTCGGCCGCTGAGCACCACGAAAGCCGCGAGCGATTGAGTCGCGCCGTTTTTGGTCACCGGGATAACTACCGCGTCTCGTACAGACGGCAGGGCTAGAAGGTTTGCTTCAACATCGCCAAGTTCGATGCGGTAGCCGCTGATCTTGACTTGTGAATCCATGCGACCCTCGAAGAAAAGCAGGTTATCACGAAACCGGCCCTGATCTCCGGTTCGATAAGCACGCCGGCCAGAATGCTCGAAGAAGGCGGTTGCCGTGGGCTCGGGACGTCCAAGGTAACCAGGGCTAACATTTGGCCCCGCAATCACAATTTCGCCTCGCTCGTCGGCGGGCAAAGTTTCCCCTGCTTCGTTCACAACGAAAACATCGGTCCCGGGCATCGCGTGTCCCACAGGCAACACCGAATATTTTTCCAAAATTGAATGGTCTATCCGCACAGAGGTGGTGGCCACCGTCGCTTCGGTCGGGCCATAGGTGTTCCAGACCTGCGCTTTTGGAAAGCGTTCCAGCAGGCGAGCCGCAGTTTGCGCGGCGAGTGTTTCGCCACAAAAAAGAAAACGCCGAATGTGTGGAAGCATTGCTTCTGCAAATTTCGCTTCAGCCAGGCACATTTGTGCAAACGATGGCGTAGAGACCCATGTGGTAGCACCGGAATCTCCGAGCGCGCGATACAGCATTTTCGGATTCGCGACCAGATCGCGGCCTATGCTGAAAAGAGAGCCTCCCGTAGCCAGGCTGCAATACAAGTCCATCACCGAGAGATCGAATGAGAAGGGCGCCGTGTTCAGGAACGTCTCGCCGAGAGGGGTGAACTTCTGTTCCTCAAGCATCCATGCGACGAAGTGCTCCAGGCACCCGAGCGTAATGATAACGCCTTTCGGCTCGCCAGTGCTGCCGCTGGTAAACAGAATGTAAAATGGGTCGTCGCGCTTCGCGCGCGTGGTAGGAGCAGGCGCGGCAGAGCTGGAAAGTTTCGCGACGTCTGCTGGCGTGAGAAGTAACGCAGGGCGCGAAATTGCCAGAATTTTGTCGATCCGTTGTTGTGGGAGTACTGTGTCCAGCGGAACATAGGGCCTGCGGGATTTTACCGCTCCGAGAAACGCGATGAGCATCTCGGGCTCCCGGTGTCCAAGCACCGCGATTGGAGCGCAATCATCACCGAAGCGTGTTGTCAGGTGGGCAGCGAGGGCGTCTGAACGTCGGCGGAGTTCGCCATAGGTCAGCCTCTGGTCTCCGCTGATGTGGGCGATCGCATTTGGAGCCGCCAGAGCCCAGTGATCGATTTGTTCGATGAGATTCACTCAAAAACCCTGATAAACGAATGGCGGCGTAGAAAAGTCGCCACGACCGTACATCACGATTAAGCCCGCAATAACAGCGAGGTAATACAGAATCAGCAGCGCTCGCCAGAGCGCCGGATGTGCCCTGATCCAACTCACACGTTCACCCGCACCCGGCTCTCAAGGTCAGCGATAATCTTATACGGTGTCCCCCAATTTTCGCGTTCGAATTCCGCCGGGGAAATCTTGAGACCGAATTCCTCCTCGATTCTTATCATTAACTCCACCGTCTTAATCGAATCCAAAAGCTGGCACTCATAAAGAGGTAACTCGAGATTGGTGTGGACCTCGTCGGTTTCGGTGACTGAGGCTAGAAGCTGCAACACTTGCTGTCGGAAGGACGCACTCATTGCTGATAACACCTGTCAGCTGTAAGCCGTGGAAGGCTTGAATACAACATTGGCACCTGATCAACCCCTTGGGACGCGCCCATGAAAGAAATCATCTAGAACACGATCGTAAAACATCCAGCCTTTAGCCGTGAGGTGAGGCGAGGCGACGGGCGTGATCTGTTGGGCGCGATGGTCGAGAAAAGTCAGATCCTCGTCATGCTGTTCAAACTCCACTACCGCGAAATTGTATCGCTCGGCGAGAGCACGCATCTTGTCGTAATAACATTTGCGGACCGACCGCGAAATGCCGACCTCATCATAAAACTGGCCATCCATCGGCATACTGAGCAATAGCGGCCGGGCATGAATTTTCGTTAATACGCGCAACAGCAGCTCCAAATCCCTCCATTGTTTTGACCGATTAAGGTTCTGAAGAAACCACGCGTCGCTACGGCGGGCGGCCTTCTGGTTGTCCGTACCGAGGCCCATGACTTTTTGTTTCTCGCTGGCGCTCGCCGTTTCGCTGGCTTTTGCTATGAGACTCGGCCAATCGAGTATTTGAGGATGCAGCGACGCACCGGATTTCGGCCCATACAGAATGTAACTCACTGCCGCAAAGTGATCCTGCAAATCCAATATCATATTTTGCAGTTTCCCAAGAGGCCAGAGTGCGGAGAAAACGAGCCGGTCAAGCGGCCCTCCAGAAGCTAGCCGGCTCAGCGCAAATGCGAGCAGTGGGTTTTTTTCCATGGTCCGCGGAAACTGCAGCATTCTGGAAGCGATGTCGCGTTTCAGATCGAAATCGATAGCGCTGCCGAAGACCATGTCGCTTGCGGCGCATACAGAGAAATTGGCTTCGTACGAGTATTGTGTGATGTCCGCCACAAACCAGACGGCCGAAAGCGAAACCGCGATCTTTTTTTCACGCAAATCACCTCCAAGGGCTGCCAGTTCTTGCAACATGATCAGGGGGGTCGTGCCCACCTTTCCTACAGGTGAGGCTTGGAAACCTGTCGGCGCACTGCGAAAAAAAACGCCTGCTCGTTCCCGAACAGGAGTAATCAGCTCCGAACTGCCGTAAAGCGGAAGCACGTCTCGTGCTTGAGCGGCAGCATGCTGAAAGGCGAGTCCCTGGTTTTTGAGCTGGAATTCCCGGGGAGCGACTGTGTGGAGAGTCTTGTGCTCAAGATGAATCGCAATCATCCGACCGGCGAACAAAATGGTGGCAGCGATGCCAACGGCGATTACGCCTGAAAACAAGTGCGGTGTGCAGGTTCGGACCGAGCCCATTGTGTCTGCAGATTATCCCCCTGCAAGTAAGGCCCCGCATGTGAGTCAAAGTATGAAGATCATGTAGGATATCGCCCTACATCGGCGCAGAGTATCGCACAGTCGTGCATCAAGCCACCGCTCTGATCAACTTCGGGGGACGCGCCCATGAAAGAAATCATCAAGGGCGCGATCGTAATAGATCCAGCCTTTAACGGTGAGATGACTCTTGTGAAGGTAAAGAAAAGCCGGATCTTCGTCATGCCCCGTGAATTCGACTAAAGGAAAATGGTATCGTTGTGCAAGCGAGCGAAGCCTCTCGTAATAGCTTTCGCGAGCACAACGCGACACTCCGGTCTGGTCATAGAACTGCCCATCGAACGGCATACTCAGCAGGAGCGGTCGTGCGTGAACGCGCGCCAGCGTGCGCAATAGCAATTCGAGATCTGTCCATCCCAGTCCCGCATTCATGTCAGTCCGGAACGCCACGTCCCGGCTACCTGGGGCTATTTGCCCGCCTAAGCTCGAGGGTTTCGTGTTTTTGTCCTCATCAGTGGTTTTGAGTGCGCTTTCTTTTGCAATTAGCTTTGGCCAGTCGATCTGTTCAAGATGCTGTGGCGGGGCAGGCTTGATCTTATGCAGAATGTGTGCAAGCGCCGCGAAATGATCCTGCATCTCCAGCACAGCGTTCTGCGCTTTTCCGACTGGCCAGAGCGCGCAGAAAACGACGCGATCAAGCCATCGGCCGGATGCAAGCCGCCTCACCGCGAACTCCAGCAAAGGACTTTTCTCCAAAGTACTCGGACATTCCAGCATGCGTGAAGCGATCTGCTGCTTCAGCTCGAAATCGACGGCAGTGCCAAACACCATTTCACTTGCCGCCATTAGAGAAAAATTTCCCTCGTAGGCCTTCCGCCCGGCAGGGTGAGCCGTCAAATTGGGCGAAAGCGAGATAGCGAGCTTTTTACCGCGCAAGGCCGACCCAAGAGCACCGATTTTTTGCAAAATGATAAACGGCGGCATGCCTCCAGCGCCGACGGGCGAAACTTGGAAACCTGTTGGGGCAGTGCGAAAAAAGACGTTTGCCCTCTCCGGCACCCGAAGGGCCGTTAGTTCTGAGCTGCCATAAAGCGGCAACACGTTCGGTGCATATGCGGCAGCACGTTGAAACGCCAGGCCCTGGTTTTTAAGCGGAAACAATTCGGGAGCGCTCGAGAGAATGGTGGCGTGTTCACGATGAACGGCTACCATTCTTGCGCCAAACACAACCGCTGCCACCAAGCCGGAAGCGATCACTCCTGCAACCAAATGTGGCATGCCTTGTCTGGCGTGAGCACGTACCATGATGCCGCGAAGCTATTCCCGCCATCTGGCGCTGCAATCGAATTTCAGTAGAACGCATCTCTACCATCGCGAGAACGTTTGGGATACAATCACGGAGCCTAACGACGACGGGGCACATTGCCGATCTGGTTTTATTTGGATTTGCCGGGTCGAGGATCGATACTCAAATGTCATTTAAATATTGGGCACTTTTCGCATTGTTAACACAATGTCGTCGTCTTCACTCTGGCAGCGTTTTCAGCAGCATTTTTTGTACTACCGCGATCTTGGTTTCTCTCTCGACATCAGCTGGATGAATTCCCGAATGATTTCTTCGTTTTGCTTGCTAGGCGGGCAAACTGATAGCAACGAGGCTGAAGAGCTGCAAAAAGATGAGGTCGGGGACTTGATAGGGAGTTGACGAAGAGGACTCTATTTTCATGCGAGGTTCGTGGCCAGAACGAGAGCTGGCATTTTTGCAACACGTGCGCGACGTAGCGAACTGGTTCGATCTGATGCAGCACGTCTCGAACCTGTAGCGAGATATGGCTGGAGACCGGCTAAGCATAGATAAACCTGAGTTGCGCAATGTCACGAAGGTAGTGGCGATGGCATTACCGCCCCTATTTCTCGCCGTACCTTCGGTTTGGCTCATGTTGTCCGTGCCACCACTCTGGCGCGGTGTGGATGCATATAACCAAACGGTCCGGCCGCCGGGAATGGTAACCATTTTGCTGCACGCTCCCCTGTACTGCACTCTGAGCCGCGTTCCGCTTTGGCTTGGTTATCTGATTAGCGGATCGGGACCAGCTGAGTCGCTTGGCTATTTCATCAAGCACTCACAGCTTACCGACGCTGGCGTGTATTCACTAATCATTTTACAGCATGTTGCTTTATGGTGCGGCGCTGTTTATTTGATTTACGCGATCGCGAGAACGTTGCTACTGCGCCTGTTGCTGGCATTTTTTTTCGCTAGCCAGCCCCTGTTCTACGGCTTTGCGCATTGTGTAGGCTCGGAAGCGCTGAGCATGATCGTCATTTTGCTTCTGGCCGCAAGCGGCGTCCGCCTCGTGCTTCGTTACCCCGATATTAGAGCCCACGACTGGATCATCTTCACCGTGTTGCTCGCTGCCGCGTCCCTGACGCGTCACATTAACTGCGTCCTAGCTGCGGTTTTGCCAATTACGATGATTGTCATCATGATCGAGCGTGGCTTGCGTCGCCTCGTCCCAGACCAGAAAGCAATTGCCAATGCCAACTTCCAGTTCTCAAAAGCATGGAAGATCTGGTTGATATCTATCGCAACCGGCCTGATCGGATTGTTCTGCGCGACGAGCATTACTCATCTCCTTTCCTGGCGTTCACAGACCCCATGGCGGTCAACCTTTGGCTATACATTTCTCTGGCGCTTCAATTTCCTGAAATCAATGCAGCCACCACCGCGGCAGGCGCTCCTTAATTTCGTAGCGTCAAAATGCAGACTACCAGAATCTCACCAACTGCTTGAGATGCTTGGCAATTGGATCGATCGAAACAAGTATTGGGAGGCGGGGGCTTTTATTCAAGAAGCTCATTCCGATTTGCCGGACTCTGAAATGAAATTTCACGGTGAGAAATTTGATCGGGTTCTAAACGAGATTGCATCCGGGTTTCTTTATCCGCCGGTCGCACCCCTTAGATCGGCGGCGTTGAGCGATTTCACAAAGGCAACGGGATTCACCGAGAGCGATATCGTACAATTCCTCTTTGTGAATACAGATTATTTTTTCTCCCATCGCGACAAAATGCCGCAATGCTCGGGACTCAAAACTTTTCGCGAGCCGCGAGAGCGATTAACCGAGGCGCGCCAGCTGTCTTACTTTCACTGGTGGAATCTGCTTTCCTTTCGTGCCTGGGGCATCTTCACGCTTATCGTTTTGCTGTCAGCACTCGTCGTGGACTACAAACGCGGCGGACAAAACACGCCAGTAATTCTTCTTGCCGTCTGCCTGTGCATTGTTGGGATGGTTATGGGACTATTAAATTGTTTCTTCGCACAGCTTCAGCCGCGCTACATTCTGCCCATGATGGAGCTTTTATTGCTGTCATTAGTGATTCTCCTCGGTGTGCTTTTCAGTGGATACGAATCGCCCAACCACCAGCAACGTTAAAGATACCCCTCCGCCATTTTAGTTGCTTTGTTATCGACCTTTCCCTGCGTGCACACGCGTGCGCAAGAGAGACGGCTAAACTTCTCACGGTCTTTTCTACGGTCTGGAAATTTTTGGCGGCATCGCCCAGCTGGTTTTATTTGGATTTGCAGACTCGAGGATCGATACTCAAATGTCGTTTAATATTGGGTACTTTCGTAATCTAAGATCTATGTCGTCCTCTTCACTCTGGCAGCGTTTTCAGCAGTATTTTTTGTATTACCGCGACCTCGGTTTCTCTCTCGACATCAGTCGGATGAAATTCCCGGATGATTTCTTCGAAAAAATGCAGCCGAAGATCGACAAGGCGTTTGCGACCATGCGAGCGCTGGAGGCCGGGGCGATCGCTAATCCCACGGAGAATCGAATGGTTGGACATTATTGGCTGCGGAATCCCGCCCTGGCGCCCACTCCGGAAATTCGCACCGAGATCGAAGAGACGATCAAGCAGATCAAGACATTCGCGCCGGATATTCACGGCGGAAAAATCACGGCGGAAAATGGAAAACCCTTTAGACACGTGTTGCTCATTGGCATCGGCGGTTCGGCACTCGGGCCGCAATTCGTCTCAGACGCGCTCGGATCACTGAATGATCCGATGGACATCTTTTTTTTCGATAACACAGACCCGGACGGGTTCGACCGCGTCTTCGAGAAGATGAGTGATGCACTCGCGCAGACACTTGTCGTGGTGGTTTCAAAATCTGGCGGGACAAAGGAAACACGAAACGGAATGCTCGAGGCCGAAGTAAAATTCAAAGAAAACGGGCTGCAATTTAACAAGCACGCGGTGGCTGTAACCGGCGTGGGGAGCGATCTCGACAAGTACGCTGAAAAGAACGGTTGGCTCGCCCGGTTCCCGATGCACGATTGGGTTGGCGGGCGCACTTCAGTGATGAGCGCTGTCGGGCTTTTGCCGATGGCCGTTCAGGGTTTTGACATTGATGATTTTCTGGCCGGCGCTTCGGCAATGGATGAGCGCACTCGCACACAGGATGTGACCCAAAATGCCGCGATGCTTCTGGCGCTCATGTGGTATTACGCCGGCAATGGCAAAGGCGACAAAGATATGGTGATCCTTCCCTATAAGGATCGCCTGGCATTGTTCGCGAAATATCTGCAACAACTGGTGATGGAATCGCTCGGAAAAGAAAAGGATCTCGACGGCAAGATCGTGCATCAGGGCATTGCCGTTTACGGCAACAAAGGGTCGACGGACCAGCATGCTTACGTGCAACAGTTGCGTGACGGTGTTTTGAATTTTTTCGTGACCTTCATTGAAGTGGACAAGGATCGGCGCAGCCCAGCGATCGAAATCGAAGATGGGATCACAAGTGGCGACTATCTCCACGGATTTCTGCGAGGGACCCGAAGCGCGCTCTACCACAGCGGGCGGGAATCAATCACCATGAGCATTCCCGAGGCGAACGCATTTAGTATCGGCGCTTTGATCGCACTTTATGAGCGTGCGGTGGGCTTTTACGGCTCGCTGGTTAACATCAATGCCTACGATCAACCCGGCGTTGAAGCCGGAAAAAAAGCTGCGACAAGATTGCTTGAACTTCAAAAACAAATACGCGCGAAATTGACTGATGGCTCTGGGAAAACCGCAGAGGAAGTTGCGCGTTCCATCGACGCCGACCCGGAAGACGTGTTTCATGTGCTGCGACATTTGGCGAGCAACGATCCGCATATCCGAGTTTCGCAGGGCGACGAACCGGCCGACGATCAATTTTCGTACGCCGACTAGAATGCTGCAGACTAAGCCAGAATATGGCGGAGCCGTCTTTCGAAGATCGAACTGATGTCCCAAACGTTGCCTGGAGCGATGTCGTTCGTTTCATTCGGCAACTCAGTCACGATCTGCGCAATCATCTGAATGCGATCGAGCTGCAGTCCGCTTACATCAGCGAGCTGGAGCTAGATGACGAGATCAAGGGCGAAATCAAGCGCTTGCGTGAAATGATCTCGGGACTGACCTCGACTTTGCAATCGCTTTCCAAGGCAGTCAGCGTGGTCAAACCGAACCTGATTTCGTATCCGGCTGCAGATTTCGTGGAAGATTTGCGTAAGAAAATCACCCGCGATTTCGCCGGCGAAAATGCGGAAATCACTTGGAACGTTCAGCTCGGCGACGCGACGCTAAATGTTGATCCTCAGCTTTTGCAGGAAACGTTTACCGAGCTTTTTGCCAACGCTTTTCGGCACAATCGTGACAAGGGCCCACTCGTTGCGACTGCCAAAATAGATAACAACCAATTCCTCTTTACGCTCGAGGAGCTGAAAGCCCGATTTGACTTGCCTACCGACAATTGGGGCCGCGAGCCGCTTCGGAAAATCAGCCAGGGCCATTACGGTCTTGGTCTGAATCGAGTCCGCGCTATCGTAGAGGCCCACGGCGGCGAACTGTATGCCCAACATAATCCGAACCTTCCAGCACTCACTACGACAATCGTCCTTCCCGCCTCTGGCTCCCCTTCCAAAGGAATCTGAGCTGCGTCATTTTCCAGCTTTTAAACGAACTGGAGTTCGCTGCTCGTGCGTAGTAGGAACGTAATTTGCAGACATGAAAACTGGGAATCATCGCGTCCTGATCATCGACGACGAGCGCCCGGTGCTCATGACGCTCGAGGCGTTGCTAAAGCGGCATGGTTATCACGTGGACACAGCGCCAACGGCCTCCCAGGGACTCAAGTTAATCAGGTCCAAACCTCCCACGCTCATTTTGCTCGATCTCCAATTGCCCGACGCGGATGGATTAGAGACGCTCGATCGAATCAAAACGGAAGTTCCCGAGATACAGGTCATTATTTTGACGGCGCACGACTCGTTGCACAATGCCATCGAGTCAATTAAACGAGGCGCTTATCATTTTATCAGCAAGCCGTACGCGGCTGAGGAGCTGCTTAGCTTGGTGGAGAAAGCATTGGAAAAACAGTTCCTCTTGCGAGAAGCCGAAGAACTTCGAGAAAAGACTGAGCAACTTGAGCGGCGTCTGGAAATGGCGCATGCGCGGCCCACTCTCATTTTCAAGAGCAAACCGATGCAGGAAATCGACGAATTGATCAATGCAATGGCGCCATCAGACGCCAACGCTCTCATCGTCGGTGAGAGCGGCGTGGGCAAGGAGGTAATCGCCAATGCTATTCACGCACGGAGCCGGCGCGCAGAAAAACCAATGGTCAAGCTGAATTGTGCAGCGTTTCCCCAAACGATGATTGAGGGAGAGCTTTTCGGCTATGTGAAAGGTGCGTTCACCGGCGCGATGCAGGATTTCCCGGGAATGATCGCGGCGGCCGATAGCGGCACGCTTTTTCTCGACGAAATATCGGATATGCCGGCGGAACTGCAGACGCGCTTTTTGCGCGTGCTGCAAGAGCGCGAGTATCGGCCCCTTGGAAGCACACAAACGATGAAAGCGGATTTCCGGGCGGTTGCTTCGACCAATCGGCCAATCGCTCAAGCACTCTCGGAGAGCCGGCTGCGTTCCGATTTGTACTACCGGCTAAACACGTTTCAAATTGAAGTGCCGCCGCTTCGAAAACGGAAACAGGACATCCCACCGCTGATCGCCGCGTTCGTGAGACAGTTTGCTCAGCAGCTCGGCAAACCCGAACCAGACATTTCGCCAGAAGCGTTTCAAAAATTGCTGGATTACTCGTGGCCAGGAAACGTTCGCGAATTGCAAAACGCGATCGAATATGCCGTGGTACTGGCGCGACAAGGCATGATCGGCGTGAAAGAGCTGCCAACGGAAATACAGTTGCCTCCCGCTCTGCAACAAGCAGAGATCGCTGGGCTACCGCGGGCCGGCGTGCAGACACTCGACGACGTCGAACGAACCGCGATCATTCAGGCTCTTGCAGAATGCCACGGCAACAAAAAAAAGGCGGCGGAACTCCTCGGCATCCAGCGCCCCACGCTCTATAACAAGATGAAGCGCTACGCGATCGAGTTGTAGTATTCTGTATGTCGGCCCTCACTCAGTAGCCTTCGGCGAAGGCGAATCGTTCGTTACGATCACTTCCAACTTTATCTCCTGGAACGCGAGCTGATCGTGAATCAGTCCAAGAAACTCGAGCGCGCGCGCATCGGGCATTTGTGCGCAACGCAGCTCGATCCGCGCAGGCTTGCCAACCAATTCCGGATGCACCTCTGCCAATTCGCCGTCGAGCAGGAATGAAACGTAAGCGTTAAAGCGCTCCTGCAACGCGAGCAATTCTTCGTCAGAGCTATCCCACTCGTTAGCCTCATTCATCACGAGAACGACCTCACCCGTCTTCGGTTCCTCCGCGATCACATCGATTACGCCTGTGCGATTTTTTGGTTCTGGATTCGGATTCTCCATCGAGGTGAGTGAATATTGGACATTGGGTGCCTGCTCGCCAAAACTTTCGGTGTTCGACGCCTGCCACACGTAGCGTTGCGAAAACGGATTCGATGTTCAAGCGAAACCAATGATAAACGAAATAACCGCCGAAGAGGTTCGCGCGCTCCTCAAACTTGAACCCCACGCGACGTGCGGATTCGTGCGCGTGACTTTCATAAGCGAAAACTGGATCGCTGCTGGTGGGTTGCCGCCACCCTTCGCTGAAGGGCGGCCGACCGGGTCTGCGCTCTATTTCATGGTAACACCCGATGCACCAGTGCGCCTGCACCGTATCCGCAACGACCAGCTTTATCATTATTACCTTGGCGATGCGATTGAGGTATTGATGTTGCGCGCCGATGGCACGAGCGAGCGTGCTATTGTCGGTCCCGATCTGCGCAGTGGTGAACGCGTGCAGCTTCTTATTGCAGGCAATACTTTTCATACGGCGCGCATAATCGGAGGGCGCCGCTGGTTTCTGGGCGCAAGCACCGAATGGCTGGGCGTGGAGCCAGCCGACGTGGAAATTGGTGATGTCGATGCATTGGCCGAAAAATATCCGGGCACGGCCGGCGATGTGCGCGCATTTCAACAAGGTAGCGGCGATTGACCTCAATCGCCTTCGGGCGAACTTTGATATTGCTGTGCCAAAAGTAACTCGTCGTGCAACTCGATTGACGATTCTCGGACGAAGCGAAGCAAAAATTCCAGCTTCCCCTGCCGGGGCCCGCCTCGAGACTTTCCCGAATCCCGCGCCCCGCCGCAATTACCGGATTCATTTTGAGACGGACGATTTTACTTCGGTTTGCCCGATCACCGGCCAGCCCGACTTCGCCGGGATCGACATCGATTACGTTCCGGATCGCCTTTGCGTCGAAAGCAAATCCCTCAAGTTTTATCTTGCCTCGTATCGGAATGAGCGCGCGTTTAACGAAGCGGTCACGAACCGCATTCTGGACGATTTTGTAAAAGCATGTGCTCCGCGCGAAGTGATCGTGACCGCGCAATTTTCGGCCCGCGGTGGAATTGCGCTGACCGTCCGCGCGGAATATCCGGACAAAGGGAGAATTGCCGGCGACGGCCGATGAAATGGTAGGACGCGATCGGTCCGAGCCGGACTGGCTTCTGGCGCACCGAGGAATGGCGTTGCTCTTTCATTGAAACTCGCGTGGTGAACAAGATGAAACGCGCAGTCATTCTTTTAAGTGGTGGAATCGATTCGACTACGACACTGGCCATCGCACTCGCCCGAGGCTACGAAGCATACGCGCTATCGTTCGACTATGGCCAGCGTCATCAGATCGAAACGGCAGCAGCTCGACGTGTCGCCGACTCGTTAGGCGCAAAAAAGCATCGCGTGGCAGAGATCGACCTGCGCGTCTTCGGTGGCTCGGCACTCACCGGTCACATCGACGTTCCGAAGCAACGCTCGGAGAAAGAAATCGGGCACGGCATTCCAGTCACGTACGTCCCGGCGCGCAACACAATCTTTCTGGCTTACGCGCTTGCCTGGACGGAAGTGATTTCAGCTGCTGACATTTTTCTGGGGGTAAATGCAATCGATTACAGTGGCTACCCCGATTGCCGTCCGGAATTCATCGAAGCGTTCCAGACCCTCGCTAATGTTGGAACAAAAGCCGGCGTGGAAGGTAGACGGTTTCAGATTCACACACCACTGATCAAATTTTCCAAAGCCGAAATCATTCGCAAAGCGGTCGAGCTCGACGTCGATTTGTCGCTTACCCACAGCTGTTACGATCCATCGCCGGAAGATCTCGCCTGCGGCGAATGCGATTCCTGTGTTCTGCGGCTCAAAGGATTTCGCGAAGCTGGAATAAAGGATCCGATTCGTTACGCCAAAAAATGAAGCGCTTTTTCCGGATTTTTGAACTCTCCAAAAACGAACAGCGCGTCGTTCTCATCGTGATGTTTGTTTTGATCACGGTTGCTCTCATCGGATACCAACACCGAATCCATAGCGTCCACCTTCGTCCTGCGGCCACGCCGGAGGCCAAAACATCCCCAAGTCCCGCCCAAACCGAGGAGGCGCAATAGAGTCTATTCTTCAAGGAGGCCGGGAATTCGACCGTAGCCGACAAAGACCGGACTGATTTTGGCATCGCCGCTGTTGGGTGGCGGTGGCATTTTGAAATCAAAAACACTGACGCCAAAGCGTTGTTTCCCATCGTACGTGCGGCCGTCGCTTGATCCGATCATGACCCGCTTTTTGGTCCGCTTTTCGCGGCCCAGATAAATCATGGTATGCGTCACCGGCGGATCGCGATCGATATTGTAGGTGCCGCTCCAAAATAGCAAATCGCCCGGCTTAAGCGCATCGAGTTCGAATGTGTCCTCATGCCGGCTCAAGACTGCGTTGAAATTCCCGGCTTTGCGCACCCAGACGTATTGCTGGCTCGAATCGCGGGGGACGTCTTTGAACCCATTTTCCGTCAGAAGATAATAAATGAACCCGGAGCAATCCATGCCGCCATTTGCGGGATCGGCCGAGCCGTATGTGTAGCCCAGATTTTGTTTTGTTAGCGCAAGCCCGGCGTCGAGAATCTGGCGCACTTTCGGTGGATAGCCGTCGTAACCTGCAGTCTCATCGGGCGAAAGAGTTACGTTTGGCGCGCCCCTTTTTTCCGTAGCAGGATGCGGCGAGCGTGAAGGGCTTGGGGTTTCAGTTGGACTTGGAACCGGGCTTTCTTCGGGCGTAGCTGTTGGCGTTGGAGATCCTTTTTTGTGCTTTGATTTGGTCTTCAGTGTCGGACTGGGAGACGGAGTCGGCGAAGTCTTCTTACGTCTGGGCGAAGCTGTGGGCGATGCTTTCTTGGTCGAACGTTTCCGATGCTTGCGCGTCGCAGCTGGCGTTGGTGTCGGCGCGAGAATCTTTTTAATCTTTGTGCCTAACGACTCTTCGGCCGCGCCCGGCGTAACAATCGCGCCAAAGCAGATTGTCGCGAGTAAAAGGATTCTCAGGATTATCTTAATCGGGGGAAACAATCAGCGAGCTAGCTCCTGAAGAATTGCTTTGTTGAGGCGCATCCCGCCCTCGAAATTTTCGAGAGGAAAAT
>WNFY01001284.1_pt1 | contig 36511 bp, 30 predicted proteins | sample 5400091 | NCBI WGS metagenome assembly WNFY01 (sample SAMN13153364, study PRJNA577476) | soil metagenome | isolation source: 60 cm soil or saprolite under grassland replicate 1 | place: USA:California | collected 2016-06-15 | reverse complement strand
GACCTCCCCGGCTTCAAAGGCGGCCGGGATCTATACGTCAGCAAGCGAACCAAGCTTCCGGATTAGCTTCAACGGCAGGGTCAATGGCCGGTAGTGGTGTCATTTCCCAATGACACCACTACCCAATGGCCTAGAAGGGGTCGGCACGCTTTGTGATGGGCAGGAGCGACACGACTCCCCACATCGATAGCAGGGGCAGGGGCGACGGCGATAACGACTAAGGTCGCCGCAATCGCGCGATACCAAGAGTCTTGAAATTGCGAAGGGAGGATTACGAAATTAGAAAGCAGAGCTGGATTCGATTCGCAAGCGCTGGTTTCTACCTGAGTTTTGCGCTGGCACTTGTATTACCGCCGACCGCGAGCGCGCAGCAGCCACCGATGCCGCCGGCGTGTCTGGCGTTCAGTTCAAACTCGACGGCGCCAACCTCGGCGCTGAAGTCAGCGCGGCCCCCTATATGGCGCCCCGAACACGAATCGAACGTGCGACCTGCCCCTTAGGAGGGGGCTGCTCTATCCACTGAGCTACCGGGGCGTGGTTGGATTGTACGCGAACGCTGCACGGTTACGTTTGTGCGATAAAATGCACGACATTGAGTTCCGGGGTCCGAAACATGACTCACCGAAATAAGCTCCTGTTGGCGTTCGGATTGGGCGTGTTCGCCGCCGTCGTGCTGCTTGTCTTGAGCGCTTATCTCAATCCTGCGATGTTGATCAACCTCGCCAACCTCCGTCTCTGCACCTGAATCCCCCGCCAGACTTCGCCGAGGTGCTCGATTTCTGGTTCGGTGCGCCGGGTTCGCGCGAGCGGGGCCGGCCGCGCAGGGCCTGGTTCCGGAAGTCGGAGCCCTTCGACGCGGAAATCCGCCGCCGTTTTCTCGCCACCTGGGAGCGGGCTGCGCGCGGCGAGCTCGAACGCTGGCAGGCGACCCCGCTCGCTTCGCTCGCGCTGATCGTCGTGCTCGACCAGTTTCCGCGCAACATGTTCCGCGGCACGGCGCGGGCGTTCGCCAGCGATTCCCCGGCGCTCGCCGCGGCGAGAAATATGATCGCCCTGGAATTCGACCGGCTGCTGTCCCCGGTCGAACGCTGGTTCGCCTACCTTCCCTTCGAGCACGCGGAGGACCTCGCCGCACAACGCCGCTCTGTCGCATTGTTCCATGCGCTCGACCCGGAGGACATGCGATACGCGAAACGACACTACGAGATCATCGCGCGCTTCGGCCGCTTTCCTCACCGCAACGCCGCTCTCGGCCGCCAATCCACCGCCGAGGAAGCCGAATTTCTGAAGCAGCCCGGGTCTTCGTTCTAGCCGGAGAGCCGGGTCGGAATCACGACCTCCGAATGCAGGGTGCGGTGCACCGGGCATTTGTCGGCGATCTCCAGCAGCTTCTGCCGCTGCGCCGGATCGAGCGTGCCTTCGAGACCGATGAGCCGCTCGATGCGGTCGATCCTTCCCTCCCTGGTTTCGCATTCGGCGCAATCGGCGGCGTGGATCTTCTCGTGGCTCAGCTCGACGCTGACCCGCTCGAGCGGAATGCCCTTCAGGTCGGCGTAACTCCGGAGGGTCATCGCGGTGCAGGCGCCCAGAGCGGCGCACAGCAGATCATAGGGCGACGGCCCCGAGTCCAGGCCTCCCGCCGCAACCGGCTCGTCCGCGCGGATCACGTGCCGGCCGACGGTGACCTGGTTGGTGAACTTGCCTTCGCGCGTCTCGCGCACGAGGACTTTGCCGGGCGGTGCCGCGGGGAGGTCCCGGGGTCTGGTCTGAAGATAGCGCTCCGCCCAGGCCGCGACGACGTGACCGGCGTAGGTCGCGTCTTCACGCCGCGAAAGGAGATGGTCGGCGGGGTCGAGCGAAACGAAACTCTTCGGGTGTTTCGCGGCCATGAATATTTTCGCGGCGTTGTCGATGTCGACGACGGCGTCGCGCGGCGAATGCATCAGCATGAGCGCTTTTCCCATCCGAGCGACGATCTCGCCGAGCCTGTGCCCCCGGATATCGTCCAGAAACTGTTTCTTGATCCGGAATGCGCGCCCGGCAATTTCGACCTGCGCTTCGCCCTCGCGCTCGATGGCCCGCGTCGAGTTCGCGATCAGACCGAGCACGTGCTTGGGATCGAAAGGCGAGCCTATCGTGGCTACGGCGGTGCATTCCGGAATGTCCGGCGCGGCGCAAAGGACCGCGGCCCCGCCGAGACTGTGGCCGATTAGGATCGCCGGCGCGCGATAGTCCTTGCGCAGAAAATCGGCCGCGGCGACGAGATCGCCGATGTTCGAGGAAAAATTGGTGTTGGCGAAGTCGCCTTCGCTCCCGCCCAAGCCGGTGAAGTCGAAACGCAGCACCCCGATGCCGCGCTCGGCGAGCGCGGCGCTGATATAGGTCGCGGCCTTGGATTCCTTCGAGCAGGTGAAGCAGTGGGCGAACAAGGCGTAGGCGAGCGGAGGTTCGGCGGGCGCGTCCAGCCGCGCGGAAAGCGGGGCGTCGGACTCGCCGGGAAAGCTGATCGCCTGAGTGTTGAGTGCCATGGCCGCTCCTCCAGGGAGAAATTCCCTCCGAGTGTTGCACAAGGCACGGCGGGGACGCCAGCGGCTGCGCCGCGAGATAATCGACGCCATGTCCCCGCAAGCGCATGAAATCGATTCGCCCTCGCCCTGGGTGCGTCGCTGGGCCCCCTTGATCCCGCCCGGCGGGCGCGTTCTCGACGTCGCCTGCGGCCATGGCCGGCATTTGCGCTACCTGAGCTCGCTGGGTTTCGCCGTCGTCGGCGTCGATCGCGACGAGGCGGCGCTCGGTGCGCTCAGGGAAATCGGGGGGGTCGAGATTCACGTTGCCGACATCGAGGCGGGGCCCTGGCCCTTTGCGCCTGGAGAATTCGACGGCGTGGTGGTGACCCACTATCTGCATCGACCGCTCTTTGCGGATCTGGTCGGTGCATTGCGTCCCGGGGGCGTGCTGATCTACGAAACCTTCGCCCTGGGCAACGAGCGCTACGGCCGACCGAGCAATGCGGCGTTCCTGCTGCGGCCCGACGAGTTGCTCCACCGCGTGGAACCCCTGGCCGTGGTTGCGTTCGAACAGGGGCTGGTTTCCGCGCCGAAGCAGGCGGTGATTCAGCGTGTCTGCGCCGTGCGGGCCGGCACAGGCGCGGCGCCGCTCGATGCCGCGCGATTGCGCTAAAATGAGGCGCTCAAATAAGGAGGCCCTATGCTCTCCGGGTCCATAGTCGCGATCGTTACACCGATGCAGGACGACGGGCGGCTCGATTTCGAGCGCTTCAAGTCGCTCATCGATTTCCACATCGAGCAGGGCACCGACGGCATCGTCGTCGTCGGCACCACGGGGGAATCGCCCACCGTCGATTTCGACGAGCACAAGGAACTGATCCGGCTGGCCGTCGCCCACGCGAGCGGCCGCATCGCTATCGTGGCCGGCACGGGCGGCAATTCAACGGCCGAGGCCATCGAGCTCACGCAGTCGGCGAAAAACGCCGGTGCCGATGCCTGCCTTTCGGTCGTGCCGTACTACAACAAGCCCACGCAGGAGGGCCTGTACCGGCACTTTCGCACCATCGCGGAAAAGGTGGACGTTGCGCAAATCGTGTACAACGTTCCCGGCCGCACCGTCGCCGATCTCGCCAACGAAACCACGCTGCGCCTTGCGCAGATCCCGAACATCGTCGGCATCAAGGACGCCACCGCCGGCATCGAGCGCGGCTCGGATCTGCTGCGCCGCGCGCCGAAGGGCTTCTCGGTCTACAGCGGCGATGACGCGAGCGGCCTTGCGCTCATGCTCCTCGGCGGCAAAGGGATCATTTCGGTGACCGCCAACGTCGCCCCGCGGCTGATGCACGAAATGTGCTCGGCGGCGCTCGCCGGCGACCTCGCGAAGGCGCGCGAACTGAATTTCAAGCTGCTCGGACTTCACACCAAGCTCTTCGTGGAGGCCAATCCGATCCCGGTCAAATGGGCGGTGGCCCAGATGGGGCTGATCGGCATGGGCATCCGCCTGCCGCTCACGCCGCTCTCGCAGCAGTTCCACGAAGTCGTCAGGGAGGCCATGCGCCAAGCCGACGTCACGCCCGTCGGCGGCTTGCGCGTCGTCGAGGGAAAGGCGGGATGACGCGCCACGGCTCCGCCGCCGTAGCGGCAGTGCTGGGGCTCACGCTTGCCGGATGCGGCACGCTGTTCGATTCCGCGAAGGTCGATTACAAATCCGAGAAGAAGCTCCCGCCGCTCGATGTTCCGCCCGACTTGACCACGCCGGCTCGTGACGAGCGCTACCAGATCCCGGAAGGGAACCCGAGCGGGGCGACGACTCTTTCAGCCTACAACGCCGAGCGCAGCGGCACGTCGCGGCCCGGATCGCCCGCGATCCTCCCCGAGATCGACAAGGTGCGGCTCGATCGATCCGGCAGCGAGCGCTGGCTGGTCGTGCCGGAGCCGCCCGAAAAGGTCTGGCCCGTCGTCAAGGAATTCTGGCAGGGACTCGGTTTCGCGATCAAGACCGAGGTTCCCGAGGCCGGCGTCATGGAGACCGACTGGGCCGAAAACCGCGCGAAGATCAAACAGGACGCGATTCGAAACCTGATCGGCGGCATTTTCGACGGACTCTACTCCACCGGCGAGCGCGACAAATTCCGCACGCGCCTGGAGCGCGGCCCACAGCCCAACACCACCGAAATCTACATCACCCATCGGGGCATGGTCGAAGTCTATGTCGACCAGTACCAAGGCCGTACGGTGTGGCAGGCCCGGCCCCCGGACCCGAGCCTTGAGGCCGAGTTTTTGCGCCGGCTGATGGTCCGCTTCGGGGTGGAGGACGCGCGCGCGCGTGTGCAGCTTGCGGTCGACAAGGACGATGGACGGGCGAAGATCGTACCGGCTGAAAGCGGGGCCGGCAGACTCGAGCTCGCCGAGCCGTTCGACCGGGCGTGGAGGCGCGTTGGCCTCGTGCTCGATCGCGTGGGCTTCACCGTCGAAGACCGCGACCGCTCGAAGGGTTTCTACTTCGTGCGCTACGTCGATCCGGAGGCCGACGCGCTCGACAAGAAGAACGACAGTTTTCTCGCCAAGCTCATGTTCTGGCGCTCCGCGCCCGATCCGAAGGCCGAGCAGTATCGCGTATTCGTGAAGGATCGCAATGATTCGAGCGAAGTGCAGGTTCTCAACAAGGAAGGCAATCCGGATTCTTCCGATACGGCGCGCAAGATTCTCTCCCTGCTGCAGCAACAGCTGAAATAGCCTTGCGCGGCTTGATCCGTGTAGATCCGGCCCCGCTTCCTGATGCGCTTCGCTTCGCTTGGTAGTGGCAGCCAGGGCAACGCGCTCGTCGTCGAGGTTGCCCGGACGTGCCTCATGCTCGACTGCGGGTTTTCGCTGCGCGAAACCGTGTCACGTCTGGCTCGCGTTGGCCTTGCGCCTTGCGATCTCTCCGGAATAATCGTCACGCACGAGCACGCCGACCACGGCGAAGGCGTATTTCCGTTGGCGAACCGCTTCGGTATCCCGGTGTGGCTGACGCACGGTACGCTCGCCGCCTTGCGCGAAACGGGCGCAGACGCCGAGGAGTGTTCGTTCAATCTGATCGATTCGCAACGCGGTTTCCCGGTCGGCGAGCTGCTGGTCCAGCCGTTTACGGTGCCGCACGATGCGCGCGAGCCGGTCCAGTACGTGCTCTCCGACGGCGCGAGCCGGCTGGGCGTCCTGACCGACACCGGCTGCACGACGGCGCACATCGAATCGAATTTGTCCGGCTGCGACGCGTTGGTGCTCGAGTGCAACTACGATTCCGATATGCTTACGGGCGGGCCTTATCCGGCTGCGCTGAAGGCGCGCATCGCAAGCCGCCTCGGGCATCTGGACAATCGAACTTCGGGGGAGATACTCGCGGCGCTCGACCGCAGCCGCCTCAAGCACGTGATCGCGGCTCACCTCTCGGAAACGAACAACACCCCGGAACTGGCCCGAGGCGCGCTGGCAGCGGTGCTGCACTGCGAGCCCCGCTGGATATCGGTGGCGACCCAGGACGAGGGTTTTGCGTGGCGGGAGTTGTAGGGAAACCGGGGACAGACCACGTTTTTCGTTGAGCCGAAAACCGGCTAGCCGCGATTCAAGAAAACGTGGTCTGTCCCCGGTTCTACCCGGTTCTACAAGCCGGTCGTATTCACCGACACCGTCGGGAGCGACGCCTCCCAGATTTCGTCGAATCGCTCGCGCATCGGCTGGCACTCCTTCGGATCATTGAATACGAGCACCCCGCGCGGCTGCGTCGTCACGGGCCGGCGCAGCAGATGGTCGGCGTCGGCGAGCACGAAGCAATCTTGCACCTTGGCCGCTTCTCCCTGCGTCTGGAAGATGAAGATGGCGGACGTATAACTCCCCATCAAGGCGATCAGTCGCGGGCAGCGTTTCGTGACGTGCTCGACGTCATGAAGAGCGATGTAGATGCGGCGCGTGCGGCTTTCCCGAAGGAAGCGCGTGAGCATCTCGATGCGGCTCGTCGAGTTCATTCCCAGCTCCGAGAGATCCGGATCGAAGATGCGCAGCTCCCGGCGCGCGAGGCCGAGAAGCCTCCCGAAGCCTTCCAGATAGTCGCTTCTTGTCTGGAGCAGAATCCGCTCGGGAAGCGTCTCGGCGGAGGGCTCACTCATGGCGCTCTCCGATGCGAAGCCAGCCGGCGAGGTACCAATCGTGCAGCAGGTGAAGGAGCGGCTGCGGCAGGCGCTCGCCAGGCGGGAGGACCCGCTCGTCGGCGAGACGCGCGAGCACGCTTCGCAGGCGTCCGGGCGGCTCGACCCGCTCTCCGTTGACGAAGAACTCCCGCTCCCGGAACAGCATCCGGGTGCGCAGGTCCAGGCGCAGGCCCCGGGCGCGAGCGAGCGCGGCGAACCGCGCGGGCGAGCGCGGACTGCGCGGCCGCGAAAACACGATCTGCGGCTTGGGTGCCGACAGGTACTCACCGAGAAAACGCGCCACGTCGCGGACGCGCCAGCGAATTCTCCGGGCCACGACGGCGGCCTGCTGCACCATCCTTTTCGGAATCTCCGCCGCGCGGCGCTGGGGCTTCGCTCCGCGATCCGCGTAGAGACCGTCGAACCCGACCTGATCCTGGAGGAAAGCGAGAAATTCCCGGGCGACTTCCTGATGGGACGGCGCCCGAAAGCCGATCGAGTAGGTGAAGCAGGGCTCCAGCGCAACGCCGTCGTGCGCCCAACCCGGAGGCAGGTAGAGCATGTCTCCCGGTTCGAGGAGCCATTCCTTTTCCGGACGGAAGTCGCGCAGGATCTTCAGGGGCGCATTCGGGTCGAGTTCCGCCTCGCGCTGTTTGCTGACGCTCCACCGGCGTCGCCCCGGACCTTGCAGAAGAAACACGTCGTAGGAATCGAAGTGCGGCCCGACCCCGCCGCCTGCGACGGCGTAGCTCACCATGACGTCGTCCAGCCGCGCGTAAGGCAGGAAGCGAAAGCGCCGCAGCAACGCGTCCGCCTCGGGCAGCTCGAGATTCAGGCCCTGCACCAAGAGTGTCCACCCGGACTTCGGCAGGCGCGCGATCCGGGTGCGCGAGAAAGGTCCCTGCTGCATGTGCCAAGCGCCGCGGCGGCGGCATACGAGTCTCGATTCGACGTCGTTCCGTAACGACAGCGCAAACAATTCAGGCGCTTGCACCACGCCCTTAAAGTCGGTAATCGCGTTGCGGACCAGCAGCGGTTTCTTTTGCCAGAATTCTGACAAAAATCGCTTTCCGCTGAGTCCACCCAGCAGTTGCATTCTCATCGCCGCGATTATAGTCTGTTGATGCTTTGAAACCGGCGAGGAAAACTTGGCCCCAGCGTCGCTCAGGACGACCGAACGCCCGCCTGATGCATTGCAGGCAGGGCAGCCGGCACCGCTTTTCTCGCTTCCCGACGCCGACATGGAAACGGTGGACCTCGGCCAGTTCCGGGGCAAGAAACATGTCGTGCTCTATTTCTATCCCAAGGACGGCACGCCCAACTGCACGCTGGAGGCCACCGATTTCTCCGACCACGAAGACGAGTTTTCCCGCCACGGCTGCGTGGTGCTGGGGGTGAGTCCGGACGACTGCCTTTGCCACGCCGGTTTCCGGGACCAGCACGGCGTTTCGATCCGGCTGCTCGCGGACACCGAGAGCGAGGTCTGCAGGAAATACGGCGTGGTGCACGAGAAGGAGGAAGCCAACGGATCCAGGAAATCCTGCATCACGCGCTCCACTTTCATCATCGACAAGCAGGGCACCGTGAGGCACGTGTTCTACGGCGTCAATCCTCGCGGCCATGCCGCCCGAGTGCTGGACCTCGTCAGATCACTGCGTTAACCCGGCCGCGAGGCCCGTCCGAGCACTTGCACATCGCAAAAGACACGGTCGTCTCGCTCGACGTCCAGCTGTCCGACATCTGGGGCGAACTCATACAGCGCTCCGAGGAGCCTTTGCAATACCTGCACGGCAGCTACGGGAACATATTTCCGGCGGCCGAAGCCGCCCTCGAAGGCAGGAGGGTCGGGGACCGTGTCGAAGTGCGTCTCGAACCCGAGGACGCTTTCGGCGACTATGACGAAAACCTTCTCGGCGTCGAGCCGCGCAGCCGCTTTCCCGAGGTCCTCGAAGTCGGAATGCGCTTCGAGGGCGCAGTGGACAGCGACGAAGAAGATCTGATCTTCACCGTCACCGACATCGCAGAAGGCAAAGTGGTGCTCGACGCCAATCATCCGCTTGCCGGCATGGCGCTCAAGCTGTCCTGCACCGTGGTCGGAGTGCGCCCGGCCACCGAGGCCGAGATTCGAAACGGCTCGGCCGACGATCCAGAATCGGTGATCCTTCGCATCCTGCCCTGAATTTCCCCCGCGCTGCGCGTTTTCGCCTATCATTCGACGCGGGCCGCGCAACGCGGTCCGCGCGGAAATCGACCGGAGAGGAGGGAAGGCATGTCCGGCATGCTGGGCGTCGTTTCGTATGGGCTCGGCACTCTCGTCGGGTTCGGCTTGCTCGCGTTTCTCGTGATCGTCTTCATCCAGGACATCACGCAAAAGAAGCACACTGTCCTTCGCAACTATCCGGTCATCGGGCACCTGCGCTATTTCCTCGAGAAGCAGGGCGAGTACTTCAGGCAGTATTTCTTCATGAACGACCGCGAAGAATTGCCCTTCAACCGCGCCACCCGCGGCTGGGTCTACCGCCTTGCCAAGGCCGAAGGCGGCGTGATCGGCTTCGGCTCGACCAACAACACCAACGAGCCCGGCTCGATCCTGTTCGTCAACCATCCTTATCCGGTGCTGGAGGAGGACCGCCTGCCTACGCCGCCGCTCGCGATCGGCGAGGATTTTTGCAAGGAGCCGTTCCTCGGGAGATCGGTGGTCAACATCAGCGGCATGAGTTTCGGCGCGATTTCGGAGCCCGCGGTGCGCGCACTGTCGCGGGGCGCGGCGCTCGCCGGCTGCTGGATGGTCACGGGCGAGGGGGGGCTTTCGCCTTTCCATCTCGAGGGCGACTGCGACGTCATCATGCAAATCGGCACCGCCAACTACGGCGTTCGCGACGTAGACGGAAACTTTTCCCGGGAGCGGGCGAGGGAAGCCGCGTCGCGTCCGCAGGTGAAAGCGTTCGAGATCAAGCTCTCGCAGGGCGCGAAGCCCGGCAAGGGGGGCGTGCTGCCGGCGGTGAAAGTGACCGAGCAGATCGCGAATATCCGCGGCATCCCGCCTCAGCAGGACTCGATCAGTCCCAACCGTCACCGCGATGTCGCCAACGTCGATCAGCTGCTCGACAAGATCGCGCTTGTCCGCGACCTCACCGGCAAGCCCGTGGGCGTGAAGACCGCAATAGGCGGCTGGCAGTTCATCAACGAGCTCTGCGACGCGGTCAACCGCCGCGGCCTCGAGTACGCGCCGGATTTTCTCGTCATCGACGGCGGCGAAGGCGGCTCGGGCGCCGCTCCCCAGGCGCTGATGGACCACATGGCCCTTCCGATCGCCGAGGCGCTGCCGCGCGTCATCGACTCGCTGATCGAGTCGGGGCTGCGCGGCCGCATCCGCGTCATCGCTGCGGGCAGGCTCGTCACTTCGGCGAGAGCCGCGTGGGCGCTGTGCGTCGGCGCCGATTTCGTCAACACCGCGCGCGGCTTCATGTTCTCGCTCGGCTGCATCCAGGCGCTGCGCTGCCACCAGAACACCTGTCCGACGGGCGTGACGACGCATAACCCCCGCCTGCAGCGCGGACTCGTGGTCGAGGAGAAATACCTGCGCGTCGCCAACTACGCGATGGGCATGAACCAGGAAATCGACATGATCGCGCACTCCTGCGGCTGCCGCCATGCACGCGACCTGAAGCGCGAGCACGTGCGCATCGTGCAAACCGCGGGCCACAGCGCGGCGCTCAACATCCTGTATCCGTACCCCGAGCCGAACACCAAGCGCAAGGCCGCCTGATCCCTCGCGCGGGTGGTACTATTTCCTGTAGCCGCGGAGAGCGCCGAGCCGGCGCTGGATCGATGTGCTAGATTGCTCGCACCTTACCTCTCGTTCAGGAGATCATGATGAACTTGAAACGCAGCCTAGTCTTCGTATCCCTCCTTGCCGTATCGCTGCCCGCCGTCGCGGGAGACATCAATAACATCCAAGCTCTCAGTCAGCCCAATTTTCGCCTGCTGTCCGAAGACCTCGGGGCGGCGCTGTCGTACAAGCCCCTGACACCCACCGCGCCGCTCGGCATCACGGGCTTCGATCTGGGCATTGCGGCGACCTCCACGAAGCTCCAGAACAGCAGCGTCTTCGCCACGGCCGGTGGGGGGAATCACTCCAGTGTGATCGTGCCGTCGCTGCGCCTGAACAAGGGCCTGCCGCTTGGCATCGACGTCGGCGTCATGTACAGCTCGGTCCCGAGCACCAACATCCGGCTCGTGGGCGGTGAGCTGCGTTATGCGATCGTCTCCGGCGGCGCAGCGACGCCGGCGATCGGCGTCCGCGGCAGTTACACCAAGCTCACCGGCGTGGATCAGCTCGACTTCGATACCAAGGGCCTCGACCTTTCGATCTCGAAGGGCTTCCTGATGTTTACGCCCTATGGCGGTATTGGCAAGGTATGGGCCTCGAGCACGCCCAATGGCATCCCCGCGCTGTCGAAAGAATCCTTTTCGCTCAACAAAGTCTTTGTGGGAGCCAATTTCAACTTCGGCCTGACCAACCTCGCATTCGAGGGCGACCGGACGGGCAAGGCGAGCAGCTACGGCGCGAAGCTGGGATTCCGTTTCTAGCTGCGGCGGTTGAGAAGGACACGCGCCCGGTCGATCACTTCGCTTGCGGTGATGCCGGCCGGGCCGACGCCGGAAGCGACGAGGGCGTCCGCAGCCGCGCCGTGAAGGTATACGCCGGCGAGCAGCGCCTGAAGCGGCCCGGCGCCCTGCGCAACCAGCGCCGCGATCATGCCGCTCAAGGCATCTCCCATGCCGGCCGAGGCCATGCCGGGATTGCCTGAAGGATTGATCCAGAACTTCCGGTCCGGCGCGGCGATCACGCTGCCGTTGCCTTTCAGAACGACCAAGCTGCGATAGCGTCGCGCGATCGCCCTGGCCGAGGCGATGCGGTCCGCCTGCGCTCCAGCGGTCGTTACGCCCAGCAGCCGCCCCGCCTCGGCGGGATGAGGCGTCAGGATGGCGGCGGCCTTGCGTTTCGCGAGTGACGCGGCGAGCGCCCGGCTCCCCGCGATCGCGTTGAGCGCATCGGCGTCGAGAACAAGGGGAACCGGCGCAGCGAGCGCGGAGCGGAGCAGTTTCTCTGCCGGGTCGGCCTTGCCCATGCCCGGCCCGGCGACCAGGACGTCGACCAATCCCTTCTCGAGGACCGCAGCAGGCTTCCGCAGCATCAGCTCCGGTTGCGCGTCGTCGACGTAAGGGGGGCGCGGAGTGAGCAGTCCGAGATAGACGCGTCCGGCTCCGCACTTGAGAGCTGCGCGTCCGGTGATCACCGCGGCCCCGACCATTCCCGCGGCGCCGCCCAGAACGCCGACGCTGCCCGCCTGTCCCTTGTGGAAGTTTCTGCGCCGCGGAGCGATCGCGCGGTCCAGAATGTCCGCGTCGAGGAGCATCCCTTCGGGTTCGAGCAGCCCGGCCGGATCGAGCCCGAGCGTGTCCAGTTTCAGCTCGCCGCAGTGATCCGGGCCGTCCAGGGTCAGCAGTCCCGGCTTGTAGGCGATGAAGGTGATGGTATGGCTTGCGCGCACCGCGCATCCCAGGACGGCGCCGGTATCGGCGTCGACGCCGCTCGGAATGTCGAGGGAGAGGATGGATGTGCCGAGAGCGTTGACCTTCCCGACCAGCGCCGCGTGCGCGCCGGCAAGCGGGCGCGTGAGCCCAATGCCGAACAGGCCGTCAACGGCGAGATCGAAGCGCGATTCTCCCGGAATGCCGTGAAGGAGCGTCCCTCCCGTGGCTTCCCATTTTCCCAGTGCCACGCGCGCGTCCTTCGGCAGCTTGCCGCGCTCTCCGGAAAAAACGACGGTGACGCGAAAGAACCAGCGCTTCAGGTGCGCCGCGACCTCGAAGGCATCGCCGCCGTTGTTGCCCGGCCCGGCCAATACAAGAACGCTCTTGGCCGTGTCGCCGCACAGGCTGCGCGCGTATTCCGCGGCTGCCGCGCCGGCGCGTTCCATGAGAGTGCCGGACGCGGGGGCCGCAAGCTCTTCCAGCTTGCGGATCGCGGGCGTCGTGTAGATTGGAGCGGCGGGCATGGCGCTCAATACAGATTGAACATCTTTCCCGGCAGGATACTTCCAGATGATCGCGACCGCCAGCACCATCAGGATGAAGAAGGGCAGCGAGGCGCGCGCGATGTAGAACATGTCCCTGCCGGTGAGGCCTTGCAGCACGAACAGGTTGAAGCCCACCGGCGGCGTAATCTGCGCCATCTCGACCACCAGCACCACGAATATGCCGAACCAGAGCAAATCGATACCGGCCGCCTTCACCGAAGGCAGTATGACCGAAGAAGTGAGCACGACCATCGAGATGCCGTCGATGAAGCAGCCCAGAATGATATACAGCACGGTCAGCACGGCGATCAGCTGCCAGGCGGCGAAGCCTTGCTCGCCGATCCATTGCGCCATGATTCGTGGCACCCCGGTGAATGCCATCGCCACCGTAAGAAAAGCCGCGCCGGCAAGGATGAAGGCGATCATGCACGAGGTCTTGGTGGCACCCATCACGCTCGCCTCCAAGGTCCTCCAGCTCAGCGATCCGGATGCCGCGGCGAGCACGAGCGCCCCGATGACGCCGATCACCGCCGCTTCGGTCGGCGTGGCGACGCCGGTGTAGATCGAGCCGATCACGGCGCCGATGAGCAGCACCGCCGGAATCAGGTGGCGGGCCGCATGGAGCTTCTCGACTAGCGTCGTGAACTGGTCGCGCGGGGGGGTCTTCCCGGGATTGAACAGCGCCCAGGCGGCGATGTAGCCCGAGAACATCAGCATCAGCATGATCCCCGGAAGCACTCCCGCGACGAACAGGCGCGCGATCGATACGTCCGCGGCGACGCCGTACACGATCATGATGATCGAAGGCGGGATCAGCAAGCCGAGCGTGCCGGCGCCGGCCAAGGAGCCGACCGTCATGGTTTCGTCGTAGCCGCGCTTGAGCAGCTCCGGGATGGTGATGCGGCCAATGGTCGCCGCCGTGGCGGCGGAGGAGCCGGAAATCGCGGCGAAGATTCCACAGCCGGCGACGTTGCAATGCATCAGCCGGCCGGGCAGCGGGGCCATCCATGGCGCGAGGCCGCGGAACATGTCCTCCGAGATGCGGGTGCGAAACAGGATTTCGCCCATCCAGATGAACAGCGGCAGCGCGGTGAGCGCCCAACTGGTGCTCGCGCCCCACACCGTGGTGGCCATCAGGCCGCCCGCCGGCGAGTGGGTGAACATCACCATCGCAACCCAGCCCACGCCGAGCAAGGTGAGCGCGATCCAGACGCCGGCGACCAGCAGCGCCGCAAGCGCTGCGATCAGCACCGCCGAGATAATCCAGAGTTCCATCAGCGCTCGAAACCGGGCCTGGCCTCGGTCTTGCGTGCCCGGGCGGAGTCGTAGGAGGTGCTGCGGCCACGCAGCGCGGCGACGAGATCGTCGGTCGTTGCGACAAAGAGAGTCACAAGTCCGAGCGCCATGCCCGCCTGCGGAATCCACAACGGCACCGCGATCAGGCCTTGCGACACGTCGTTCAACCTGTACGAAATGATCGTCATGTCGCAGGCGTACCACCCAAAGTAACCGACGAGGAACGCGGCCACGGCCAAGCTGACCAGTTCGAGAGCACGCCGCTTTCCGCCGCGCGCGTGGTGAAGCACGAGCGTCATGCGGATGTGCTCGTTTTCCCGGAAGGTGTAGGCGAGGCCGAGGAACGAGCTCGCCGCAAGGCAGAAACCGGCGAAGTCGTCGTACGAATACGCGGCGAAGCCGAGTCCGCGGGCCGCAATCTGCGCGGCCGAGAGGACCGCGATCGCCACCAAAAAAAATCCGGCCAGGAAGCCGGATCCCTTGTACAGCAGGTCGAGCGCGCCGCGCATCGGAGGCGGGATTATCTGGCTTGGAACGCCCTGAGGATCGCCTCGCCCTCCGCGCCGGCCTTCTTCGCCCACTCATCGGCCATTTGTTTGCCGATCGTCTCGAATTCGGCGGTGAGCTTCGCGGAGGGCCTCATGATCCTGATTCCGTGCGAAGCCATGGTCCTTACATAGCCTTCGTTCTCCGCTTCGCTCGTCTTCCAGCCCCGCGTCTCGGCCGCCGTGGCGGCATCGAGGACAGCCTTCTGCTCGCCGGAGTTCAACTTGCTCCATGCGTTCTTGTTCACCACCACCATGTTCTGCGGCAGGAACGCCTGCGTGTCGTAGTAGTGCGAAAGATAATCCCACGCCTGGGTGTCCACGCCGGTCGCGCCCGAGGTGATCATCGAGTCGACCAGGCCTGTCTTGAACGCCTGCGGAATATCGGGGACTTGTACCGTGGTCGGGATCGCTCCCATCAGTTCGGCCAGCCGCGCGGTGGTCGGGCTGTAGGTACGGAATTTTGCGCCCTTCAGGTCGGCGGTCGAGTTGATCTCCTTTTTCGCGTAGAGGCCCTGCGGCGGCCAGGGCACTGAATAGAGCAGCTTGACGCCCTGCGCATCGAGTCGCTTCTCGAGGTAGGGCCGCGCGATGCGCCACAGCGTCGTTTCCTTGGGATAGCTGTTGGCGACAAAGGGGTTCGAGTCGAACGCGAACAAGGGCGACTCATTGGCAAGCACCGAGATCAGCAATTCGCCGATGGGCACTTGTCCGGTCTGCACTGCGCGCTTGATCTCGGGATGCTTGATCAGCGCCCCGTTCGAATGTACCTGGATCTGCAGGCTGCCGCGGGTCGCCCTGCCTACTTCATCGGCGAACTGGCGGACGTTTTTTGTGTGAAAGTTGCCGTCGGGGTAGGGGGTGGGCATGTCCCATTTGGTCTGCGCCCACCCCTGGCAGGCGGCCAGCGCCAGCGCGGCGGCCACAAGTGTCCTCAAATCCATGATCTCTTCCTCCGAAGGCCGAGCAGCGAAGTTTGTCAGACCTCCGGTCCGTGCGTCAACCGCCGAGCAAGTTGCGAGCGCGCGGCCCGCTTGTGCGATACTTTCCCGCCCGGTGCGGCTTGATCAAGAATAGCTCCGCCGCCCAACCCATCGGCTGGAAATCGAAGTGGAAAAATGGCAATTCTGGATCGACCGCGGCGGCACCTTTACCGACATCGTCGCGCTTCGCCCGGACGGCCGCATCGTCGCTCACAAGCTGCTCTCCGAGAATCCCGGCCGTTACCGCGACGCCGCGATCGCCGGAATACGCGAGCTGCTCGGGGTCCCCCCCGGCGCGGCGATACCCGGCGGGAGCATCGAGGCGGTGAAGATGGGCACGACCGTCGCCACCAACGCGCTCCTGGAGCGAAAGGGCGAGCGCACCGCGCTCTTCATCACGCGCGGCTTTCGCGACGCGCTGCGCATCGCCTATCAGAACCGGCCCCGAATCTTCGACCGGCACATCGTACTGCCCGAGCTTCTGTATGCGAAAGTCGTCGAGGTGGAGGAGCGCATCGGGGCCCGAGGGCAGGTGCTGGTTCCGCTCGAGGTCGAACGGGCCCGGCGCGACCTCGAATCGGCATACCGCGAGGGCTACCGCTCGGCCGCGATCGTGCTGATGCACGGCTACCGCTACCGGCAGCACGAGGAGAAAATCGCGGAACTGGCCCGCGCCATCGGCTACTCGCAGGTTTCCGTTTCTCACGAGGTGAGCCCGCTGATGAAGCTCGTGTCGCGCGGGGACACCACGGTGGTGGACGCCTACCTGTCTCCCATCCTGCGCCGGTACGTGGATGGGGTCGCGGAGGAGCTGCGCGGCGTGCGCCTCATGTTCATGCAGTCGAACGGGGGCTTGACCGATGCGCGCCGCTTTGCCGGCAAGGACAGCATCCTGTCGGGGCCCGCCGGCGGAGTGGTCGGCGCGGTGCGCGTCTCGCTCGCCGCGGGCTTCGACAAGATCATCGGCTTCGACATGGGCGGCACATCGACCGACGTGTCGCACTTCGCCGGCGCCCGGTTGAGCGATCTGGAGCGCGCGTTCGAGACGCAGGTCGCGGGCGTGCGCATGCGCGCGCCCATGATGAGCATTCATACGGTGGCGGCGGGCGGCGGCTCGATCCTTCATTTCGACGGGTCACGTTACCGCGTCGGCCCGGACTCGGCGGGCGCCAATCCGGGTCCCGCAAGCTACCGCGGCGGCGGCCCGCTCACGGTGACCGATTGCAACCTCATGCTCGGAAAAATCCAGCCGAAATTCTTTCCCCTGGTGTTCGGTCCCGGGGGCGATGCACCGCTCGACGACGCAGTCGTGCGCGCAAAATTCGCGGCCCTTGCCGAGGAGATCCGCCGCGCCACGGGCGACAGGCGCGCTCCCGAGCAGGTCGCGGAGGGTTTCATAGAAATCGCGGTCGGCAACATGGCCGAGGCCATCAAGAAAATTTCGGTGCAGCGCGGCCACGATGTCACCGAGTACACGCTGTGCTGCTTCGGCGGCGCGGCCGGGCAGCACGCCTGCCTGGTCGCCGACGCCCTCGGCATGACGCGCGTGTTCATTCATCCCCTCGCCGGCGTTCTCTCCGCCTACGGCATGGGGCTCGCCGACACGACGGCGATGCGCGAGCAGGCGGTCGAGGTGAAGCTCGAACCGGACCAGCTCGGCGTCCTCGAGGCTGCGCTGGAGAAGCTGTCCCGGTCGGCGCAGGAGGAGCTGATCGCCCAGGGCGTGCCGCAGGCGCGCTTGAGCGTCGTCCGCCGCGTGCATCTGCGTTACGACGGCACCGATTCGGCGCTGATCGTGAACTTCGGCGGCGTCGCCGAAATGGCGCAGTCGTTCGAAGCGGCTTATCGCAAGCGCTACAGCTTTCTGATGCCGGGCCGGGCGTTGATCGCCGAGTCCGTTTCGGTGGAAGCCTTCGGCGCCGCCGCCGTACCGGCCGAACCTGTGGGCAGCGGCACGCGCGGCGCGGCCACTGCGGCGGATTGGGTGAGGCTGCATACCGGCGGCCGCGCGCATCGCGCCCCGGTCTTCGAGCGCGAGCATCTGGCGCCCGGAGACAGGATTCCGGGCCCGGCGATCATCGCCGAGAAAAACGCCACCACGGTGGTCGAGCCGGGCTGGCGGGCCGAAGTGATGCGGCCCGATCACCTCGTGCTCGAGCGTGTGGAAGCGCGGCCGGAGCGCCGCGCGATCGGCACCCATGTCGACCCGGTCATGCTCGAGGTCTTCAACAATCTCTACATGTCGATCGCCGAGCAGATGGGCCTGCGCCTGGCCAACACGGCTTACTCGGTCAACATCAAGGAGCGGCTGGATTTTTCCTGCGCGGTGTTCGATCGGCAGGGGAACCTGATCGCCAACGCGCCGCACATGCCGGTGCATCTGGGCTCGATGGGCGAGAGCGTGCGCGCCGTCATCGGCGCGAATCGCGGCCGGATGAAAGCCGGCAACGTCTACGTGCTGAACGCCCCGTACAACGGCGGCACGCACCTGCCGGACGTGACGGTCATCACTCCCGTGTTCGACGATGCCGGGAAGGAGATCCTGTTCTACGTGGGTTCGCGCGGGCATCACGCCGACATCGGCGGCATCACCCCAGGGTCGATGCCTCCAGGCAGCAAGGTGGTGGAAGAGGAAGGCGTGCTGATCGACAACTTCCTGCTGGTGGAGGAGGGCCGCCTGCGCGAGGCCGAAACCGTCGCGCTGCTCTCCTCGGGCCGCTATCCCGCCCGCAATGTGCCGCAGAACATGGCCGACCTGCGCGCCATGATCGCCGCCAACGAGAAAGGCTCGCAGGAACTGCGGCGCATGGTGGGGCACTTCGGGCTCGAAGTCGTATACGCCTACATGAGGCACGTGCAGGACAACGCGGAGGAAGCGGTGCGGCGGGTTATCGGCGTGCTGAAGGACGGGGATTTCAGCTACGCGATGGATAACGGCGGCGTGATCCGGGTGAAAATCACCATCCGGCGCGAAACGCGCGGCGCGACCATCGATTTCACGGGCACCTCGCCTCAGCTGCCGGACAATTTCAATGCACCCGCGGCGGTGTGCATGGCTGCGGTGCTTTACGTTTTCAGGACGCTTGTCGACGATGAGATCCCGATGAACGCAGGCTGCCTGAAGCCCCTCGACGTGATCATTCCGGAAGGTTCGATGCTCAGGCCGCGCTATCCCGCGGCGGTGGTGGCCGGCAACGTCGAAACTTCGCAATGCGTGACCGACGCCCTCTACGGCGCGCTCGGTGTGATGGCGGCCTCCTGCGGCACGATGAACAACTTCACTTTCGGTGACGACAGGGTTCAGTATTACGAAACCATCGCCGGGGGATCCGGAGCCGGCGAGGGATTCGAAGGCAGCGACGTGGTCCAGACTCACATGACCAATTCACGCCTGACCGACCCCGAGGTGCTGGAGTGGCGCTTTCCGGTGCTCCTGGAAAGTTTCGAGATCCGCCGCGGAAGCGGCGGCGCCGGGCGCTGGCGCGGGGGGGACGGCGCCATCCGCCGGGTGCGCTTTCTGGAGTCGATGACCGCCGCGATTCTCTCCGGGCACCGACGGGTCGCGCCATACGGCATGGCGGGCGGCTTCCCCGGCAAGACAGGGCGCAACTGGGTGTGCCGCGCCGACGGCAAGGTCGTGGAGCTGGAAGGGTGTGACCAGATCCAGATGAATTCCGCGGACAGCTTCGTGATCGAGACGCCCGGGGGCGGCGGGTATGGACGCCCGGGCACGCCTATAATAGGCAGCCGATAATTGCGGCGGGTGCGGACTTACTTGAGAGCACTGAACCCCATCAGAGTATGAATCGTCGATCGATCCTCACCAAGACCGGCAAGGGCCTGATGGAGGCGACCGGCAAGACCAGCAATCTGTCGCGGGACCTCCGCAACATCCTCAAGGAAATCGACGGCAAGGTCAGCGTTTCCGAGCTGCTGGAAAAATTCGGGAAGATGCCCGAGCCCAGACTTCTCGAAGCCCTCTCCGGCATGGCAAAGGAGGGCTACCTGCGCGAGTTCGTCGGGAAGCAGGACGAGGCGCCGCGGGCCCCGGCGGGACGCGCGCCGGCACAGTCCTCTGCGGATGGCGGCGGCGAGGACCTCGACTTCACCGCGTTTACTCCTGCAAAGCCTTCCGCCAAGACGGGCGAGGACGCAAGACTTCAGGCTCAGGCTCAGGAAATCGCGCGCCAGGCCCAGGCCACGCGTGCGCGTGAACAGGCCGCGGCGAAGGCGAGGGCCGAGGCGGCGGCGCGCGCGAAAGCCGGGGCCGAACAGAAGGCAAGGCTTCCAGCGCAGGCAAACCCGAAGGCCGATGCGCAAGCGAGAGCTCAGGCGGAGGCGCTCGATCAGGCGCGGCGCGAGGCGGAGGAGCGGCAGCGCAGGGAGGCCGAAGCGCGGGCGCGGATCGCTGCGGAGCAATCCGCAAAACGCGGGGCCGAGGAGCGCATCCTCCGGGAGATCCAGGAAAAAGAAAGGCGCGAAGGCGAGGTGCGTGCCAAGCGCGAAGCGGAAGAGAAGGTGCGCAGGGACGCCGAGGAGCGCTTGAGGCGCGAGGCGGAAGAGCGCGCCCGCAAGGACATCGAGGAGCGCTTGAGGCGCGAGGCGGAAGAGCGCGCCCGCAAGGACATCGAAGAGCGCATGCGCGGCGAGGAGGTCGAACGCCGCTTGCGCGAAGAGCGCGAACAGGCGGAACGAAGATCCAGAATCGAAGCCGAAGTGCGCGCCAAAGTCGAAGCCGATATGCGCGCCGGACGCGAATCCGAGGAGCGCGCGCGCAGCGAGGAAGAGGAGCGGCCCGGACGCGAGGAGGAGCAGCGGCGTCGCGCAGAGGAAGATGCGAGCAAGCGCCGGGAAGCCGAGGAAAGCGAAGCCCTGGAGCGTTCCTTGCGGGAGCAGGAAGAGAAGGCGCGGCGCGAAGCCGAGCAGAGCGAACGCGAGCAAGAGCAGCGCAGGGAAGAGGAGGAACGCGCCCGCCGCGAATCGGAGGAGGAAGCCCAGGGTATCGAGGAAGAGAAGAAACGTGCGAAAGAGGAGGAGAGGCTGGCCCGCGAAGACGAAAAAGCGCAGGCCAAGGCGGCTGCAAGGACCGCCAAGGCTGCGAGGTCGAAAGAAAAAGCCGGAGAGGAAGCATGGCGGGGCGATGAGGAGGCCCGGGATTCGAACGAAGCCTCGCTTTCCGCGCGGGAAATCTGGGCAAAGAGGAAGCCCGGCGGCCTCGCCAAGCAATTCGCGGTGATGTTGCTCGTGATTCTGATCGTGGCGGTCGCAGCGCTTCCCTTTGTCCCGCTGGAACGGGGCCCGTACGAAAAGGCGGCGCAGGCGTGGCTCGGCCAGCCGGTCACGATCGGCAGCGTCAACCTGGCGCTGCTGCCCGTGCCGCTGCTGAAGTTCGAGAAAATCGTGATCGGAAAACAGCCCCAAATGCGTGCGGCCGTGATCAAGGCCATCCCGGTGATCACCTCCCTTCTGGAGGACCCGATATCGCTCAAGAGTCTCGAACTCGAAAACGTGACCTTCCCCCGGGAATTTCTCCCCGCGCTGTTGCAGGACAAGGGCAGACGCGGGTCGCTCGGGGTCCGGCGCATATCGGCCAAGGGATTGAAGCTCGATATCCCGGAACTGAATCTGCCGGCACTCGATGTCGATGCCGGTCTTTCTCCGGGCGGCGCGTTGCAATCGGTTGCGTTTTCCAACGCCGAGCGCAAGCTCTCGGTGAAGCTGCGGCCTCAGGGGGAAAAAGCGGGCATCGAAATCTCCGCGGACAAATTTCCGTTGCCCCTCGGCATGGAACTCCCGTTCGGCGAATTTCTCGCGAAAGGCACGGTGACCAGGTACGAACTCGCCTTGAGCGAAGTCGAGGCCCGCGCATTTGGCGGACGCCTGCTCGGGAACGCCCGCCTCAGGTGGTCCGACGGCTGGAGCCTCGAAGGAGATCTGGCGGTGCGCCAGATGGACGCGGCGAAAATTGCCGCACCCCTCCTTGCCGGAGGGACGCTCCAGGGCAAAGGGGCGTACTCCATGAAGGCGCCGCTGCCGGAGCGCTTGCTTCCGAATCTGCGGCTCGAGGGCAATTTCACGGTACAGAAGGGGTCGATCACCAACGTCGACATGACGCGGCTGCTCCAGGGCAGCGGTCCGGGCGGAGGAACGACACCCTTTTCGGAACTGAGCGGTGGCGTATCCGCGGACGCCAATCGACTCCTCGTTCGCCAGATCAGAATGGCGGCGGGCCTCTTGAACGCCACGGGACAGATCGAAATGGATCCCCAGAAAAACCTCTCCGGGCGCATGCAGATCGAGCTTCGCGCCCAGAGCATCCAGGCGCGCGCGACGCTCACCGTCGCCGGCACTTTGCAGAATCCGCGATTCCGCCGCAGCAATTGAGTTAGCAGGAGCCGGGGTCCGGTATAATCGCGCTTTACCGGCACGCTTTATGTCGTCGATCCTCAAGCTACGCGGCGGCCGCGCCGCTTCCGCGTTCCGGCTCGACAAGCTCAACTCCCGCCTCGCAACGTCCCACGGATCGGTCCGGGCGGCCGCCGCCGAGCACTGGCATTTCGTCGAAGCCGAGCGAGCGCTCGAACCGCGCGAAACCGAGGTGCTCGAGCGCCTGCTGCAGTACGGCGATGCCGCGCCCGCGGGCGAGGGCCGCATGCTGCTCAGCGTGCCGCGCTTTGGCACCATCTCGCCGTGGTCCTCCAAGGCGACCGAACTCGCGCGCCGATGCGGCCTCGAGGCAGTACGCCGCATCGAGCGGGGAACGGCGTGGTTTTTTTCCGGCGAACCCGCGTTCGACGCCCAACAGATCCTGGAGCTCGTTCACGATCGCATGACCGAAACGGTACTCGACTCGCTCGACGAGGCCGATGCGCTATTTCGCCACTTCAACCCGAAGGCGCTCGAAGTCGTGAACGTGCTGGCGCGCGGAGGCGCGGCGCTGGAAGACGCCAATGCCGCCTTGGGACTCGCTCTCGCGCCCGACGAAATCGACTACCTGCTCGCGCACTATCGCACCATGGGTCGTGACCCGACCGATGTGGAACTGAGCATGTTCGCGCAGGCAAACTCGGAGCACTGCCGGCACAAGATCTTCAATGCCTCCTGGATCATCGACGGAGCTTCGCAGGAAGAAACGCTCTTCGGCATGATCAAAACCACGCACGCGCGCAATCCGGCGGGGACGGTGGTCGCCTACGCCGACAACGCCGCGGTGATGGAAGGGCGGTCGACCGCCCGCTTCTATCCGGGATCCGGGGGACGCTACGGGTACCGGGACGAGCTGACGCATACGCTGATGAAGTGCGAGACCCACAATCACCCCACCGCGATCTCGCCGTTTCCCGGAGCGGCGACCGGCTCGGGGGGCGAGATCCGCGACGAAGCCGCGACCGGCCGCGGCGCGAAACCCAAGGCGGGACTGTGCGGCTTCTCGGTGTCGCATCTGTGCATTCCGGATTTCGTTCAGCCGTGGGAAAAGACCTCCGGAAAACCCGACCGCGTCGCCTCGGCCCTGCAGATCATGCTCGAGGGACCGATCGGCGCGGCTTCGTTCAACAACGAATTCGGCCGCCCCAATCTCGCCGGCTACTTCCGCGCCTTCGAGATGGAAGCCGACGGAGTCGTCCGCGGCTACCACAAGCCGATCATGATCGCGGGCGGACTCGGCAACATCAACGCGGAGCACGCTCACAAGGCCCCCCTTGCGCCGGGCGCCCTGCTCGTGCAGCTGGGCGGTCCGGGAATGCTGATCGGGATGGGCGGGGGCGCCGCGTCGAGCATGGACACGGGCGCCAATCCCGAGAAACTGGACTTCGATTCGGTGCAGCGCGGCAACGCCGAGATGCAGAGGCGCGCCCAGGAGGTCATCGACCGCTGCTGGCAGCTCGGCGAGCGCAATCCGGTGCTCTCCATTCACGACGTCGGGGCAGGCGGCCTGGCGAACGCGCTGCCGGAGCTCGTCCACATCGCCGGGCGCGGCGCGAGGATCGATCTGCGCGCCGTGCCCAACGAAGAGCCCGGCATGACACCGCGCGAGCTGTGGTGCAACGAAGCCCAGGAACGGTTCGTGCTCGCCGTCGCCGCCGAGCGCATCGGAGAGTTCCGGTCGATCTGTGAACGCGAGCGCTGCCCGGCCGCCGTCGTCGGCATCGTGACCGATGACGGACGCCTGGTCGTCGAGGACCGGCAGTTCCGCAACCAGCCGGTCGAAATGGAGCTGTCCGTGCTCCTCGGCAAGCCGCCGCGCATGACGCGCGAAGTTCGGCGCCGCCGGCCTCACCCGGCCCCGCTCGCGCTTGCCGACGTGGCGCTGGCCGATGCGTGCCATCGGGTGCTGCGGCATCCCAGCGTCGCCCGCAAGACTTTTCTCGTGAGCATAAGCGACCGGACGGTGGGCGGCCTGTGCGCGCGCGATCCTTTCGTCGGGCCGTGGCAAACGCCGGTCGCCGACTGCGCGGTAACCTTGATGGGTTTCAAGGAGGCGAGCGGAGAAGCGTTCGCGATGGGGGAGCGCTCGCCGCTCGCGATCATAAATCCGGAAGCCTCGGGCCGCATGGCGGTGGGCGAGGCTCTCACGAATCTCGCGGCGGCTCCGGTCGGGAGCCTGAATCGAGTCAAGCTCTCGGCGAACTGGATGGCCGCGGCGGGCCGCGGCGCCGAAGACGCGGCCTTGTTCGACACCGTGCGCGCGGTGGCCCTCGATCTGTGCCCTGCGCTCGGGATAAGCATTCCGGTGGGCAAGGATTCCCTTTCGATGCGCACCGCGTGGGAAGAAGGCGGGAAGGCGAGAGAGGTGATCGCTCCCCTGTCTTTGATCGTCTCGGCATTTGCACCCTGCGAGGACGTGCGCCGGACGCTGACCCCGCAGTTGAGGACCGATTCCGGCGAGACGGAAATGGTCCTCCTGGATCTCGGGCGCGGACGCAACCGCCTGGGCGGCTCGATTCTGGCGCAGGTGTTCGGCCAGTGCGGCGACCGGGCGCCCGATCTGGAGGAGCCGAAACTGCTCGCGGACTTCTTCGCCGCAGTACAGGCGTTGAACCGAGAGGGCCTGATTCTCGCCTATCACGACCGGTCCGATGGCGGCTTGTTCGCGACCGTGTGCGAGATGGCCTTTGCGGCCCATGTCGGCGTGACCGTGAACCTGGACATGCTCGCCTATGACGAAGCCGCTCACGACGTGGAGGGCAACGAGCGCCGGCCGGAGCTGATGGTCGGCCGCGACTTCGAACGGCTGCTCGCTGCGCTGTTCGCGGAGGAGCTCGGGGCGGTGATCCAGATCCGGACCTCCGACCGTGGCAAGGTATTTGAGCGTCTCGCGGGACTGCCTGCGCACGTCATCGGCGGCCCGAATCCGCGCGACGAGCTGCGTCTGGTGCGTAACGCCAGGCCGGTGTTCGCCGCGCCGCGCGTGGAGCTGGAGCGCGCCTGGTCGGAAGTGACTTTTCGGATGCAGCAACTGCGCGACGAACCCGATTGCGCCAGGGAGGAGTTCGATCGAATTCTCGACCGGGGCGATCCGGGCCTGTCGGCCGCGCTGACGTTCGATCCGACCGACGACGTCGCCGCGCCCTTCATCGCGGTGAGGCCGAAGGTCGCGATCCTGCGCGAGCAGGGAGTCAACGGTCAGGTTGAAATGGCCGCCGCTTTCTATCGGGCCGGATTCGACGCGCACGATGTTCACATGAGCGACATCGTCGCGGGCCGGGTTTCGCTCGCCGGATTCAGGGGCTTCGCCGCGGCCGGTGGATTTTCCTATGGCGACGTGCTCGGGGCGGGCGCGGGCTGGGCGAAGGCCATCCTGTTCAACGCACGCGCCCGGGACGAGTTCGGCGCGTTTTTCACGCGCAGCGACACTTTCGCGCTCGGCACCTGCAACGGCTGCCAGATGATGAGCCAGTTGAGAGAGCTGATCCCCGGGGCCGAGCACTGGCCGCAGTTCGCGAAGAACCGCTCCGAGCAGTTCGAGGCGCGCTTCGTCATGGTCGAGATCGTGCCGAGTCCGTCGATCTTTTTTTCAGGAATGGCCGGAAGCCGCATGGCGATCGCCACCGCGCACGGCGAGGGACGGGCGTTTTTTGGTTCAACGGAAACAGAATCGAAGGCGATCGCCGCGCTGCGCTTCGTGGACAATCGCGGAGTCCCGACCGATGTCTATCCGCTCAATCCGAACGGATCGCCCGGGGGGATCACCGGACTCACCACCGGTGACGGACGTTTCACCATTCTGATGCCCCATCCCGAGCGGGTCTTCCGCACGGTGCAGCAATCCTGGCATCCGGAGGGCTGGGGAGAGGACAGCCCGTGGATGCGCATGTTCCGCAACGCGCGGAAGTGGGTCGGTTGACTACTGGATCTTCGCTTTCGAACGCAGCTCGGTAACGAACTTCTGCACTTCCTGCTCCTGCAGCCTCGAGAGCAGCTGCTGCTTGACGGTGTCGAACGCGGGGAATTGCATGGAGCGGACGTCATCGAGCTGGATGACGTGCCAGCCGAACTGTGTCTGTACCGGCGTTTCGGTGTATTTCCCCTTTTCCAGCTTCGCGAGCGCCTCGGCGAAAGGCTTGACGAAAGTGGCAGGGGTATTCCAGTCGAGATCGCCGCCTTTCTCCTTCGAGCCCGGATCCTTGGATTGCTTGGCGAGGTCCTCGAACTTCGTCCCTTTCTTCAGCTGCGCGATGATTTCATTGGCCTCGGAATCCTTGTCGACCAGGATGTGCCGGAGCTTGTATTCCTTGTCGCCGCGCAACGCCTTGACCTTGTTGTACTCCGCGAGCATCTCCTCGTCCTTGATCGGATGTGTTTTGAGGTGTTCCTGAACGATTGCCTGCACGAGCACCTGCTGGCGCACCAATTCGAGCTGGGCGCGCACATCGGCGCTTTTTGAAAAACCTCTGCGGTCCGCCTCCTGCGCGACCACTTCCTGCGTGATGAGGTTGTCGAGAATCGCCTTGCGCGCCTGCTCGTTGTCGGGCTGCCCCTGCGCGGCGCGCTGTTTGGCGATGAAGTCCAGACGGGCCTTGGGAATGGGTTTGCCGTTGACGGTCACCGCTTTGAGGGCAGGAGCCTTCTGCACGGGGGTCTGCGCCCAGGCGGGCGTCGAAATGCACAGAAACAGCGCGGCAAACAGGCTAGCCGAACGTAAAAACATGATGATTCCTTCGTTTTGAAAGTGAAATCATAACTCATCCGGGGTGAGGGCCCGAATGGCGAGCGCGTGGATTTCGCGCTGCATCAACGGGCCGAGCACCTCATAGACCATCCGGTGCCGCGTGATCTGGTCCTTGCCCGAGAAGCGGGGTGAGACGATGGTAAGGCGAAAATGGCTCCCGCCCGCTTTTGCGCCCGCATGGCCGGCGTGCTTCCCCGATTCGTCGAGAAGGTCTATGGATTGCGGCTCGAGCGCGCTCAGGCGTTCGTGGATCGCGGTGACGAGATTCATCGACCCGGTGCGCAGGCGCAACGCACCGGTCCGGCGCAAGAACGAAGTTGCCTCACCGCGGCGCTTCCTGGATGTAGCGGCCGAGGAACAGCGCCTGGCCGACGACGAATACGAGCATCAGGCCTGTAAACCCGTACAACTTGAAGCTCACCCAATCGTTGCAGGACAGCTTGTGTACGGCGGCCAAATTGACAGCGCCCATAAACGTGAAAAATATGATCCAGGCAGAGTTTAGTCGCCCCCAGATCTTGTCCGGCAAGGAGATCGCCTGTCCAAGCATCGTTTGAACCAGTGTTCGGCCCAGGATGAACGGAGATAGCAGGAATATTATCGAGAATGCCCAATAAAGAATTGTCGGCTTCCACTGGATAAACGTCGGATCGCGGAAATATAAGGTAGCTCCGCCGAATAGCGTGACGATGGCAAGACTGACCCAAAGCATACCGTCAACCTTCTTCCTTCGGAAAAGAAGCCAGCAGACCTGAATGACCGTTGCCAAAATAGCAAGCCCGGTTGCCAGCAAGATCGGATCCTGCGTAATCGGCAGGTCGGGCATAACGCTGCAACTCCCACCCCTCTCGCCACCGCCGGCGAGTTTATAGGTGGCAAAAAACACGATGACCGGGAACAAATCGAAGAGGAATTTCATCGTGCCATTATACCGAGACGCGCCATGTCCGGTCCGACCCTGATAGGGAATACCCGGATGCTATACTCAATTCGAAATACGGCGGAATCGCCCTCGATGACGCTTTATGCCGGGTTATACTTTCACGGGTGGGCTGCTGCCTGCCCCAAAGCAAAGCGTCTGCGCGCCTCAGAGGAGACAAAATATCATGGCCGAACCCCACATTGCGCACCCCCACATTACACACCCCCACATTGCGCACCCCCACATCGCGCAGAGGTCCCCCTACGCGATAGAGCTCGCCGCCGGCGACTACTGGTGGTGCCGCTGCGGGGGTTCCAAAAGCCAGCCGTTCTGTGACGGCACGCACAAGGGGACGGAGTTTGCGCCGGTGAAATTCACGGTGACCAAGGCCGAAAAGCTCTGGCTGTGCGGCTGCAAGCACACCCGCAACCAGCCTTTTTGCGACGGCACCCACAAGACGCTCTAGCGGCCGGTTTCACCTTGTTTCTTCGTTGCCGTCCAGCGGCCTTCTGCGCCGCCGTCGGTGCGGAATGAGCCTTCCATGGTGCTGCCGCTGACGCGCCCGTTGAAGTCGCGGCGCACGCCGCGATTATCCACGTAGGCAAAGCTGATCCTGAATCCGGAGAGCCGCGGCTCGCGCAAGCCCGCGAGGATCGAGCCCAGGTAGGCTACGCCCTCGATTTTCTGGAATTTCTGGTCCAGGTTGAGGCTCAGTTTCTCCGAACCGCCCGCGCCCGAGAGTTCCATCGCCCAGCGGCCCGAAACGTTTGCGGGCACGATCCACAGATAGACGCGCCTGCCGTCCACGTCGGAGGCCTCGTCCGCCTCCCAGTCTTCCATGTTGAAAGCGTGCGCTACGACGCGGGTTCCCGGCCGCAGGGCCAGGATCTGCGGCCGCAGCTTCATGTTGAGCGACGGCAGGAGATACAGGGTGAGCACGGTCGCCTGGGTGAAATCGGTCACGAAGATATCCCCCTGGAGGATTTGCGCCTTGCCCAGGACCCCGGCCGCCTGCGCATTGCGCTGGGCATGCGCAACCATGTCGGGGTTGTATTCGATGCCGAGCGAGCGGGCGCCGAATTTTTTCACGGCGGCGATGGCGATCTTGCCGTCGCCGGCGCCCAGATCGATCACATAGTCCTCCGGCTTCGTCTGCGCCATATTCAGCATGCGTTCGACGACCTCGTCAGGCGTCGGCACCCACACCACGTCCTTGCCTTGCTGGCCGACGTGGGGTTTGAAATCCTTTTGCTGGGCGTACGCGGCGGCCGCCGTGACGAGCAGGGCTGCAGCGAGCGTCGACAGGATGCCTTTTGGAACTGCACGAAACATATCGTCCTCTTTCTGTTCGAGTGGGAATTCAGCGTGCCGGAAGAAGCGAACCGGCCAACACCGGGCGGGCGAAGCCTATTGCGTATCTCACAGCGCTTCGGCGGCGTGGTCGGCGAGGCGCGAGCGCTCGCCGCGCTGCAGGGTCACGTGCCCCGAGTGCGACCAGCCTTTCATGCGGTCCACGACATAGGTCAGCCCGGAGCTGCCCTCGGTGAGGTAAGGCGTGTCGATCTGCGCGATGTTGCCCAGGCACACCACCTTGGTGCCGGGGCCGGCGCGGGTGATCAGGGTCTTCATCTGCTTGGGCGTCAGGTTCTGCGCTTCGTCGATGATGAGATACTTGTTGATGAAGGTGCGGCCGCGCATGAAATTGAGCGACTTGATCTTGATTCTCGAGCGGATCAGGTCGCGCGTGGCGGCCCGGCCCCACTCGCCCGCCTCGTCGTCGGTCTTGTTCAGAACGTCGAGATTGTCCTCGAGCGCTCCCATCCAGGGGGTCATTTTTTCTTCCTCGGTGCCCGGGAGAAAACCGATGTCTTCGCCGACCGGCACCGTGACGCGGGTCATGATGATCTCGGAGTAGTGCTTGGTCTCGAGGGTCTGCATGAGGCCCGCCGCGAGGGTGAGCAGCGTCTTGCCCGTTCCGGCCTGGCCGAGCAGGGTCACAAAGTCGATTTCCGGATTCATGAGCAGATTGAGCGCGAAGTTCTGCTCGCGGTTGCGCGCCGTGATGCCCCAGACGTTGTTCTTGCCGTGCGTGTAGTCGCGCACGGTCTCCAGCACTGCGGTCCGTCCGGAGATTTCCTTGACCACGGCGAGCAGCGGCCGCTCGCCGTCCTGAAAGGCGAATTCGTTCAGCAGCAGCTTCTGGCAGAGCGGCCCGCGGATGCGATAGTAGGTGCGACCGTCGCGCTTCCACGACTCGACGTCCCGGCCATGGTGATCCCAGAAATCCGCCGGCAGCTCGCGAACGCCGGTGTAGAGCAGGTCGGTGTCCTCGAGCACCTTGTCGGTGAAGTAGTCCTCCACGGTCAGGCCCAGCGCCCGTGCCTTGATGCGCATGTTGATGTCTTTCGACACCAGGGTGATCCGGCGCCCGGGATCGCGCTTCTGAAGGTAGATCACCACGCCGATGATGTGATTGTCGGTCTTGCCGATCGGGAGATTGGCGGGAATGTGGCCGGTGATCGCCTCGGTCTGCAGGTAGAGGCGCCCTCTCGCGTTGTCGGCTTCGTGGCGCGCGAGCGGAATGCCGTCCGCTATGGGTCCTTTGGCGTGGCTGACGATGTCGTCCAGAAAGCGGCTCGCCTGGCGCGCGTTGCGGGCGATTTCGGAGATGCCGCTCTTGTTGTTGTCGAGTTCCTCCAGCGTCATGATCGGAAGGAAAACGTCGTGCTCCTCGAAGCGGAACAGGCTCGTCGGATCGTGCATCAGCACGTTGGTGTCCAGAACGAAGAGTTTCGCTGCGGAGTGCCGGGTGCGGGTTCGGCGGGAAGGCACGGATTTGCGCGAGGCTTCGGCTGCGGGCGCGGAACCGGCTTGCTGCTCAGACGGTTTTAACAAAATCGAGCACCTCCTGGGCGTGACCGGGAACCTTGACTCCGCGCCATTCGCGCCGGAGAACGCGGTCGCGGTCGAGCACGAAGGTGCTGCGCTCGATCCCGCGCACCTGCTTTCCGTACATGTTTTTCATCTTCATGACTCCGAACTGGCCGCAGATTTTCTCGGCCTCGTCCGAAAGCAGCTCGAAGGGAAAGCGCATCTTGGCCTTGAAATTTTCGTGCGACCTGAGGCTATCGCGCGAGATTCCGACTATCGAACATCCCGCCTTCTGGAACTGGGGGTAGAGATCGCGGAACTGCGCCCCTTCGTTGGTGCAGCCCGGGGTGTTGTCCTTCGGGTAGAAATAAAGGACGAGCAGCTTGGATTTGACCGCCGAGAGCCGGAACTCCTTGCCGCCGGTCGCGGGCAGCACGAAGTCGCCTACTGCTTTGTTGGCCATCCAGAATCGATACCCTTGTAGGCGCCATTGTCCCCTGATTTCAGAAGCGAGTGCAACCCGGACATTTTTCAGCAGCTTACGAAAGAAATTTTACGAGTTCCCCCAGCAATTCCGCGGGCGCTTCCTCCGGGATGTAATGGCCGCAGTCCAGGGTCCGTCCCTGGACGGTTTCGACCCGCTCGGCCCAGTCGGCGAGGGGGGAGAAGCAGCGCTGTATCGTTGCGTGTTTGCCCCACAGAACGAGCAGCGGCGCGACCACCTTGCGGCCGATGTCGGCCTCGTCGTGCGCGAGGTCGATCGATTCGGCCGCGCGGTAATCCTCGCAGCTCGCGTGAATCGCCGCCGGGTCGCGAAAACACCGCCGGTACTCGGCCAGCGCCTCGGGCGCGAACGCCTTCAAGCCCGCGTGGCGGGTCCCCATGTGGCTGTCGAGGTAGAAATCCGGGCTGGCGCCGATCAGGGTCTCCGGAATCGGCTCCGGCCGCAGCAGGAAGAACCAGTGGTAATAGGCCTTGGCGAACTCGCGGGAGACTCGCGCGTACATCGTGCGCGTGGGCACGATGTCGAGCACAACGAGCTTCGTCACCGAGGCGGGGTGGTCGAGAGCCATGCGATGCGCGACCCGCCCGCCGCGGTCGTGGCCGACCACGAAGAACGTCTCGTGACCCAGGGCGCGCATCGCCTCGACCTGGTCCTGGGCCATGGCGCGCTTGGAATAGTTGGCATGGTCGGGCAGCCCATGGGGTTTTTCGCTGTCTCCGTAACCGCGCAGGTCCGCGGCGACGACGCTGAATCGCTTGGCGAGCTCGGGCGCGATGCGGTGCCAGATCGCGTGGGTTTGCGGATAGCCGTGCAGCAGGAGCAGCGGGGGGCCCACGCCGCCATGGACGAGATTGATCGCGGCGCCGCTCGTCCTGATGCGCCTGCGCTTGAAGCCGGGGAAGAGCTCGCCGTTCATGAAAGAAATTCCTTGCCCTGCAACGCGAGCGATCCCGAGCGCCCTGCGACGCTGCCGAACGCGATCTCGTTGCGCGGCAGGCTCCTCAAGTCGAGCGATTCGGCAAGGGCCCGCATCGATACCAGGTCGTAGCCCTGGCTCTTCCACCCCGCGAGCATCCCTTCGAACGCCGGCGCGAGTTTTCCGCCTTCGAGCTCGGCGTGAAGCGTGTATAGATGTCCCGCGGCGGGGCGCTCCCGGGTGAGATTGAGCACGTGCTCCGCGACGTTCTTCGCGGTGAGCCCGTTGGTGCCGATCAGCTCGTCCAGCGTCGGGAGCGTGGTCGGGAGCTGCGGGCAGGCGCAGATCTCGGCGCGCCACACGGGGATGAAGGGGCAGGTCCCGCGGGTGTCCGAGCAGTAATCGAAGCCCAGGCGCTGCGTCAGGCGCAGCGCGTGCAGATTCGTCTGCCAGCCGGCGGCGCCGTGCGCGCGCGCGGGCTCCCCGAAGATCTCCTGGAAGCGCTCGCGCGAGAGAAGCATCTGGCGCTCGGTCCACCGGGCATCGGCCCCGGGTGCACCGTCCTGCCATTTCACGTGGTCCCAGGCGTGAATACCGACTTCGAAATCGGCGTCCCGCACCCGGCGCATCACATCGGCGCAGCGGCGCCCGATGTCGGGGCCGGGCAGGAGCGTCCCGTAGAGCAGCGTCGCGAATCCGTAATGCGACAGCACCGAGGTGCGCGCTGCCTTTCCGACGAAGCCGCGGCGGAAGACGCGCTTGATCGCGCGGCCCGTGTGATCCGGACCGAGACTGAAGAGGAAAGTGGCGCCGGCGCCGTGCTTTTTCAGCAGCTCGACCAGGCGGGGCACCCCTCGCCGGGTGCCGCGGTAGGTATCGACGTCGACTTTCAGGGCAAGCTTCATTCGACCAGCCGTCGTGCCTCGGCGACGTGCGTGCGGTAGGCGTCGAAGATGCGTTTCAGCGCCTCCTGCATGTTGACGCGCGGCTTCCAACCCAGATCACTCGTGGATTGGGAGATCTTGGGAACGCGGTTCTGCACGTCCTGGTAGCCCTTGCCGTAGTACTGCGCTGCGGTCGTCCTGACGAGCCTCGCCTTCCTCGCGTTGGCGCGGTATTCGGGGTACTCGAGGGCGAGCTTCACCATCATGCCGGCCAGATCCCTGACCGAATAGTTGTTTTTCGGGTTGCCGATATTGTAGATTTTTCCCGTCGCGATTCCCTTGCGGTTCTCTATGATCTTCATCAGCGCGTCGATCCCGTCGTCGATGTAGGTAAAGGCGCGCTTCTGCCTGCCGCCGTCGACGAGCTTGATCGGTTCCCCCCGGACGATGTGTCCGAAGAACTGGGTGATCACCCGCGAGCTGCCTTCCTTGGAGGCGTTGAGATTGTCCAGTCCCGATCCGATCCAGTTGAACGGCCGAAACAGCGTGTAGGCTAGCCCTTCCTTCATGCCGTAGGCGTGGATGACGCGGTCCATCAGCTGCTTCGCGCAGGCGTAGATCCAGCGCGGCTTGTTGATCGGGCCGTACACGAGTGGGGAAGTCTCCGGGTCGAACTCGCGGTCGGAGCACATTCCGTAGACCTCGGAGGTCGAGGGAAAGACCAGGTGCTTGCCGTGCCTGACGCATCCCCGCACGATCGGCAGGTTCGCCTCGAAGTCGAGCTCGAAGACCTTGAGCGGTTCCTTGACGTAGATCGCAGGCGTCGCGATCGCGACCAGGGGCAGCACCGTGTCGCACTTTCGGACGTGATACGCGATCCACTCGTGGTTGATGGTGATGTCGCCTTCGAAAAAACGGAAGCGCTTGTGACCGAGGAGCTCCGCGATGCGGTCGGTCTGCATGTCCATGCCATAGACCTCCCAGTCGGTCCGCTCGAGGATGCGCTTGGACAGATGATGGCCGATGAAGCCGTTCACGCCGAGAATGAGGATTCTTTTCACCGTGACTCCCTAGTGCAGCGGGACCTTGCGGTCACCGATCCGGTTGGCGAATTCTTGCGCGGAGAGCCGCCGGCCGTCCAGTTCCAGATCGAGAAGCTCCAGGACCTCTCCGTCGGCGCATGCGGCGTAACAGCGGCGGCCTTCCGCGTAGAGGAACGCCGCAAGCCGCGCACCGCCCTTCTCCGCGCACCGTCGCGTCCGCAGCACCCGCAGCCGCATCCCTTCCACTTCGGTGAACGCGCCGGGATAAGGCGGCGCGACCGCGCGAACCAGATCGTGCACGCGTTTCGCGGACGCGCTCCAGTCGATGCGCCCGTCTTCGGGACGGCGTCCGCCGAAGTAGCCTCCCTTGGAGAGATCCTGTGCGCGAAGGACCGCGCTGCCGTCGACGAGCTTCGGCAGGCTGCGCCTGAGAACACGCTCGGCTGCTCCCGTGACTTTTCCGAACACGTCCACGGCCAGCTCGTCTTGCAGGATGGCAACGGCTTCCTGGTCGACGATTCGTCCCGCATCGGGCTTTTCCACCATCTCGTGCAAGGTCGCGCCGGTCTCGGTCTCGCCGTGGATGATCGCCCAGTTGACCGGCACCCGCCCGCGATACTTCGGAAGGAGCGAGCCGTGCACGTTGAACGCGCCCCTTCCGGGAATCGCCAGCAGCCGTGCACCGAGCATCAGGCGGTAGTAGAACGAGAAAAGAAAATCCGGACGCAGCTCGCGGATTCTCTCGACGATCTCCGGCGCATTGGGATCATCGGGCATGAGGGTCTCGATCGAGCGAGCGCGCGCGAGCTCCGCGACGCTCGCGAACCAGATTCTCTCTTCGGGCTTGTCCCGGTGCGTGATCACCAGAGGCACTTCGATCCGCTCATCGAGGAGGACTCCGAGGCAGCGACAGCCGAGGTCGTGATAGGCGAAGACAACCGCGCTCGTCACTCTCGGAACCGGTTACGATACTTGACGCTGTTTCGGCGATTCCGAAACAGCGTCCTTGCGTTCCAGAACGGCCTGTACGAGGTAGCGCGGCCGCTGCCTGACCTGCTCGTAGATGCGGCCCACGTATTCGCCCAGAAGGCCGATGCCGAACAAGGTGATGCCGATCAGGAAGAATGCGATGCCGAACAGGGTAAATACGCCCTCCGCCTCGGGTCCGACCACCAGGCGGCGGACAGCGAGGAAAATCACGAACGTCAAGGACAACAGCGCTATGGCGATTCCCGAAAGCGAGAAAAGCTGCAGGGGCATCACCGAGAACCCGGTGACCAGATCGAAATTGAGCCGGACGAGACTGTAAAGCGAATATTTCGAATCGCCGGCGGCGCGCTCCTCGTGCGCCACCTCGACCTCGGTCGGGCGCTGCGCGAAGGTATAGGCCAATGCGGGGATGAAGGTGTTGACTTCGCGGCAGCTGTTGATAGCGGCGACGATGTCGCGGCTGTAGGCGCGCAGCATGCACCCTTGATCCGTCATGCGGATGCGGGTGATTCGCTCGCGAATGGCGTTCATCATGCGCGACGCGCCGCGCCGGAACGCGGTGTCCTGTCGCCTGAGGCGCACGGTCCCGACGTAATCGTAGCCCTCGTCCATTTTTGCGAGGAGCTTCGCGATTTCCTCCGGAGGGTTCTGAAGGTCGGCGTCGAGCGTGACCACGCGCGCGCCGCGGCTCGCCTCGAATCCCGCCATGATGGCGAGGTGCTGCCCGAAGTTGCCGTTGAACAGGATCACACGGGTCACGTCGGGGCGGAGCTCGAACTGCTCGCGCAGCAGCGCAGCCGACCTGTCGGCGCTGCCGTCGTCGACGAAAATGACCTCGTAGCTCGAGCCGAGCGCGTCCAGCGCCGGATACAGCCGCGCGAACAGGGCGGGCAGGACCGGTTCCTCGTTGTAGACGGGAATGACGACGGAGAGCTTGGGCGCGGCCATGTCAGGCGGCCTTGCGCCGCATCACGCGCTTCATGTTTTCGCACACGCGCTCGATGTCGGTCTCGCGCATCTCTGGAAAGAGCGGCAGCGTGACCGTTTCGCGCGCGATGCGCTCCGAGACCGGGAACATGCCCTCGCGGAACCCCTTGTTGCGGAAGAGCGTGGTGAGGTGGATCGCTTCGTAGGAGACGCCGGTGCCGATGCCTTCCTTGTGCATCGCGCCCATGAACGCCTTGCGGGTGCTGCGCAGCGCCTGCAGCGGCAGCAGCACCGTGAACATGTTCCAGCTGTGCCCGGGGTTGTCGCGCGGTGGCAGGCGCTCCGGCGTGAGCAGGTCGTCGCCCGCGAGGCACTCGAAGTAGCGCTGCGCGAGCCGCGCGCGCGCGCGGCACCAGTCCTCCAGGTGCGCGAGCTGCTCCAGGCCCAGCCGCGCCGACACGTCGGAGAAGTTGTACTTGACCCCGGCGCGCTCCACGTCGCGCGTGCCGTCGGGCAGGCGCTTGATACCGTGGAAGCGCAGCTCGTCGACGATCGCCGCCTCGTGCTCGTCGTTGAGCGCCAGGGCGCCGCCCTCGATGGTGGTCATGTTCTTGTTGGGATGGAAGCTGAACGAGACGATGTCGCCCGTCGCCCCCACCGGGCCGCGCGGGGTGCGCGATCCCATCGCAAGCGCGGCGTC
>WNFY01001153.1_pt1 | contig 36559 bp, 30 predicted proteins | sample 5400091 | NCBI WGS metagenome assembly WNFY01 (sample SAMN13153364, study PRJNA577476) | soil metagenome | isolation source: 60 cm soil or saprolite under grassland replicate 1 | place: USA:California | collected 2016-06-15 | reverse complement strand
CTGACGCGAACCTGCGACCTGACAGCGGCGACCCAGCTCCCCCCCGCGAAGGGCACTGCCGCTGTGCGGTGCTACGAGGAGCCGACAGCGCGGCAGCAGCATGCTACGATCCGCTACTACCTCTTCACTGGCGGCTGCGGGAGGTACCGGTTCTCCTTCACCCGGCAGACCGCGCCCGAGCTATTCGACCAAGCCGACCAGTTCCTGGGATTCACCCCGCGCTCGGTGTATGTGAACGGCGTTCGCCACGACCACGGGCTCACCCTGTGCGGCGCCGAGGCCCCGCCCTGCCCCGGATAGCCCACCAGGATCCAGGCGCGCATCAGCCGGCTGATGCGGGCCGACAGGTTGTCCCAGACCAGGTGACGTTTCGCCAACAAAGAAGCGGCGCGGCTCGCACAGCACCTCGACCAGCGACTCGCAGCGCCCAGATTCCGCCGCGGCTGTCACGGTGATCGGCGGCGCAGTGCCCGTCACGGTGGTCTGGGGCAGCGCGGACCGCATCATCCCGCCTGCGCAGGCCGAGTCCGTGGCCGGCGCAGTCTGCTACCTGCTCGACGGCACCGGGCACATGCCGCACATGGAGCGGCCGGCGGAGGTGCAGGCCGCGATCGAGGAGGCCATCGCCAGGGCAGGATGAGCAGGCTGAGTCTTCCCGCCTGCAGGTTGCGCCGTCTGCCGGACGGGAGTGATCGGGGGACGGTCTCATACCTGCCACGCATGACCGAGCCCCGGGCTCGTCGGATCGGACGAACGCGCAGATGAGGCCAGGACCGCCGCTCGGTGGATTGAGCCGGCAGCACTGAGAGCGCCAGCGCTACAGAATGTTCCATCTGTGTGGCGACAAGCACCCGCAGGCTAAACGTCTCAGCCACACAGATCGGCGGCTCGGCGTGCGCCGTGACGGCGCTGGCCGATCAGCAGCGCGATCACGCCGATGAGCAGCTGACGTTCGCCGCAGGGTGCCGATTACGCGCGGATGGCGCCGCGTGGATGGGCAGACGGTCCGCGGTGCAGGTGGTCGTGTTCTGCGTGCAGGGCGATATCCCAGGCTGGGGTCCACGCGGCGGGGCGGGCCGGCGCGGTGGGATTCCTCACGGCTGGCCGGGCTCATCCTCGGGTTTCTGGCGGCGGCGTTGCGCAGCATCCGCGGTGGCCACGTAGGTGCGGGTTGCTGCGTCAACCGGCTTTCCGCGGTGGGTCGCCTTATTCCTGATGCCGCCGGCACGTCCCAGACCCGGGGGGCAGCGGGCCAGCTGCACCGGATACGCCGCCAGGTGATCATCGATGTCGGCACCGGACGGCAGCTCCAGGCCACCGCGGCTGCTGGGTTCACGGCTGGTCGCATGCCGGCTCGGCTTCCAGGTACGAGGCGTTGATCATCACGCCGGCGGCGGCTAGAGCGCCGGTCAAGTAGTGGGGCCGGGTTTCGTCGTGGTGCTGCCCGGCGGCCGTGGCGTGTGCTACTTCCTGTTCGTAGCGGGTGGTGAAGCTTCGTCTACGACCAGGAGGTAGTTCGGTGCGTCCTGTTGTGTGGCGCCCGCCGGTGGAGCCCTCGCCGGCGGAGCAGGCGGTGATCAAGGCGGTGCGGCGGGCGAAGCTGTTTGTGTTCTTGCGCCAGCACCGGCATGAGCTGTTCGATGAGGAGTTCCAGGCTGAGCTGGCGGAGGGGTATGCGGATAGCCCGAAGGGCCAGCCGCCGGTGCCGCCGGCCCAGCTGGCGCTGGCGACGATCCTGCAGGCGTACACGGGGGTGTCCGATGATGAGGTGATCGAGGCGATGGTGATGGACCGGCGCTGGCAGCTGGTGCTGGATTGCATGGATGCGGATGCGCCGCCGTTTTCCAAGGGAACCCTGGTCGGATTCCGTCGTCGGCTGATCGAAGCGGACCTGGACCGGCGGCTGGTCGAGCGCACCGTGGCGCTGGCCGCGCAGACGGGAGGGTTCGGCGCGCGGGCGCTGCGGGCGGCGCTGGATTCGTCCCCGCTGTGGGGAGCGGGCCGGGTGGAGGACACGATCAACTTGATGGGACACGCCTTGCGCAAGGCCCTGGGCGTGATCGCGGTCTTGCAGGGGCGGGGGCAGGCCGCAGGGACCGCCGTGCTGGCCGCGCAGGCGGAGGTGCCGCAGCTGGCGGCCTCCAGCCTGAAAGCCGCGCTCGACCGGGACTGGGACGATCCTGCCGCCCGGGATCTGGCCTTGCCCCAGGTGCTGGGCCTGGTGGACCGGGTGGAAGCGTTCGTCGCCGGCTGGGCCGGCGACCAGGCCGCGGCCAGCGCGGTGGCGGTCGCCCGCCAGGTGCGCGACCAGGACGTCGAATTGTCCGGCCCGGCGCCGGCGCTGCGCCGCGGGGTGGCCAAAGACCGGCGCATCAGCGTCGAAGACGCCCAGATGCGCCACGGCCGCAAGTCCCGCTCGGTGCGGTTCGACGGCTACAAGCGGCACGTGCTGCGCGACCTGGACAGCGGCCTGATCCCCGCGGTCGGGATCACGCCGGCCAACCGGCCCGAGGCGAGCGTCACTGGCGGCATCGCCGCCGGCCTGGACGCCGCCGGGCTAGCCCTGGCCGAGCTGCACATCGACCGGGCCTACCTGTCCTCGGCCCTGGTCCGCGACCGCGGGCCGGACCTGGCGATCTTCTGCAAGGCCTGGCGGGTACGCAACACCACCGGCCGGTACGCCAAGGACCAGTTCAGCATCGACTTCGCCGCCGGGCAGCTGACCTGCCCGGCAGGCGTGGCTATCGGCTTCCAGCCTGGCACGACCGTGCACTTCCCGAAAGCCACCTGCGCGGCCTGCCCGCTGCGGCAGCGCTGCACCACCAGCAGCAGCGGGCGCAGCGTTGCCATCCACCCCGACGAAGCGCTGCTGGCCGAGCTCCGCGAACGCCAGGCCACCCCGGCCGGGCGGGCCCGGCTCCGCGAACGCGTCAAGGTCGAGCACGCCCTGGCCCACATCGGGCACTGGCAAGGCCGCCGCGCCCGCCCGCTACCGCGGCACCCGCAAGAACCTGTTCGACCTGCGCCGGGTTGCCGTGGTCCACAACCTCCACGTCATCGCACGCCAGCCCGCTATCGGCAACTACCAGCTGGCAGCCTGACGATTACCTGACCGGCGCTCTAGGTCCGCGACGGGGTCAGGCCGGTGGTGCGGGTTTCCGCAGGCGGTCTTGGCGCAGTACGGCAAGCCTGGGCCGAACTGGCAGCTGTCGTGGCCGCCGCCGCGGACCGGGCAGCCGCTCATGGCGCCTGCCCGGACGGCGCGCCGGTGGCGGGTAGCGCGCTGTTGAATGTGGCGTCCGGCCATCGGACGGCCCACGGCCGCCCGGCCGCCAAGATCGCGCGGGCCAGATCGGTGGCCATGGCGCCCTGTGTGGTGGTGCGGGTCACGGATCCATCATATCGAACAAGCGTTCGATGCAGAAGCGGACGCTGGGCCGGTAGAAGGTCTTTGGGTATCCCACGGCCCCGGCGGGCGGCCGGCCTGGCCGGCTTCGCGGGCGCCTGGCCGGTCTGGGTGCCCTCGGCGCGCTGGCCGTACCGGGCGCGGCGTCCTCGCCGCGAGCCCTGGGTTGGGTGGCCACGCTGCGTGGCCACCCGGCGGCGTTGTCCCGCGCCCTTGTCCCTGGCCCGCCGAGCGGGGATCTGTCAGCGCCCGGAGCTGGCCGATCTTCCTGCCCCGTGATCGTCACCCGCTCCAGTGCGCCGGTCCCTGGCGGCGCATCCTGGCCTTCATGCGCGGCCCGCGCCAGACGTCCAGCGGCCCGTCGCGCCGGCGATGCCCGGAGCCGGGCCGGCCCGGTTCCGGATCGGGGGCTGCTGACGCGGGTTTCCGGGTGGCGGTCCTGTTGCCCGCAGCGGGCCCCGGCGTGCCGGCACGGTGCCCGCGCTGGCCTGTGCGGGCGAGTGGTGCGCCGCTGGCGGTACCGATCCGGTCACGGCGGCACCGGGCACGATCCGCGGTGACCTTGCGTTGAACTTTCTGTGCAACATCGTGCATGGCTGCGGCTCAGCTGCGTCAGGCGAGCGGCAATCAAGATCTACTTTCTGGAGCTCGTTTCCCCTTTCGCGGCGGCCGCCGAATGACAAGCCGGGCCGCGGCCGCACCAGGTGTCCGCAGTCAGCGTGATTCAGCAGATGGCTTGGCTGGAAGGCCCTGGTTCTCATGGCCAGCCCGCTGGTGTTCCTCGGCCGTGACATGGCGGTCGACCTCGGCACCGCGAACACCCTGGTGTACGTCCGCGGCCGGGGGATCGCGCTGAATGAGCCGTCGGTGGTGGCGCTCAACACGAACACCGGCAAGATCGTCGCAGTCGGCGCCGAGGCGAAACGGATGATCGGCCGCACGCCCGGCCACATCGTGGCGGTCCGGCCGCTGAAAGACGGCGTCATCGCCGACTTCGACGTGACCGAGCGGATGCTGCGCTACTTCATCCAGAAGGTGCACCGCCGGCACCTGGCCAAGCCGCGGCTGGTGGTGGCGGTGCCCAGCGGGATCACCGGCGTGGAGCAAAGCGCGGTCAAGGAAGCCGGGCACCAGGCCGGCGCCCGCCGCGTTTACATCATCGAAGAGCCGATGGCCGCGGCGATCGGCGCCGGGCTGCCGATCCACGAGCCGGCCGGCAACATGGTCGTGGACGTGGGCGGCGGCACCACCGAGGTGGCGGTGATCTCGCTCGGCGGCATCGTCGCCTCCCAGTCGCTCCGGGTCGGCGGCGACGAAATGGACCAGGCGATCATCGCCTTCGCCAAAAAGGAGTACTCGCTCATGCTCGGCGAGCGGACCGCCGAACAGCTCAAGATGGCGATCGGCTCGGCCTACCCGTCGCCGGAGGAGCCGCACGCCGAGATCCGCGGCCGTGACCTGGTGACCGGCCTGCCCAAGACCATCGTAATCTCCGGCGAGGAGGTGCGGCACGCGATCGCCGGACCCGTCAGCACCGTCGTGGACGTCGTCAAAAACACCCTCGACAAGTGCCCGCCCGAGCTGGCCGGCGACGTCATCGACCGCGGCGTCGCCCTCACCGGCGGGGGTGCGCTGCTGCGCGGCCTGGACGAGCGGCTGCGGGAGGAGACCGGAATGCCGATCCATCTGGCCGGCAACCCGCTGGAGTCGGTCGCGCTCGGCACCGGCAAATGCGTCGAGGACTTCGACGCCCTCCAGCAGGTCCTGGTACCGGACAGGCGCCGGTAGCGGCGCGAGAGGGGTCCTGCGCCAGGACCCCCGCGACCAGGGCGCCGCCCAACCGCCGCCCGCCCCGGCCTTGCCGACGGCTCACCCCCAGCGGCCGCTCACCAGCACCGGCCGTGCGCACCGCTCGCCGGGCAGGACCCAGAACACTGGCCGCCGGGCCCGGCGGCCACTTGCGTGACCCGGTCCGGCCCTGCTCCACCGGGCACAGCGAACCCGGACCGGATGTTCTTCATTGACCGCCGCAGTCAGCCGGACGGTCATCGCTCCTGGCGCACCGAACGGCGGCGATGTGCGCCTCGGCAGGGCCGATGGCTGATTGCGTAGCGTGAGCGACGTGGCCACGCGAGCGCCATCGGCGTTGCTTGCACCGGCCCGGTCTGGGCTACTGGCTATGGCGCCGGGTCCTAAGTGGCCTGGTTTACGCCGGTGCCGTCGTGGAGTCCTTCAGCGTCCAGTGCGCTCCGCCGTCGGTGGTCGCGTAGAGCGCGCTGGTTTGGGTGCAGTCGGTCTTGAAGGCCGCGCACCTGTTGGCGTTGATCACGGCCCATCCTGATCGGGTGCTGGTGAACGAGGCGTCGGCGAGTCCTCCGTCGGGCAGGCCGGACATCCGGGCCCGCAACTGGCGCGTTCCGTCGCTGGTCACCGTCACGGCTTGGTGGGTGTCCATCGACACCGTCAGCCAGGTAGCGGGGCCGATTATCGCCGGCATGCCGTTGACCTCACCGGCGGGACGTCCCATCGGGACGGTTGCCTTCAGTTCCCAGGAGGCGCCGCGGTCGGCGGCCTGGTAGAAGGCCATCACCGCGCGTGTGCCGCCGCCCCCGAACGTCACAGCGAGAACGCCTGCGGCCGGACTGGCGGGCGCGGGCATCATGTAGGTGGCCTGGCCGGGCCGGTACCCGGCTGGCGGGATGACCGTTTTTGCGTGCCAGGCCTGGCCGCCGTCGGTCGTGACGTAGAACTGTTCGGCGGGCCTGGTGCCGGGCTGCCCGTCGCAGACCAGCCATCCGGTCTGGGGGCCGGTGAACGCGACCGGTCCGCTGGTCGGCGTCGGCAGCTGCTGCCACCTGGCGCCGCCGTCGGTGGTGCGGAAGAGCACCCCGGCTGGCGACAGCGCAGTCTGCGTGACGTCGACCGCCACCCAGCCGTGCCGCGGGTCGGTGAAGTCGATGTATGCAGGCTCGGCCGCCGTGTCGGCGAACAGCGGGCCGGGCGCCGCGAGCGGTGATGTGGACCACGATATCCCGCCGTCAGTGGTAGCGCTGATCTCCAGCCGGGCGCGGCTAGCAGGGGCGGGCTTGGCCCAGACCACCCAGCCGTGCCGGGGATCGAGGAAGAACACGCCCTTGACCGAGCGCGCCCGCACGCCGGGCGGGGTGATGGGTGTCCAGGTCCGGCCGCCATCGGCCGTCCAGGACAGCGCGCGGTCGGTGAGCAGCCATCCGGTCCCGGCCCGCACCAGCCGCGCGTCGACCACCTCACCAGGCACCGCCGCCCGGACCTCCGGCGTTGCGGCGCGGGACTGAGGCCGCACGTGGCCGGTACCGCAACCGGCCACCGCGAAGGCCAGGAGTACCGGCGCGCCGCACACCCGCAACACCGCCCGCATGCCCCTTCGACGTTGCGGCGGCTGACCGGGTTGGGGGCACCAGCGGGCAATCCCCAACCGGGTACTCCGCCATCGCACCCACGAGCCAGCCGGACCGGCCGTGGTACCGGCACGCGCACGGACCCTGGGTGTGGAGCGGCGGCAGGTGCCGTCCCGGCGGCCCGGACTACCGGCGGATCAGCACCGGCACGGACTCGGAGAAGCCGAACGGCGGGTCCAGGACCCAGGTCAGCCTCGCCTTCCCGGCGGAGCCCGGCGGCACGGCCATCCGGATGGCGAACGCGGCCGCCACGTCGCCGGGGATCACGCCGACATGGGCGCAGTTCAGCACATGCCGCTCGGCGGCGATGAGTCGCCCTGGCCGGGCCAGCCGTTCCACGTATGCCGGGCATCGACGGGCGAACCGGTAGCTGCCGGCCTGGGCGTTCATCAGAAACACCACGTACAACAGCGACCCGCCGGCCCTGGCGCGCAGCGGCCGGCCGAAGATCATCGGCACCAGCGGCCACTTCGGCGGGGCCTGCGGGGGCTCGACCGGCCCGACCGACAGGCTCGAGGGGGCGGAGCGGAACTCGCAGAGCCCCATCTGCCAGCCGTGCCGGATGACCAGGGCGCCGGTTGCGGGCAGTTGCAGCAGCCAGGCCGCGGGGCGCGGGCCGCACCAGTTGGAGGAGATCACGTTGACCCACGCCTGCCGCCCCGGGCGGACCACGATCCGCGGCCAGGTCAACGGCCTGGGATTCAGGCGCCCGCCGCGGGACTCCGGGGCCGGGATGACCGTCCCGGCCGGGCTCAGCAGCCGCACCACCGGATAGCCGCGCAGCGTGCACGGGCGGCTGCCGGTGTTCGTCAGGTCGATGACCCCGGCCATCTGCCCCATGGTCGCGCCCTGCATGCCCACGCGCACCGGCAGCCGACCGGGCGAGCAGGGATGGATGCCCGGGGCGAGGACCCGCTTGGGCGGCGGCGGGGCCACGGCCGACAGCCAGGGGACCGGCCCGCCGGCCAGCACCCGGAACCGCTTGGCGCCCGCGATGACATGCCAGGACACCCGTGGACGGGAGGGGTGATGAGCCCGTGCCGCGCGCGGCGGGGCAGCCGCGCACGAGGCAGCCGCAACGGCGGTGGCGGCCAGCAACACGAACCCTCGCATCACAACCACGCAGACGACGATCCGCGCCAGCAGGTTGCGCGCAGGCTGCTGCCTGGCAGGCTCCGCGGACCATGGCCGCCAGCCGAGTCGGCCTGGCCAGCAGAACAGCCGTTCGGGTGCGCCTCCGGCGGCCAGCCACCTGATCGCGGTTGCCGCGCATGCGGGGATGCGCACGTGGCGGAACTGGACGCCGATCACACACTGTGGGTCCAAACGGCCGTCCGCCCGGGATCTCGACCTCTTGGCCATTCTCCGCGGCCAGCAGCAGCTGACCGGCCGGGCCGGGCGGGGTGAGATGCTATCCCTGGGGTGCGGCCGGTTCTTGGCCGACTCGCCGTCGGCGGTAGTTCTAGCGCCGGCCCTGGGCAAGCTGTGGGAGGTACCAGGTCCAGGTCCGGCCGCCGTTCGTGGTGGCGTAAATGGGTGGCGCGCCGGAGCTGTTGGGGTTCCAGGCGAAGCCGGTGTCCGGGCTGACGAAGTCCACGGTCGTGCCGGCTTGGAAGCGGATTCCCTGCCGGATTGGCGTCCAGGTGTGGCCGCTATCGGCGGTCAGGTAGAACACCCGGCCCGGGGTGTCATGGGCAGCTGCTGGGATGAGCAACCCTTGCCGTGCGCTGAAGAAGTGAAGCGAGCCGGCCGGGTCGGCGGTTTGCGGGACGGCTGCCGCGTGCCAGGTGGTGCCGGAGTCGTGGGTGACAAGCAGGTAGGCAGCCCGCCCGCCGTGGTCGATCGTGAGGAAGCCGGTGCTGCCGAAGAACTGCGGCGGGGAGGCGAGGCAACTGTCGGGCATGCAGGCGCCGGCGGGCAGCGGGAGTGCCTGGGGCACCCAGTTCACGCCGCCGTCGTGGCTGGCAAGCACCGCGTCAGCCAGCGGGAAGCACGCGCCGGTCAGCCAGCCGTCGCTGGGGGTCGCGAACGCGATCCCGGTCTTGTCACAAGCGCTGGGCAGCATGCCGCGACCGGTCCCGGCCTGGTTCCACCGCGGGCTCGCGGCGATGAGCGACCAGTGCCGCCCGCCGTCGCTGGTGCGGTAGAGCCGCACGGGGTTGTTTCCCATCGCGGCGCCGAGGTCCTGCAGCAGCCAGCCGTGCGCGGAGTCGCTGAAGTCCAGCCAGCGAGCGACGCCAGGGGCGTGCAACGGTGCCGATCTGGTCCAGGTGCGTCCTGCGTCGGAAGTACCGAACACCTCGATCACGGCTGGCTGCGTGCCGCCGAAGCTGGCGGCTGACCGGGCAAGTGTCACTGCGAACCAGGCCCGGCTCGGGGAGATTGCCAGCAGCACCTGGCCACTGCGGAGGGGAACCAACAGCCGCCTGGCCTGGGCGGGTGTCACGGCGGTCCAGGTGCGCCCGCCGTCGGTGGTCTGCACCGGGACCAGCACGGCAGGGGAGGGACTGGCAGGGTTGCGGGTCTAGGCCAGCGCCCAGCCGTCGTGGGCCGAGACCATGTGCAGCGAATCAAGCCACGCCGGCGCCGGGGCTGCCGGAAGCGAGGCCCGTGGGGCCGGCCGGGTGCACTGGCTGTGGGCGCAGGTGACCAGGTCGACCCGGGCCAGGCCCTGCGCGATCACCACCCACAACGTGGCGCCGGACGCGGCAACGGCCTGCGGCTGGCGGCCAATGCGCAGGCCTGCTCCGGTGAGCCGGCCGGTGCGCGGGTCGATGCGCAGCACGCTCGCGTGGTGGGCGTTCCCCGCCCTCGTCACCCAGGCCACTCCCGGCGCGACGGCCAGCAGGCCCGACCCGTTCAGAACCGGCGAGGGGCCGGATGCGGGAAGCGGTGACAGCAGTGGGGCCGTTGCCGTCATCCGGCCGGTTCGTGGGTTGATCCGGGCGACCGCTGCTCCGTCGGACGCCCAGACCGCGCCGTCACCCACCGCAACCTGCCCGAACAAGTGGTCGCCCGAGATGCGCGCGACCACCCGCCCGTTAGCCGGGTCGATCCGCAACACCCCGACCGACGGCGGCATCGCCACCGAGAGCCATACGCCACCCTCGCCCGCCGCCAGGTCCCAGGTCTTGCCCGGCGGCAGGGAAAAGGTCCGCACGGCATCGGTCGCCGGGTCGACCCGGACCAGCGGCCCGCCCCGATCTGCCCCAGCGCCCACAGCGCCCCCTCGCCGAAGGACAGCAGCGAGGCATGCACCCCGATCCTGGCCGTGACCTTTCCGGTGACCGGATCCATCCGCAGCAGGCCAGCGGCGCCTTCGGCCCACAAGCTCCCCGCCCCGAAGGCAATGGCGGTGAGCGACGCACCGGGAGCGGACAGAACCTGGCTGGCCCGGTCGGTGCGCGGGTCGATACGCAGCACGGCATTGCCGGTCGTTACCCACGCCGCGCCGGCACCGGTGGCCAGATCGAGAATCCCAGGAAGCCGGAAGGTCGCCGTGAGGACCGCACGTGCTGGCCCATGATGTGCTCCCCAGCTCCCGGCGCCGAGCGGGTACCACATCCCGCAATCGCTACCGCCAGGGCAGCCGCCCACAACACGGCGGAGGCCACGCCGCTTCTCCGGACGGAGCGCAGCCACGTCCTGGCGCGAGGGCGACGCCATCGTGGCGCCCGCACCCGCGTTATGCCGTTCCTGCTCATCGGGCACCCCGCCCAGCCGACCAGGCGGAGACCACCCGGCACAGTCGGCCTCATACCCCTATGACGGCTGAAAACCCGCGGCGGTTGGTTCCCTTCCCCGAGCACCAGAACGCGGCAAGCGTTCACGTCGCTAAACGGCGGACACGCGAGAAGCAGTCCAGCGATCCCTGCCGTCTCGGCACGTAGGCGCGCAGAATGTCCCCTTATGGACGGCCAGCCTCTTGATCGAAAACCCGCCGATGTCCACGCAGAACAATTGGGCGGTTATCTGAAGCCCTCCCTGTGTATGCCGCACCTGACCAGGACGTCTGCGGCGTGGACATGTAGCTGAACAGCGTTCACGTAGTAGCCGCTTAGTTCTAAAAACAGCAGCGACAAGGGGATTTGCACGGGGGTCTGCGGCGGAGACACTGTTCAGGTAACGTGTCCACCACGCAGCAAAAAGCACACAAAACACCCGCGGCGGCTACAGCGAAGACACCCAAACCCGGGCTGGAGATAACGGCGGCTACGCGCGCGTGTGGGCACTGTGCCTCGGCCACGCTCCGTGACAAGATGGTGGCCTCCGGGCAGACCCTGATGGCCCGTCACTGCGCAGCTCCCATGGGGCCGCCCACACCCTGTAGACCGGCCATCCCACGGGCACGATCGGACGGCTGGGTCCCGCGCCGCAACCGCATACGGATCGCAGCTGGCCGCCTCGCTCGCCGGGCGGGGCTGGAGCGTCATTTCGGCGGTGCCCTCCTCGTGGCCGCCAGCAGGATGCTGGTGGCCGCCCCACACTGGACGGCAGCAAGGGCCGACGCAAGATCGAGCAGCCGAGGAGAGCGGGATGCTCACGGAGCCTTGCCGAGGCGTCTTCATGCAGTCCGGCCGATGGATCTTCATATAACGAAGTCGCTAACACGGTGCAGGTCTGCCGGTTCTCCGTCCAGTCATCAGCCAGCCCGTCCGCTGCCTGAGCCCGATCCGGGCGATGTCGCGTTCGTCGGCGGCGCGGGCGGCCTGCTGGTCTGCGGTGGCCCGCTGGCGGCGTTCCTCGGCCAGGTCCTCGCGGAGGCGGTCCGACTCGGCGGCCAGCCGGGCCCGGACGGCCTGGGAGGCATGAACCCATCCGCGCAGTGATTGGGTAGCTGCTCGGCCATCTCGCCGAAGGCGGATGAGGCGGGCGGGCCCTGTATTCTCCCCAACCCGGGGCGATCGCCGAGGGTTAAGTAGCAGACCTCTGCCGCGGGCCCAGGCCTGCTCCACGCGCAGCGAGTCGACAGGGCGGCAACTGGTAACCCGTCGTATTCGGGTGTGACGAGTTCGCCGACCGCGTTGCGGTCTGCGATGCAGTGATCGCCTACTGCGACGCCTCGTCGTTCGAGTGTGGGCGGCCATCGGAATCTGCCACCCGCTGACGGCCACGAATATGACACGGTGCTCGTCACAGAGAGTGCCCGGATTCCCTGTCACTGCGCTGCCGGTCTCGCCGCATATCGCCGACTCGGTGCAGACGTGGCTGACATGGTGATCTTGGCTAGATCCGCGCCGATCACCCGGATCTGCGCTCACTGGCCGTTGCAGCTGGCGAGTGCGCGCTCCTCGATCGGCCGTCGCGCCGCGATCCGCCGCGGCATGCCGATCCGCTGGCGGATCAGCCGCCCGGCCTCCGCGTCCGGGACGGCGGGATCGGCGAGCACGGCGAGCAGTTCGTCGGGGCGGCGGCCGATCTCGGCGAGCATCCGCTGCCGACCGGCCGGTAGCCGGGACAGGTCCAGGTGGTCCGCGCCGTGCCGGCGCAGGAATTCCAGCTTGTCCAGCTCGGCCTTCAGTGCCTCCGGGGGTCGCCGCGGTCGCGCCGCGGCGCAGCCATGCGAGTCGTGTCGTGCCCAGGCCCCGGGTCGACGTCCAGCAGCTCGTCCAGCGTCCGTGGCCGTGGTGGCGCGAGCAGCGGCGCCAGCCGCTGGCAGGTTTCCGCCCGCGCGCCGTCGCGCACTGTCGCCGCGCGGCCTACTTCGCCACCTGCTCGGGTGCAAGGTCGATGCGTACCGTGAGCGGCGTCGTGGTGATCATGCGGCCAAGGGCGGCATCCCCGCGGTGCGGTAGGGCGCGTGACCGTTGAGCGGGACCGTCGCCGGGCAGCACCGCGGCTGTTCCGGTGCGCCACCGTCGGTGGACTAGCACACGCACGTTGCGGTGGTCGGTTGATGAGCGGGGTTGACCTATGCCGACGGCAACTTCGTCTCGTTGGACCGCCGCAGCCCGTCCTCTCCCGTGCTGGTGCGGCGTAGTTCGGGCGTCCTTGCCGGATGGGACGCGACCAACGGGCGGTCCCGCGCGAAGACTTCTGGCGGCACGCTGTCGATTTCGGGGCTGCTCGTTTGTCTTGGAGTCGACCATCCCCACAGCGAGGAGGATGCACCGTCATGCAGGGTCGAAAGGATTACACAAAACAAGAGCTCGAGAACGCTAGGGCAGCGATCGACCAGCAGCTCGCGGCCTACCGGAAGCTTGCCACCGCCGTGGACGCCGCCGGCGATCCCGAGGTTCAGTCCGCGCTGGGGGCCTTCGAGCCGCTGTTCTTCAACAACATGACCATGGTGCTCGACCGCTACTTCGTCCACCGGCTCCGCCAGGTCACCGGCAAAGACAGCAACCCGCTCAACGAGGTGGAGCTGTTGACCGAGTCGCTGATGAACAACGACGGCGTAGTGCGAGGCAACAAGGTCATCAAGTTCGTGCCGGAAGCGTCGGTGCTCAAGCTCGACACCGGCGAGCGGATCCGGCTGGATGCGTCGGGCTTCGACCGTCTCGCCAAGGCGTTTCTGGCCGACATCGAGCGCAAGTTCTGCTAGCGACGCCCTGAACACAACCGGAGCCGATCCGATGAACACTGCCAATGCCGTTCCGGAGCAGCGTCCCTGCAGCCCCGGAGCCCCAGCGCCGGGTCGCGCCTCCAGCGGCTCCGCGCTCACCTTGCTAACCACGTCACCGCCTGCCCCCACAAGGTGTGGCCAACATGATCACACCGCAGCGAGCGCCCTTCCCCGGCACGCCAGCCAAGAACGCCCTGCGGCGTCCATTGTGGACGCCCACCTTAGAACGAAGAGGACCGCAACCATGAGTACGCAGATAAGCGCCATCACGCTCGGAGTCAGCGACATCGACCGCGCCAGGCGGTTCTACAGCGAGGGCCTTGGCTGCCCGGTCGAGAAAGACCACGGCACGTTCGTCACGCTCAGCCTCGGCGACGGCTCATCCACCCTGTCGCTCTACACCTGGGATGCGCTCGCCGCCGACGCCGGCGTCACCGCGGACAGCAGCGGCTTCCGCGACTTCACGCTGTCCTACATCGCCGGCTCCGCGGCGCAGGTCGATGTCGTGCTGGCCGCCGCCGAACGCGCCGGCGGCGCGATCACCAAGCCGGCGAAGCGCGCATTCTGGGGCGGATACAGCGGCTACTTCACGGATCCGGGCGGCTATCACTGGAAGGTCGCGTCACCGAATGGACCTCCGATAGTCCGGCGGCGGCCGCAGACCCGGCCCCACCCGGATGCGCTGGTGACGCTGAAACCCCAGGAGACCTGTGTAACGATTGGCGCCAAAGACATCAAGCGGGCCAAGCAGTTCTACAGCGAGGGCCTTGGCTGCCACGTAGACAAGAGCTACAGCAAGTTCGTCAGCTTCAACCTCGGGGCCGCCTCGTCCACGCTTGCGCTCTACACGCGGGACGGGCTCGCCGCCGATGCCGGCGTCACCGCGGACGGCCACGGCTTTCATGGCTTCACGCTGTCCTACATCGCCGACTCCGCCGAGGAGGTCGATGAGATGCTGGCCGCCGCCGAACGCGCCGGCGGCGCGATCACCAAGCCCGCGGAAAACGAATCCTGGGGCGGATACGGCGGGTACTTCACCGACCCGGACGGCAACCTGTGGAAGGTCGCATCCGGCGCCTGAGCTGCTCCGATGTCAAGCCGAGGCCGGGCGGTTCGCCTCGCCCGAGCTGGCCGGGATCGGGCCGCGCCGGCGTGCATGGGGGAGCACGCTTCGGAACCGATCGACGCTGGCGGTCTCGCCGACGGGAAAACCGGCAGCCCGCCACGCGAAGATTTCTCGCGGCGCCTTGTCGATTCCGGTGCTGCTCGTTTGTCTTGGAGGCGACCATCCCCGCAGCGAGGAGGACGTCCATGAAGTACATGCTGTTGATCTATCAGGGCGACACGCCGGCGCCGGATGATCCGGAGGCGTGGGCGCGCCTGCCCGCCGAGGAGCAGCAGGCTGTCTTCGCCGACTACCAGGCGCTCAACCAGACGCCTGGCGTGACCGCGGGTGAGCAGATGCAGGCCCCGGAGATGGCCACGACCGTGCGGGTTCAAGGGGGCAAGACGTTGACCACCGATGGCCCGTTCGTCGAGATGAAGGAGGCGCTCGGCGGCTACCTGTTCTTCGAGGCCGATGACCTCGATGCGGCGATCGAGCTGGCGGCGCGGATCCCGGCGGCCCGGCTCGGCGGCGCGGTCGAGGTGCGCCCGCTGGTCTAGCAGTGCAGGTCCTGGATCAGGTCTTCCGCGAGCAGTGGGGACGTGTCCTCGCTGCGCTGATCGGCTTCCTCGGCGACTTCGATCTCGCCGAGGAAGCGGCGCAGGAGGCCTTCGCGATCGCCGCTGCCCGGTGGCCACGCGATGGGACGCCCGCCAGCCCCGGAGCATGGCTGATCACGACGGCGCGTAACCGGGCGATCAACCGCATCCGCCGCGATCAGACGCTGGCCGAGAAGACCCGCCTGCTCGCGGCGCAGCAGGCCGCGGGAGCCGAGATGGACCACACGGATGAGATCGAGATGGACCACACGCATGAGACGTCGTTTCCGGACGAGCGGCTAGAACTCGTGTTCACCTGCTGCCATCCGGCATTGGCCATCCAGGCACAGGTCGCCCTGACCTTGCGGACGCTCGGCGGCCTCACCACGGACGAGATCGCGCACGCGTTCCTCGTCCCGGAGACCACGATGGCGCAGCGGCTGGTCCGGGCCAAGCGGAAGATCAAGGCGTCCGGGATCCCGTTCCGGGTGCCGGCCGATCACCTGCTGCCCGACCGGCTCGCCGCCGTGCTCGCCGTCGTCTACCTGATCTTCAACGAGGGCTACGGCGGGCGCGGTGACCTCGCGAACGAGGCGATCCGGCTCGGGCGGGCGCTGGTCGAGCTCATGCCCGACGAGCCGGAGGCGCACGGCCTGCTGGCGCTGATGCTGCTGCACGACTCCCGCCGGGAAGCGCGCTTCCAGGACGACGATCTAGTCCTGCTCGCCGATCAGGACCGCACGCTCTGGAACGCCGCCGAGATCGGCGAAGGTCGCCGGCTGCTGTCCCGGGCGCTGGCTCTGCACGGGCGCGGCCCGTACGTCATCCAGGCGGCGATCGCGTCACTGCACGCCGACGAGCCGCGTGATTGGCCGCAGATCGCTGCGCTGTACGGCGAACTCGCCCGCCTCACCGCCTCGCCGGTGGTCGAGCTGAACCGCGCGATCGCCATCGCCGAGGCCCAGGGCCCCGAGGCTGGACTGGACATCATCGACCGTCTCGCCCTGGACGAGTTCCACTACCTGCACGCAGCCCGTGCTGAACTGCTGCGCCGCGCCGGCCGCCTCCCCCAAGCCCGCGAGGCCTACCAGCGGGCCCTCACCCTCGTCCGCAACGACGCCGAGAGACGCCTGCTGCAACGACGACTGGCCGAGCTTCCGGAGCGATAAGGAACCGGCATGGCAGGCATCAGGATCCACCGCTACACCTCGACCCGCAGACACCGAACAGTGGCTGGCCCGCCGGGCCGCGGTGATCAACGCCGTCCGAGCCGGCCACCCCGCCCTTATCGAGACCCGCCTGATCCGCCTAGAAAACGGCACGTTCCTCGACGCCTGGCGCTGGGCGTCCACCGCGCAGATGCAGGCCGCCCCCGCCGCACCCACCATTCCCGAGGTCGCCGCCGCGATGTCCCTCACCAGGGACCGGCCCGCCGACTCGCCGAGGAATGGACCTACCGCTACCTCGCCGCCGCCCACGCATGGGCCAGCAGCGAACGTGCCCTCGCCGAGCGGATCGGCGGCGACGCGGCCAAGCCGGCGACGTCAATGGCTCCCGGCGCACCGGAGCCGGCAACCAGCGAAGTCCGCGCATGGGCACGCGTCAAAGGGATCACTGTGCCCGATCGTGGCCGGCTGCGCCCCGACATCTGGCAAGCATGGCGCGACGCCCAGCAACCGTGACCATCCGAACGGCACGAGATCACGAAAGCAACCAGATTCGTTCCATTGCTAAGGAGCCGCCCTGCGATAGCCCGCGTCAGCGGAGATGCTGCCCTGGCCAGGTGCGCTCCTTGCTCGTGGGCTCATCGATCAGCACAATGGGGCCGTGTCTGCTCAGGAAATCGACCAGTACCTAGGTGCTCTGGAGGAGCCGAAGCGCACAACGCTGGCCCGGCTGCGCCAGACGATCCTCGATATCCTCCCCGAGGCCGAGCAGGGGATCTCCTACGGCGTCCCGGCCTTCAAGCTCCGGGGAAAGACAATCGCCGGGTTCGCCGCGTTTAAGAACCATCTGAGCTACCTGCCGCACAGCGGCTCCGTCTTCCCCCAACTCAAAGATGAGCTTAGGGGTTACTCAACCTCCTCAGGGGCCCTGCGCTTCAGTACCGACCAGCCCCTACCGGTGTCACTGGTCGAGAAGCTGATCGCGGTGCGGCTCCAGCAAGCCTCATTTCCAGGCTGAGGGGACCGCACCCAACACCGCTGACGGAAGCCGCAAGCCCACCGGCCTGCCGCTCGTAACAGCGGCGAGGCGCGTTGACCGCTCAAGAGGATGGCGCGGGCATTCCGGTGGATCACCGCCCAGCGCCCGGGTTTGCCGGTGGCTCGGGCCGACCCACTGGCATGCCGCGGCCGCGCAGAACCACCAATCCCGCGCTCGGTGGTGGACGGAAGCCGCTTCGGTTTGGGCGCACCTAACGGCGGATCCGGCGCGCCCGCGCCGAACCTGCCGGTCGCGTTCCGTGACGAAGCTGGCCGCCTCCGGGCAGCCGCTCATGGATCCACCAGCGGGGCAGATTCCGATGGCTGCCAACAGGGGAGTAGCCCGTACAAGTAGGAGGGGCCGGCGAACTGGAGAGCGCGAGGGGTCCAGGTAACGATCTGCTCATCATCGCCGCCTACGCGTGGCCCGAGGAGCAGGATGAGGCGATCGAGACCGAGGCGAGGACGCCGGTGCACGCGGCATGACCGATGCAGTCAGGGAGAGGCCCTCCACAACCGTGGGGCTTCATCTCATCGCTCGCCAGTTCGAGTATCCTGGCGCATTCGAACAGTGGTGATCTTGATGCTCTCCCGGGAACCAAACGCGGGAACCAATCAGCGAAGTGTCTGGGAAAGCCTGGGGGGGTCCCGATGGTAAGCGATCTCTATTCACCCAGCTCAGACGTCATGGCGAGACCTTTCTAGACACCCCCAGACTGGTGTCCGATCTGCTTTGGGAGCAGGAGGCCGCCGGTTCGAATCCGGCCATCCCGACCATAAGTGCAGTTCAGGGACGTGTCGTAAGTTGGCGGGATGGCTCTCAAGATCGTCTGACCGTCATTTGACCGTCGACTTGAACACCGACTGGCGGTACTGGTCGGCACGGGCCGGATCTTGCTACCCCGCCGGACGGGGCGTGTGGCGGTTCGCGTTGAACAAGATCGAGGTTCGCAGCGGCCCGGTGTGAAGCAAACTGGGTTGTCTGAAACGGCGGATTCGCTGGTCAGGCTGGACAAATCCCGCCCCTACCGTAAGAACTCCGCCACCGGCAACGTCACCTGACTGACGATCATGTCGCCCGCCTACAGGAACCTATCTGTCGCCCAGGAACCGGAACTTGACGACCGGAACTGGACATGGCGGATGGGACCCCGGAGTGACAGACTCCGGAGTGCGGCATGTTGTGCGGGAGACTTGAACGGATCGGCATCTCAGTCGGTCGCATGGCCAGGCGTGCGCCGTCCGCGAGCTGGGAGCGGCGGGACCGGGCGTAGGACCACGTCCGCTACGCAGCGTGAGCACATTTGTGGCGCTGAATGCTCGTAATCACGCAAGTTGCCGACTCGGGAGCGGGTAGCCGGTCAGCCGGTTTGGTCGTCGGCATGCGGCCAGATCGACCTGTTCCGCTCGGCGGCCTGCCGAATCCCTGGCTTACCGAGCCGGACCGCTGCCATCCGGACCGCGACGGCGGGTTCCCGGGTATGTGAAGGTCGGGCCCTGGGCCGCGCCAGCTTCGCGGCCCGGGACCGTGCCAGGTTCTGCCGCCGCGGCTGCCTTGGCAAAGCCGGGCAGATCGGATGGCAAACTCTTCGTAGTCGTCGGCTTGTGCTCGGGCTGTCCGGGCATTGTCGCGGCATGGCCCGGCTCACTCGGCCGTCGAGACGCGCCTTCCTCGGCGTCGGCGCCGCGGCGGTCGTTGGCGGTGCGATGGCAGCCGCCAGTATCGCCGGTTCTGGCCCGCCCGATGACCGCCCAGCCGGCCCGCCGGGGCGCTGGGACAGTTCGCGGTCGGCCGATAAGCCGGGTGCCGCGGCCCGGTCGCGGCCAGTCGCCGAGAATGACCTGCCCGGCGACCGGCACTGGCGGATCAGGCACCTCGGCGCACCGCATGAGATCGAGGGATACGCCGGGCGGACCAGCGTGCTGCCGGGCGAGGGCGTTCCGCTGTACGTATCCACTACCGCGGCCGGATACCGCGTCGTCGCCTTCCGGATGGGGTGGTACCGCGGCGATCTGGCCCGCCGGATGTGGCAGTCTGGCTTGCTGCGCGGCCACCGCCAGCACAAGCCCGTCCGGGATGTGCGAACCAACACGGTCCGTGCTCGCTGGGAGCCGTCGCTGACCGTGCCGACCGACGACTGGCCGGCCGGGTCATACCTGCTTCGCCTGGACGCGCACTCCGGCGCGCAGCGGTTCGTCCCGCTGACCGTCCGGTCCGCCGGCGCAACAGGCAAGGTCGTGATCAAGAATGCGGTGGCGACCTGGCAGGCGTACAACGGCTGGGGCGGCTATGACCTCTATCACGGCCCCGGCGGGATCGACGACTACGCCAACCGCGCCCTGGCGGTAAGCCTGGACCGGCCGGCCGACGGCGACGGCGCGCCGCTGTTCGGGGTTTATGAGCGGAAGGTGATCGAACTGGCCGAGCGGACGGGCCTGCCGCTCGCGTATGCGACGGGCATGGATATCGCCGCCCGGCCGCACCTGCTGGCCGGGGCAAGTGCGCTGGTCTCGCCCGGGCACGACGAGTACTGGTGCCCGGCGGAACGAGCCAATGTGACCGCCGCCAGGGATGCCGGGGTGAACATTGCCTTCCTGGGCGCCAACGCGATGTTCCGGCGGACCAGGCTCGCCGCGACTGATCTCGGCCCCGACCGGCTCATCATCTGCTACAAGACCAGTTTCCTGCAGGACCCGATGTACGGCAGGCACAATGCGCTGGTAACCAGCGACTGGCGCGAGCCGCCGCACCCCGACCCCGAGTCGTCGCTGACCGGCACCTTGTATGAGTCCAACCCGGCCACCGCGGACTTCGTCGTGGTCAGCCCAGACGCCTGGCTGTTCCGCGGCACCGGGGTGCGGGAGGGGTCACGATTCCGCGGGCTGGTCGGCACCGAGTACGACCGGGTCAACCCCGGCTATCACGTCGAACGGCCCATCCAGGTCCTGTCCCATTCCCGGCTGACCTGCCGCGGCATCCGCAGCTTCGCGGATTCGGCGTACTACACCCATCGCGGCGGAGCCGGCGTCTTCAACACCGGCACGATGCGCTGGGTGGAGTCCTTCCGCGGGCACAGCAACTCCGGCATGGACGCCGCCTGTGGCGCCTTCACCAGGCGGGTGACGGCGAACGTTCTGCGGGCTTTCGCTGACGGCCCCGCTGCCGCAGCCTACCCCGCGCACGACAATCTGCACGCGATCAGGGAATGGCCCGGCGACCCCATTGCCGCCGAACATGACCTCTGGTGAATGGCGCCGACGTTGCGGGGCAGATACCGCTCAACTTCACATCGAGCGGACTGCCACCTGCGCAAGGTGCAGAGGCGGGCCGGAAACCGCAGGCACATGATCGGTGATCATCATGGCCGGGCCGCCAGCACGCAACTCTACTGCTCATAGCCCTGGACGGGGTTCTCGGTACGCACGGGTGCCGGGAGCAGGTCCCGCTCGTAGTTATTGCAGCTATGGTCGGCCAGCACAAGGTTCTCGACGGCATCGATGCCGCAGCGGACCAGCATCTTCTTAACGTCGCGCAGCCTCCCGGCTGACAGACGTTTCATTCGACAGCACATCGGCGTCAGCCAGATCGCACGCCAGGCCGGGATCCAGCACCTTTGACCGTACGCGCCCAACGCCTCGCCGCCGGTAATGCGGGCCAGACTTCTCATCCACACTCTGGCCGTCCAAAAGGTGTCGGTCGCTCACCGAGCCGCAGGTATCTCCGGGCGTGCCCAGATCAACCGAGGGCCAGCCAGCATGATCGGTTCTGCGAAACACCAAGGATCTAAGCACTCTGTCCCGCTGAAGAGCCATACTAGATATGATCCCCGACCCAGCTGACAACACCGCAGCTGAAGGAAGCAGCACCAAACTCGGAAGAACATATCTCCACGTAAACTCGACAGTCACAGTAGCCCAGAGCACAACAATCACGCCGAGCCCAGTTAACAAAGCCGCAGCCATCTGCCGGTGTGACGCGCGAACCGGACGATAAATGCCCGCCAATGCTATCAACAGACACATCGCCATAACTGGTCCAGGTGTGTACACCCGCCGCTGATAACTGTGCAGCAACCCAGCCAATGTCAAGTTCAATTTTGGCCTCGGGCCGCCATAAAGAGCCATCATCAATTCTGGATTCGGTGAAAATCGATCGCGCGCACCGACACTTGTCGCGAATACCCATGGCTCGACGCTGGGACCACCGGCAACCTGCGAACGTGTTGGTCTGAATTGACTGGCGAAGCTGCCAGTTACAGCCCGGATGTAGTCAAGGGGTTGCGCGACTATGATGCGCCGGGCGAAATCGGACAACTCGCCGGAGGACGCAGCATGGCCTGCGTGAATGAGTCGCGCCGGAGAATCGCGAGAATTCTCAAACCATGATGTGCCCGGCCGCTCTCCTAACGGCTGCGTCGGGCAGAAACGTTGTTCTGGGTATGGAACCTGGGCAATCGAGCAATTAGCAAACGGCGCAACCCTCCCGTAAAGCCAAATACCGCCCATGTCGCCGGTTATTGAAAAACCCTCACCCTCCGAGGCGCGCAGTGAAGCCATTCCGAGCAAGGGAATGGCGGAAATCGTCAGTAGTGCAACCGTTCGCCTCCAGCCCACCCAGCGTGCGACTACAAATCCCGCCACTGGTAGCATCAAGCCTATCGCGTCTAGCCTGACGACCGCGGCCGCTCCCAACAAAATGCCGGTCAAGACTATCCTGCGATTCGTCAAGTAATGGCTCCAGAGCAACGTGGCAATTATGCAAATAATGAAAACTTCAAACAATGCTTCAGACAATATATACTGCTCGATCTGCAATTGATAAGCATCTACTAGCAGCGGTGCGCATGCGAGGCCGGCGAGCTGAGTCCTTACACCCATCCGAATTAACGTCGCGTAAAGTAATATCGAACTTCCCAATACGATCAGATGCTGCATGATAGGGACCGCAGCCAACGTACCGGTAGATAGGACAATCCTAAGAAAAGCTGAATACCCTGGCGGATGCCAATAGCTGAGCGGAAGACGATAAGCATGCTGCAGATAATCGACTGAATCCGAATAAAACAAAGCCGGCCGATAGGCCAGCGTAACAACTGCGCGCAAGACGCTGCCACACACAACAAGGACCACAAAAATCCAATGCCTTCGTAAGCTCGAAGCGACACTTCTTCGGACATCTTCAAGCCGGTCACTAAGACCCTGGCCTTTCGCCATGAAGATAGATTTCCCCTTCCCCGGTCGAGTCATCACAATAATTACTGGCTAAGTGATAGCGTGTATGATTGCGTAACTGTATGACTACTAGCGATGTGAAACTGAGCTGGGACTATTGGATGTGCTTCGCTGCGGCGGTCTCCTCGGGTGCGGCTACGTCCGGTTCGGTGCGGAGCAGCGGTATTCCGCTGCCCAGCTGAACGATCAAGTGCAAATTGATCTTGCGCTCCTGCTGAAGGAGCTGGATGTCTCCACCGGACATTTCCAGCGTCAGGGCACCGGCAACTGAGGCATCGCCAGCCTTAAGCGCGGCCAATTTGCCTTCCTGGACGACAGCGGCGGCGACGTTAACCTCGAAGATCACGGTCAACTGGAAACGGAAAGTATGCACCCGAGCGCCGTCGACCAGCAGGTCGATCGTCGGATGCTTCGTCCATGTGACCTGGTGGGAACCGAGCTGAACGACTTCTTGCCGCCCGGGCACCCGCATGGTTTCTTTTGCGGCGCTAACCAGGCGGTCATGCGTGCGCCAGCCATAGATGAGCACATCACCGAGGTCGATATCGAGCAGCCCAGCGGTAACCGAGGCCAGTGCGTCGTCGGCAGCTTGGCGCGCCTCTGGCGTCAGCCGGGCGAGTTCGCCGCCGCATTGGCTGACGACGCCGTGTTCGGATAGCGCGTGCCGCAGCGCCGCTACGTCATCCTCGGTGCCGCTGCCGAGCAGGAAGGTGCGAACTGTGAGGCCGGTCTGTGTGGTGGCCGACGTCATCGTGCCACCTCCTTAGTTCATTTGGTTCCCGAGATAATCAGCGTGTGGTTCCAGCCCGAGCGATACCGACTTCGCGCCTGGCCGGGGCCGAATCTCTGCCGAGGGCGGGTCGAGCGACGATCCGGCTGCTGCCCGCAGGTGCTCTTTCACCCACCGGACATCGTGGTGACGCTTTCCGGCGGGTGATGCGAGCGCCCACAGCACAAAAAGGGTCGCCAAGCCAAGGCTCCCAACGATTCCGCCAATAAGCGCGATTGGCACCCCTTTGCCGGTGGAGGGTGCCCCGCCCGACGTGCTGTTCGATGTGCCGCCCGACGACGTGCAGCACGACGCGCTGTTCGACCCGACGCCCGACGACGTGCAGCACGACGCGCTGTTCGACCCGACGCCCGACGACGTGCAGCACGACGCGCTGTTCGACCCGCCACCGGACGTCCCGTCCGACGTGCAGCACGACGCGCTGTTCGACCCGCCACCGGACGTCCCGTCCGACGTGCAGCACGACGCGCTGTTCGACCCGCCACCGGACGTCCCGTCCGACGTGCTGCCCGACGTACTGTTCGACGTGCAGCACGCCGTGCTGATCAATGCCCCGTCCAACGTGCTAGTCGATGTCCCGTCCCACGTGCCGGTCGATGTCCCGTTTGGTCCACCGTCTATGGGTGAAGCAGCCAACGTGGGCGCGGCGACAACCGGATGCCCAGCGACCAGAACCGCGAGGATGGCTACTGACACGACGATGAGTCCACCGATGAGACGCTTGAGTGGCTTCATGATCGCCCCCGTGCAGAGGATCGCACTTATAAGGAGCGCCCACCAGCCGCGCTGATACATGACGCTGGCCGCCGCGAGGCCGGTCAACACGACCCGGCAACTGACCGTCGGTGCCAAGCTGTCCTGCCCCAGGTAAAAGAGCCACGGCCACTGCCGGTCCAGGTCGCCAATGCCTACGTAAACCGGGCGCTGACCGCGGCTGAGCCCGACCCCGTAGTGGCTGAGCGGTTCCTCCGAGTCGCCGCCCTCCAGGACCCGCCCGCGCGGATGGCGCGGCCCTCCACGGCGCTTCGCGTCGCTCTTGGCAACCGGCGTCGGCGCCGCGCACCAGCGATCGAGGCTGCCACAGGGGTGCCGGTCATCGCTCCACGCGACTGAGGGAAATCAGACTGTCCAGGACACGGCCTGGAAGCCGCCACATGCCTGAGCGTGGCGCAACACTAGGCCGGGAAGGCCGCCACCTCGGCGTGGTCTGCGATGCATCAGGGCTAGCACCGCGTGCTGCTCACCTCGACCCGGCCGCCGCTCGACGTCCCGCAGCTGCCGCTGCTTTCTCCTTCTTCTACTTCGCCAATCTTGGCGCTGTCGTCCGGGCGCTGGAGACGGCCGGGGTGGAGGCAGACCATATGGGCTGCTCTCCGCACGCACTTGGCGGCGAGGTGCGGATACGCGACCCGGGCGGCAACACCCTCCTGCTCAGCCGGGAAGAACGGTCGGCATCCCCGCCCGCCGGGAGACGAGCCCTCGTCACGGTTCTCCCTGCTGCGCGAGGCCGCGGCCGCCGTCGAGGCGAATGGCGGCACCACCACGGCCGGCCAGGTGGGCGAGCCGCACGGGCTGCCGTGCCGGAGCAGGGCCGAAGTGAAGCTCGCCGATTCCGCTGGAGGCTCGGTAGGGGCGTGCATCACGCACGTCGACGAGATCCTGGTCAAGGTGCCGGGGGCGTTCGTCGCCAGCCAGGCGACGAGGGGATCGCCGGCTTCCGGCCCGCCGCCGCAGTTAACGCGCAACTCCCGGATACGCCGGCCGGGAAACCTCGTATTAAATTGTAAAACGGGTCATAAAGCACGCAAATCATGGCCAATTCGGCGGCCGGTCCGTTACGCTTTGCCCATCATTCGTTGGGGATGCCCGGCGGGAGGGGAACTCGCGGCCCTTGTCACGGCGGGGCATCTCCTATTTACCCACAGGGGGCAACATGCGCAGATTTGTCGCGGCAGCGTGTGCCACCGGGCTGGGGGTCGCCCTCAGCTCGGCTTTCGCGATGTCAGCGTCAGCATCATCGGCAGCACGAACGATCGTGGTACGGCCTGGCCACTCGATCCAGGCCGCGGTCAACCGGGCCAGGCCCGGTGACACGGTCCTGGTCAAGCCGGGCGTGTATCACCAGACCGTGCAGATCCGCAAGAACGGGATCACGCTGCGCGGCTCCGGTGCCGGCCGCGGCGGGACCGTGCTCAGGCCCCCGGCGTCTGTGCCGAAGACGCTGTGCAACCAGGCCTTCGGCCCGACCGGCGTGTGCGTGCTCGCGCGCAAGCTCAACACCAAGACCGGCGCCGTCCTGTCCGCCGTACGCAACGACACAGTGCGCGGCCTGCGCATCGTCGGCTTCCCGTCGAGCGGCGTGTTCGGCTACGGCACCGACGGCCTGCGGGTGACCAGGACCGTGGCGATCAACAACGGCGCCTACGGCATCTCCCGCTTCGAGTCCACCCGCACCCTGTTCGCGCACGACGTCGCGATCGGCAGCGACGAGGCGGGGTTCTACGTCGGCGACTCCCCGCACGCCGACACGGTGATGCGGGACAACGTGGCCATTGGCAACCAGCTCGGCATCTTCATCCGCCACGCCCGGCACGTGCTGGCCTTCGGCAACCGGATCAGCCGCAACTGCCAGGGCATCCTGGTGCTCGACGACGGGCAGCGGGGCGGCGTGGGCAACGCTGCGCTCGTGCACAACAGGGTGGTCAGGAACAACAAGCTGTGCCCGAAGAACGAGGAGACGCCGTTCGACGTCAAGGGCGGCGGCATTCTGCTGCTGGGCGCGACCCGCACGCTGGTGGCGCACAACCGGGTGGCCGGCAACCGCGGCCAGGAATTCAACTCCGGCGGCATCGTCGTGCTCAGCTCGCATGCGCTCACCGGCGGCAGCGACCCTAAGTTCGACGCCATCGTCGGCAACAGGGCGTTCCGCAACCGTCCCGCCGACCTGATCTGGGACGGCAGCGGCACCCACATCAGGTTCCGGCACAACCACTGCGGCACGTCGGCCCCGGCCGGCCTCTGTCACTAGCCCGGCCCGCCGGGCCAGCGCCGGATTGCCATCCCGCATCCCGGCGCTGGCCCGGTACCCGGCGCTCAGCTGGCACCGCCGTCGGCCTGGCGCCGGATAATGGCCCCGTGCAGGCCGCGGCAAGCGCGGCAGCGGGGAAGGCGGACCGGAATGCGCTGGCGGAACCTGGGCGAGGAGCCTCTCGTAGCTTTCCTGGCATGAGTAACGCCCGAAGGTCCATGGCAAAGCGTGATCCGTGGTGGTTTATCGGGTGATCGGGACAGTTCCCGGACGGCTGCCGCAGGACCCGTCGTGAGATGGCCATGACGGCCTGGCCGGATTCGGCGAACTGAGATCGGCACGTATTTGGCACATTTGGTCCCGGGCTGAGTGTTCAGGCTGATGAGTCCGTTTTGTGAGACGTCTCCGCAGTTCAGCGGGCGGCGAACCCGGCGTCCTACCGGCCCAGGCGCCGCGGCTGCCGCCGCAGGCCGATGACCAGCTTGTTGCCGGTGGCATCGACCAGCGCAGCGAGCGTCGGGATGGCCGGCTGGCGGCGCCCGGACTCATAAGCGCTGATCACGCTCTGCGTGACGCCTGCCCGGGCGGCCAGATCCTGCTGCGACATCCCGGCCTCTTTCCGCGCCTGCCGGAGCAGAGCACCGGCTGCTTCCGGTTCGGGAACCACAAGTCACATTATAGCGGATCGTCAATAATGCGCTTTGGGAGCAGGAGGCCGCTGGTTCGAATCCGGCCATCCCGGCCATAAGTGCAGTTCAGGGACTTGTCGTAGGTTGGCGGGGCGGCTCTCAAGATCGTCTGACCGTCATTTGACCGTCAACTTGAACACCGACTGGCGGTACTAGTCGGCACAGACCGGATCTTGCCAGCCCGCCGGACGGGCGCGTGGGCGGCGGTTCGCGTTGAACAAGATCGAGGTTCGCAGCGGGCCGGTGTGAAGCAAGCTGGGTTGTCTGAAACGGCAAATTCGCTGGCCCGGCTGGACTCATAGCCCAGAGGTCGAGCGCTCGCCCGAAGGCAAAGTGGCACGCGCATCCCGAGTCCGTATGCGCCGCTCTCGGGTGGGCAGGTTACTCGGCGGGGGTACCGAACGGTCCCAGCCTGCCGTCTAGCAGCGCCTGGCCGAGTTCCGCCCAGTTGACGCGGTCGGCGGAGCCCACCCTGCGCAACATCGAGAAGACGTGCCTGGATGGCGTGGCTGCGTCTTCTTCCCGGTCGAGGACTTCCTGCCATGTTGCACGGATGGCACCGACTTCCCGCTATTGCGGATGGTGGCAAAGCGCAACGCCACCAGGCCGCGAAGGCTCGCGTCCTCCTGCAGTACTTCGCTGAGCGCCCGGGTCTCCCGGTTGCCCCAGCCGCCGTAACTATCGGCAGTCACCTGAACTCCCCTTTACCGAAGACGACCATTCTGGCTCAGGCGCGACAGCGTTGCCTCGGACACGGCAGGACGCAGCACCCGGCCGATGCGAGGTTGCCCGTGCTGGCATACCGTCGGTCGGCCGCCAACTGCGTCTAGCGCCGCTCTCTCAAGGCGGTAGCGCCGGTTCATGTAAGGAACTCCGGTGGTTGATCATCCCGGGGTTCCAGGGTTGCATGAGCATCCCCGGCTGGTCCGGTAGGTGGCGACGATGTTGGTTCTGAGGCCGGCGGTTGTCCGCCGGGCCTCGTGGATTTGGTTGCCACTGCTGGCCTGGCCACGGATGACCCGCATCAGGGAAGTGGGCCGGCCCGGCGCCGCCTTTGGCCCTGACCGCGGACGCCCCCTCCGCGCCGGCGACGAGGGCTGCAGCCTAGCCGATCGGGCACGCCGCGGGAGGCCCCGGGCCCGGCTCGCGGCATGAGCGCGCGTGCGGTTGCGAATCTGCAGCCTTCCAGGCTGCATACAGCAACTCTTCAGCAGACGGTCAGGCTCGTCGGTGATATTTGAGGGTGCCCCGCCGGCCCGGGCCGGCGGGGCACCTTTGCCATGTCCTGCGGGTCCGCCAGGTATTCCTGCCGCATTCCGCCGAACAGCCGGTTGCGAGCTCGCGCAGGCGCGTGCCGCGCAGCCTGGTGGCGGGGCGAGTTCCTGGTTCGTCCCAGCGCCGTCAGCCCGGTTAGCGCGGCACAGTTGTAGTCGTGCAGCGAGTTGTGATCATCGGCTGCGCCGGGAGCGGCAAGTCCACTTTGGCCCGGCATCGGGCCGGCCGGAGCCGACTGCCCGGCCACGCTGGATTCTGGACGCCGCGCCCTATTGGCGACGAGTTCCAGCACCGAGGCCGCGGATCTCGCCGCCTTGGCAGGGCCCAGATCACGTTGGCGGCGCTGCGGGTGTGGAGCGCTGCTCGGCGATGGAATTGCCGCCGTCCACCACCAGGCATTGCCCGGTGACGTAGGACGCGCCCGGGCTGGCCAGCCACGCGACGGCGGCGGCAACCTCGTCAGGCGACCCACTCCGGCCGATGGGGGTAGCCAGCCCTTGGTCGCGCTCATCCGGGGTCTGGGACCCGGTTGCTATCCAGCCTGGGGCGACGGCGTTGACGGTGATCCCGTGCCCGGCGGCATCAATCGCGACCGCGCGGGTGAGGCCGACCATGCCTGCCTTAGCACTGGCGTAGGCGGCGTCGGCCCGCATCGCCATTACCGGACCGGTCACGCTGGCCAGCATGATGATCCGGCCCCAGCCATGCCTGGTCATGGCGGGCAGAGCCGCCTTAGTGACCAGGAAGGCCGTGGTCAGGTTCCGCTCCAGCGACGCCCGCCAGGTCGCCAAGCTCATGGAGTCCACCGTGCCGGACTCGAAGACCGGGTTAGTGGTGGAGATCATGCCAGCGTTGTTGACCACGATGTCCACCCGCCCCCACTGCTCCAGCGCGGCCACCACAAGCCCAGCCGCGGCGCCGGCGTCGGTAAGGTCCCCGACGATCCCCGCCGCGTCGAGGCCGGCCTGGCGCAGGTCGCCGACCCTCGCCTCGATCCGCGCGCTGGTGGCGCTGAGCATTACGGCAGCACCGAGTTCGGCGAGAAGCCTGGCTGTGGCGAAGCCGATGCCGTCGGGGCTGCCCGCCCCGGTGACCACCGCGACGCGGCCGGACAGGTCGAACGCCGCTGGGATGGGCATTTCCCGATCTTAACGGGGCTTGGATCTTCGATTTCCCTGACCCAGGACGGCCTGCTTTACGGCGGTCCGTACCAGGCCCGGGTGGCGGGCGGCCTAGCCTCGGGCATCCGTTCCGCGTCCTTGAGCAGCCGCCTCGCGGAGTGCCCGCACTCGCAGGGTGGCGGCGTGCCATGCGGCGGAACAGCACGCTACCAGGGCCGCTGGCTGGGACGCGAGATAGCCTTCGGCCCTATGATGCAGCGCCTTAACCCTCTCGAGACCACGCCGCCTGCCTTGGAATTGGAAGCAGCCAGGCAAGTCCTCCGGGACAGCTTCGGGATGGAAGCGTCCCTGACTCCCCTCGCGGGCGAACGGGACCAGAACTTCAAAGCGGATACGGGGGCCGGCCGACGCTTCCTGTTCAAGATCTCTAATCCGGCAGATGGCCCCTCGATCATAGACATGCAGACCGCTGCTCTCCACCACATCGAGCGGGTGGATCCGGGCCTGCCGGTAATGCGTGCCCTGCTGAGCACGGCGGGGGCACCCTGGGTCGAGGTGCCGGGACCCGATGGCCAGTTTTACCTCGCGCGGCTGTTCACGTTCCTGCCCGGGCAGGTGACGCCGACATCGGCGCTTACCACCCAGGCGATCTGGTCTTTTGGGCAGATGACGGCCCGTCTGGGGCGGGCGCTGCGGGGCTTTTTCCACCCCGCGGCCGACTACGAGATCTTGTGGGACGTCACGCACGCGCTCAAGCTCCGCCCGCTACTCACCCATATCTCTGATGGTGCGCGCAAGGCCCAGGTGGAAAGGGTTCTGGACCGGTTCGAGGTACGGGTCGCCCCGGTGCTGCCAGGGCTGCGCGCACAGGTGATCCACGCCGACATGAGCCTGGACAATGTGCTGCTGGCTGATGATCTTCGGGTCAGCGGGATAGTGGACTTCGGGGACATGACCCACGCGGCGCTGGTCTGTGATCTGGCCGTCGCTGTCGCGGATGTGCTCCACGGCCGCGATGACGCCATCGAGGCGGCCGATGCGATGATTGGCGGCTACGTGTCGGTGACGCCGCTGGAGGACGAGGAAGCCGGCCTCCTCGCGGATCTGGTGGCGGCGCGCCTTGCCACCGAGGTTGCGGTCACCGCCTGGCGGAGCGGGCTGTACCCGGGCAACGCCGCCTACAGCGTGAGCGGCGAGCCTGGGGCCCGCGCATTCCTGGACAGTATCGAGGCAATGGGTGTAGACACCGTCGCGCGGCGTTTCCAAGAAGCCTGCCGGGGGCTGCCCTACCACGGGTCCGCCACTGGCGATCTCCTGGAGCGGCGTCGGCTCGTGCTGCCCCGGTCGCCGTTGTTCTACACCCGCCCGGTGCATCTGGTCCGCGGCGAGGGTGTCTGGCTGTTCGACCCTGAGGGTCGGCGGTATCTCGACTGCTACAACAACGTGCCCGTGGTCGGTCACAGTCATCCCCGGGTCGCCCGCGCGGTGGCCGAACAGCAGCGACTCCTGGCGGCCCACAGCCGCTATCTGCACGAGGCGATCGTCGAACTCGCTGAGCGGCTCACAGCCACCCTGCCATCGGGGCTGGACGCCGTCCTGGTCGTGAACTCCGGCAGTGAGGCCAACGACCTCGCCTGGCGGATCGCCCACGCGACCACCGGCCGAGTCGGTGCGGTGGTGAGCGCCTATGCCTACCACGGGCTGACCGAAGCCACCCATGCCCTGTCCCCCGAGGAGTGGGCCGCGCAGGAGCGGCCTGCCCATGTCGCCACGGTCCCCGCACCCGACGGCTATCGCGGCGCATACCGGCGAGAAGAGGAGGGGTGGGCCGAGCGATACGCCGCCCATATCGACGGCGCAGCCCACGCGCTCGGCGATCGTGGCCTGGCTGCCATGTACGTTGATCCGGCCTTTACAGCCGACGGCATCCTGTCGCCCCCGCCTGCCTACCTCCGAGAAGCAGCCCGGCGGGTGCAGGCCATGGGAGGCCTGCTGGTAGCCGACGAAGTACAGGCCGGTCACGGCCGGTCCGGCACTCACCTATGGAGTTTCCAGGCCTCAGGGATCGAGCCCGACATGGTGGTGATGGGAAAGCCGATGGGCAACGGCTTCCCGGTCGCCGCCCTGGTGGTCCGGTCCGAGGTGCTTGCGGCTGTTCCAGAGGAGACCGAGCTGTTCAGTACTTTCGGCGGTAACCCGGTAGCCTGCGTGGCCGCGCTCGCAGTCCTCGACGTCATCGCGGAGGAGGGCCTAGTGACAAACGCCGCGGAGGTCGGCGCTTACCTCCGGCAGGGCCTCATGGCACTCGCGGAGCATCACCCTCTCATCGGGGACGTCCGGGGCGAAGGTCTCCTGCTCGGCGCCGAGCTAGTCGACCAGCAGACCCGTGCACCCGCAACCGGGCGCGCGCGCAAGATCACTGAGGCAATGCGCGAACGGGGGATACTGATCAGCGCGACCGGCCCGGCCGGAAATGTGCTGAAGATCCGGCCACCCCTCGTCTTCCAGTGCGAACACGCCGATCTCCTCCTCCAAACCCTCAACGACGTCCTCACCTCTTCCCGCTACTGACTGCCCGGTGCCAGACTCCGGCATCCACAATCCGTGGCCTATGACTTACCTGATCGTGCGGCCTCGATCGCTGCGTGTGGTGCGATCTGGACGATCAGGTCGGCGTCGAGGGCGGCGGCGGAGACTCGTTCAAGCAGGGGGATGGTCGGGATGACGGCGCCTGCTTCCAGGCGGGAGAGTGCGGGCTGGGTCATGCCGGCGCGGACTGCAGTTGATGGCTGCGTTACTGGCAGGTCAAAAGACAAGCTAGGCGGCCGACTCGGAGCCGGCGGCCTCCCGCCGGTCCTGGCAAACTGAACGGCATGTGGCTGCGTCGCGTTCTGGCGCCGCTGGTCGGGGCGGCGACCTACCGCCGGGCGGTCTTCCTGCTGCCGGGGGCTTGCTGCTGGCGGCCTACGGCGGGCTGGGTGTCGTCTTCGCCCGGTTGTGGGCCGACGCGGCCGTGCCGCAGGCCGTAGTGCTGGTGTTGATCGCGTTCGCCGCCGGGATCGCCCTCGTACCGTCGTTCCTCGGCGGAACCCGGACACTGGAGATCGCCTCCGCGAGGTCACTGCTCGACGTCGAGCTGCTGACCCGGTGCCGCACCGGCGGATCGACCCGGCGGCCCGGCTGCGTACCGCCCTGTGGGTGAGCGTGCACGTTGTGGCTGGCGGCCTGGTTGTGCTCGGCCTGATCAGCATCCTTCCCGCGGCACTGGTGCTCATTTCGGTGCAGTTCGGCGCAGCCGTGACCGTGCCCTCTCAGCCGTTCGGCCCGCTGGAGGCTGACCAACGCGGCCCGGCACGCCAGCGGCGCCCCGGTGACGCTGCGCATCGCGGCGCCCGAGGCGTCGCTGGACATCGACCTGGCCAACGCGGTCACCGCCGGGGTCGGCCGCGGCGACCGCGGTCGTGGCCTAGCCGGGATGCGGGAACGGGCCCAGACGCTCGGCGGCAGAATGAGCGCCGGCCCCGACGGGAAGCTCTGGCGGATCAGGGTACGGCTGCCCGCGCCGCGGTGGCGCATGACCATCGGCGTGCTCATCGTCGACGACGAGGAGCTGGTACGGGTCGGGCTGCGGGCTATCGTTGCCGCCCAGCCCGACTTGACGGTGCTCGGCGAGGCGTCCGACGGGCCGAGGTACCCCCGCTGGTGGCCCGGCTGCGCCCCGACGTGGTGCTGATGGACCTGCGGATGCCGGCCATCGACGGTCTGCAGGCGACCCGGCATCTGGTCGCGACCGCGACCCGCCCGCCACGCGTGCTGGTCGTCACCACGTTCGAGAACGACGAGTACGTCTACCAGGCGTTGCGGGCCGGCGCCAGCGGGTTCCTTCTCAAGCGGGCGCGCCCGGCCGAGATCGTGGCCGCGATCCGGGTCGTGGCGCACGGCGATTCCGTGCTGTTCCCCGAGGCGATCCGTCGGCTCGTGGCCACGCACGGCCCCGGCGCGGGGACGGGCGACCATCTGGCCGGGCGCCGGCTCACCCCGCGGGAGGGCGAGGTGCTGCGGCTCATGTGCGCCGGGCTGTCGAACGCGGAGATCGCCGCGGAGCTGGTCGTCGGGGAGGAGACGGTCAAGACGCACGTCGGCAACGTGCTGACCAAGCTGCACGCGCGGGACCGGACCCAGGCGGTGATCGCCGCGTACGAGTCCGGGTTCGTCACGCCCTCGGGCTGAGATCCTCCACCAGAAATCCCCCACCAGAGGGAGCGGGTTCCCGCCTGGACGGGATGGCGAGACGCTATGCGGGTACGAGGCTGGGCCTCATGACGACAGCCACGACCGTGCTACCCGACCGCCGCCTCGACTCCCGGGACGGAGGGCAACCGCCGCAATGGGCGGTCCGCGCCACGCACCTGATCACGGTGCTCATGCTCCCGTCCGGGCTGTGGCGCGTTGGCGTCGCGCTCGGCTTCTCGATGGGCATCCGCGTCGCGTCCGGCGTCGCCGCCGCGTCGGGATTCGTACGGGGCTGGGGTGTGGTGTACATCCTCGGGCTCACGGCCGTGTCCGAGGGCGTCGGCGGTGCCCTGCTGCTCCTGGTCGCACTGCGGCAATTCCGCAGCCGCCCCGAGGCGACGACCAGGCGCCGATGCCGCAGTGGATGGGTGCCGTTGACAAGTTCAAGCCGCTGACAGCGCTGGGGTTCGCCGCGCTCCTGGCTGGAGCCAACCCCAAGAACCTGCTGCTCGCGGTTGCCGGGGCGGCAGCCATCGCCCAGACCGGTATCTCCGGAGCCCAGCAGGCCATCGCCTATCTCATCTTCGCGCTGATCGCCGCCGTGGGAGTCGCGGCCCCCGTGGTGATCTACTTCGGGATGGGCGACCGGTCCCAGGAAATGCTCACCAGGCTGAAGGACTGGATGGGCCACAACAACGCCGTCATCATGTCCGTCCTCTGCCTCATCATCGGCGCCAAGCTCATCGGCGACGCGATCAGCGGACTCACCGGGTAACCGCTGAGCGGGATCAGCGGGTTATCGCGAGACATGCGCACGAGGCGGTCCCGGCGGGAGAATGGGTCCGGATGGGTGCTGAGCCAGAAATCCGGGCTTGAGGAGGATCTGACCATGGATAACCGGGCATCGACGCCGGGCAGTTCTGACGATGAGCGGAGCGGGAAGCCTGAGGTGCCGGACGACGCCCGCGAGGCTGCCTTGCTGCGGGACGTGCTTCGCACGCAAGAGCGGCACCGGGAAGGCGGCATAGAGCCTGAACTCGGCGACGAGGACGCGGATCCCGAGCCTGACGCGTAAGGCTGGCCGCGTCGCCTGCGCAGCGCAGGGTCGGCCGAGCGGGCCTGAGGTGCGCGACTGAAGGTCATACCGGCATCTATCGGCCAGATATACCGCTGAGCTGGCACATGCTGGCATACTGCCTTATGCGCTCCTTACCCACTGACGATGCGGTCCTTGCCGCTGCCCGCCGCCTCCGCGCTGATCTGACCGCACGCGGCCTTGACCGGGCTGTCGCCGCTTACTTTTCTGAACCGAGCTTCGCCGGGATGACCTTCAGCGATCTTGGCCGCAATCCGCCCGATGAGATCATCGCCGACGACATGCTGGCGGTGGCGTTGCTGGATATCACCTGGCGTCCGCAGGTCGTCCGCATCCTGCTGGGCAGTCGGCGGCAGCAGCTGTCGGAGATGCTGGCCGCGATCCCGCAAGCAACCGACTTGTGGGACGCTTCCGACGACGCCTTGCGGCACATCGATGTCCTGTGGGATGTCCTGACGGCGATCGACGGCATCGGGACGGCCAGCGCCAGCAAACTGCTCGCCCGCAAGCGGCCTCGGCTGTGCCCGATCAGCGACAGCGTGGTCATCAAGGCCGTCGACGTGCCCGGCCGGACCTGGGATGTCCTGTGCTGCCTCCTTCAAGATCCTGCTGCTCGTGCCGAGGTCGAAGCGCTCCGCCCGCCCGGCGCCGCTGAAGCCAGCCTGCTGCGCATCCTGGACGTGGCCCTGTGGGTCTCCTACAGCGGATCGGCTGCGGCCCAGTGGGTGCGGGAAAAGGCGGAGATGATCGATTCGTGACTGCCCTGCCAGGGTCTTCTCCGGTGCATCCAGCCACCAGCTCCGCTAGGGTCATGCAATCGTCAGTTCCCGTGATCGACCTCACGCCCTGGCTCAGCGGGGACCAGGCGGCCCGCGCTGCCGTCGCCGCCAGGGTCGATGCGGCGCTGCAGAACGTGGGCTTCTTCCTGGTCCAAGGCCATGGCGTGCCGGGTGAGCTGCGCGCGCGGGTACGTGCCGGGGCGCGGGCTTTCTTCGCGCTGCCGCGCGAGGTTAAGCAGCGTTATGCCGTTACGGTCGGCGGCCGGGGCTGGCTGCCGCCCGGCGTCGAGGCGAACGCTTACGCCGAGGGCACGGCGACCCCGCCGGATCTGAAGGAGTCATTCGCGGTCGGCGCCGACCAGCCGACCGGCGACCCTGAGGTCGACGGTTACTGGTTCCAGCCCAATGCCTACCCGGCCGAGGTGCCGGCGCTGAAGCCTGCTGTCGTGGCTTACCTGGCTCGCATGCGCGGGCTCGCGGACGAGCTGCTTGTGCTGTGCGCGGCAGCGCTGGGGCTGGACAGCGACTTCTTCACCCGGCACACCGGGCATGCCACGCACACGATGAACATCAACTGGTACCCGCCGATGACGCTGGCCGGCGAGCCGGAACCCGGCCAGTTCCGGATCGGCCCGCACACCGACTTCGGCACCGTCACCATCTTGGACCGAGAGCCGGGCCGGGGCGGCCTGCAGGTATGGACCGAGCAGGACGGCTGGGAAGACGCGCCTTATGACCCCGGCGCCTTCACGATCAACATCGGCGACCTGCTCGCCCGCTGGAGCGGCGGCCGGTGGAAGTCCAACCGGCACCGCGTGCTCCCGCCGCAGGCCGAGGCGCCGGATGAGGATCTCGTCTCGCTCGTCTACTTCTATGAGGCCGACCACGACGCGGTGATCGAGTCGCTGCGGCCTCCCATCGGCAAGCCGAACGACTATGCGCCGGTCGTGTCGGCGCAGTTCCTGAAGGAACGCCTGGACGCGATCACCGTCGGCTAGCC
>WNFY01002233.1_pt1 | contig 36578 bp, 36 predicted proteins | sample 5400091 | NCBI WGS metagenome assembly WNFY01 (sample SAMN13153364, study PRJNA577476) | soil metagenome | isolation source: 60 cm soil or saprolite under grassland replicate 1 | place: USA:California | collected 2016-06-15 | reverse complement strand
GGCCCGATACGTTCAGCCCCTTCGACAACGTCGGCCATCTGATCGATGGCGAAGAAACCGACTGGATGCCACGGGCGCGCATCATCCTGGCGCAGGGCGCGAACCGCCGCTTCGACCCATACGATCGGTTCCGCCATCGTGCCCGCAACGCCACACGCACGCTGGACTCCTTGCTCGACGAGTTCGCCAGGCTCCGCGCGGAGAACGTGCGCGCGCTCGAGTCGTGGACGCTGACGCCTGCGCAGCTCGAGCTCAGAGGTGAGCACCCAGGCCTCGGCCCTGTCACGCTCGGGCAGCTTCTGGCGGCGTGGGTGGTGCATGACCTGGGACACATTGCGCAGGTCGCTCGCGTCATGGCCAAGCAGTACCGCGCCGAGGTAGGGCCGTGGGTGCCCTTCCTCCCTGTCCTCATTGATCACGAAACGCCGAGGTCCTAGTGTTCGATTTCGGAGAGATGATGAAGGGGATCATCGCCTTGGGCGCAGCCGGTCTCACCTTCATCCTCTTGGGGGTTGGGGTGAAAGTGCTGTTCTTGCGGCGCCGCCAACTTCCCGGAACCGTTGACCCGGATCAGCTCGACTTCCGGGGAGACCCTAGCTTCTGAAGTGCCAATCGTTTATGTTGAATCGTTCATACGCCTGGCAGTGCAAGCGGCGAGGGGTCGGACCATCAGGCGGCGCCTGCGGACTTCGGCAATGGGCCCTAGTAGCGCGCACCGGCGCGCCGTGATGACTCGGCGACCCTCCCCAACGCACCAGCCAGCCTTAACTACGGCGCAACACGCCTCTACCAAAAGCCCGACGCAGCAGACACGCGTCGCACAGTCCCTCGCTTCGAGGGACGTGCTACCCGCTTGTCCGGCCCCAGGGCAGGAACAGAATTCGTTATGACACCGCAGCAAGCACACAATCATTTACCACGTCCGCCCCACAAAGAACCGCCCGCCCACGCGCCCAATGCGGCGCTGATGATCGACTTCGACAACGTGACGATGGCGATTCGCTCGGACCTTCAAACCGAGCTGAAGCGCCTGCTTCAGTCGGAGATCATCCGGGGCAAGGTCGCCGTGCAGCGCGCCTATGCCGACTGGCGCCGCTACCCGCAATACATCGTCCCACTCTCCGAATCGTCCATCGATCTCATCTTCGCGCCCGCGCATGGCGCGAATAAGAAGAACGCCACCGACATCCGGCTCGCGATCGACGCGCTGGAGCTCGTCTTCACGCGGCCCGAGATCGGGACGTTCATTCTGCTGTCGGGAGATTCGGACTTTTCCTCGCTGGTCCTGAAGTTGAAGGAGTACGGCAAGTACGTGATCGGCGTGGGGATCCGCGAGTCGTCGAGCGACCTCCTCATACAGAACTGCGACGAGTACTACTCCTACAATGAGCTCGCCGGCTTCACCAAGACGAGCGACATCGAATATGTGAAGCGCGATCCGTGGGAGCTGGTTGTCGAAGCGGTGAAGCAGATGACTGCGCACAACGACGTCATGCGCTCCGACCGCTTGAAGCAGGTGATGCAGGAGATCGACCCGAACTTCGACGAGAAAGACGCCGGGTTCTCGCGGTTCAGCAAATTCGTCATCGAAGCGGCGCGCCGCGGTCTCATCACCCTGACCCGGCTCGACAACGGGCAGTACGAAATCGCCCTCGGCCCGCAGGTCGCAGGCGCGGCGGCGTCGCCGACGCTGGCGGCGATGAGCGAGACCACTGAGCCGGCCGCTCCCTCCCGCCCCCGTACCCGGGGGGGCCGGGGGGGTGGTCGCGGCCGGGGACGCGGCCAGGACCGCGAAGAGCAGCCCGCGCCGGCCGAGTCTGTGCCCGCACCCAGTGAAGAGCCGGAAGCGCCGGCGGCAAAGTCCGGCTTTTTCGGCGATGCGTTCGGGTTGATCAAGCAAGCCGTAGGCATGAGCACGGAAGAACAGCCAGCGCCACAGGAGGTCGAGGCTCCAAAACCAGACATAGAAGAAGAGGACGACATTCCAATGCCGACCTCTTCGGCGCCGCCTCCGCCCTACAGCACGCCTGGATCAACCGGTGGAGTGCCGATGCGCAGCGCACGATTCCGGCGCGGCTCGCGCGGTGGCGCCCGTCCCGGCGGCGCTCCCCCTGAGATCCCGAAGATCGGTGTCGTCGAAGTCGATCCCAACTTCCGACCCCGCGGCGATGTGTTGCCGCCGGGGCCCTCGTCACCGGCGCCCACCTCCTCGACGCCTGTTGGATCGGTGCCAGAACGCGGCGAGCGCGGGGAGCGGGGGGAGCGCGGTAGTCGCGGCGGTCGTGGCGGTGGAGGTGCACGCGGCGGACGGGATCGCGGCCGCGCGGAAAACGGCGAGCGCGGCGAGCGGGGGGAGCGCGGCGAACGTGGCGGGCGTGGACGCCGCGGCGGGCGTGGCGGCCGGGGCCGGGGACCGCGTCGCTTCGAGTCGGAGTCGTCCGAGAGCACGAACACCAGCGCGCGTCCGGTGCATAATCAGTCACCGGAGCACTCAGAACCTCCGGCGCCTCCACCACCTCCACCACTTCCACCAAAGCCCACCAAGGTACCCGAGGCTGAGGGGGGAGAATCCTTCTGGTCCAAGGTGAAACGCGGCCTCACAGGAGGCGAGTAGCGGTGCAAGGCACGGCGGTTCAGCCGAAGTTCTACGCGCGACCTACAGAAGAGGTCGCGCGTGGACTATTGGGGCACATCCTGGTGAGCGACGTCGGCGGCCGGCGCCGCCAGACTGCGGGGCGGATCGTGGAAGTCGAGGCGTATGTCGGGCCGCACGACCCGGCCTGCCACGCGTACGGCCACCGGCGTACCGCCCGCACCGAGCAGCTGTACGGCCCGCCCGGGACTGCGTACGTCTACTTCACCTACGGCATGCATTGGTGCCTCAATGCGGTGACCGAGCCGCCTGACTATCCGGCTGCCGTGCTGATCCGTGCGCTCGAGCCGATCGCCGGATTCGACACGATGCGCGCGCGTCGAGGCAAGGAGCCGCTCTGCACCGGCCCCGCCCGGCTTTGCAAGGCGCTGGGCGTCACGGGCAAGTTGAACGGCGTGTCGTTGCAGCGTGGGTTGCTGCGAATCGTGAAGGGGACAAAACCAAAGGCCGGTGACATCGTCACCGGCCCTCGCATCGGCATCACCCAAGCGGCCGATTGGCCGTTGCGGTTTTACCTCAAGGACTCTCCCTGGGTCTCCCGCTAATGCTGTTCGGTAATCCCTTCCTTCGCGCTCCCCAGGCTGAGCCGAACGCCACCCTGCAGGGTGTGCGTGTTGCTCTCGAGCAGGAAGTTCGAGGCGCTCGACGTCAGCATATAGTGCGCAAAGACGTTCAGCTTGCTTGAGTAGTTGATCTGCAGCCCGCCCATCAGCCAGAAGAATGCCTTGCTGGCCTGATCGTGCGCGCGGTCCGAGGCTTCGACGGCCTCGCCCAGCGTCGCGCAGCTGGAGCAGTCGACCGTCGGGTTCAGCACCTGCATCAATGCAAACCCACCACCGGCGAACGGCTCGATGATCTTCTGGGTCGGAAAGGCGAGCACGCCGAACATGAGCCGGCGCATGTCGTGGAACGTGACGTCGCGGAAGCCCGGGCCGACCGACGAGGCCGAGGAGCTCGGGTCGAAGATCACGGCCTGCGCGTCCGACAGGAAGATGGCCTGCTCGTACGCGACGTACAGCGCTGTGCGGCGCGCCGTGATCAGCCAGTGGCCGCCGACGATCGGGTCGTACACATAGGGCTGCGTGTTCGTCTTGGAAATGAAGGCGCCGCCCTGCGCGCCCCAGTACCACTGATACTGCCGGCTGAAGCCGCGGCCCTGCTGGGGCGGAATGAAGTAGTACGACAGGCCCGCGTCTCCCTCAACCTGGCCCGTCCATGTACCGCGGGGTGTGGGGTTGAGTGGATCGCGATTCTGTCTGTTGTACATCGCCCGCGCGTCCAGCCGCAGCGACACGCGCGGGCTCAGGAACACGCGTGCGCCAACGCCCCCGTTGATCATGTTGTCGGTGAAGCTATAGGGCGGGTCGGGGCCGAAGACGAGTCGCGAGAATCCGCCGGTGGTGAAGAGCGTCATCTTGTCGCCCATGGGATAATTGAGCACCACGTTGGCGCTCACCGTCGACACCGTAACGTTCTGTGCGGCGGCGGTGTCCACCGTGCTCGCATACGCGCCGGCGACTTCGATGGAGAGGCGGTCGCTCCAGGCGTACGCGATGCGCGCGCCGCCTCCGAACGAATTCTTCAGGAAGTACAGGTGGTCAAAGCGCCAGTATGAGCCGAACCCGCCGAACTCGATGCTCTGAGACCGTTGCGCTGCCGCGGGGGAGGCGGTCAGGGCCGCCACGCTCACAATGCCCGCCAGGAGATGAACCAGCCGCCTCATCGGGACTCCTCCTCACGGCCCCGCCTAGGGAGCCGCCAACAGGACCGCGTTAAAGAGCAGCTTGAAGGTGCCGTGTGTCTGACCCCGGAACTGGGGCCGGAACCCGAACAGGATCACCCGTCCGCTGCCTACCGGTGCCTCCACCAGCGCCGCCTTCCCGGCGAGCCGTTCTTCGAACCGGGCATAGCCGGATCGCAGCGGCTGCGTGGGATACGTCGCCAGGGCCCGTGCCGGGGCCGAAACGGTGAAGGCGGCACTATTCTCGAAGTAGACTTGGAGGGACTCGGAGACCCCGAGGGTAACCGGGCTCCTCGGCCCCTCCACCCCCCCCAAAACCACACCGAAAATAGAGCCTGGGGCGTAAAATCGCAAAACTTGTGGGCCTGATGCCTCACCTGCTAGAACGTTGACCACGGGGAGGTTAAGGCGTGTAATCGCGAAATTACTTGAACCATCAAGGCAAACGAGTGTCCCCCCACCCCGAACAAACTCCGAAACAGCGTCGGCACCCGCCTCACCCATTCCCCCGGCGTACTGTAATGGAATGCGAGTCGAGTCGACCCCACGCAGGATCGAAGATCCATCCGCATCCGGCAGTACGATCACATCAAATCGCAGGCGTAACCCTCCTTTTCTGACATCGGCGTCGTGTAGTGTCGTGTAGCTGATGCCATACTGCTCGAATAACCAGCGCGTCCACCCCTCATCGATGTTGCCGGTCCACGGCTGATACAGTCCAATGCGCGGTAACCGCTGGCGTGTGACACCCGACCCGGCGGCCGGCGCGGTTCGCACAGCGGTCACCGTGAAGCCGTGCCGCGCAGCGTGCTCCGCGAGGATGGCGCGCGCGCGTGGGCCGCGCACCATGAGACTGTCGCCCACGACGGTCACCGTCTGCCCAGCTGCCAGCAGCGCCGCGACCGCCCGCGATTCGGCGTTGGTGCGGTTCTTCAGGAAAAAGATCTCGCCGCTTCCCTCGATTCGGCCGGGCGTGGGGGTGACGCTGTCGACCTTCACCAGATTTGCCTTGAACGGCGTGTTCACGACGTCGGCGCGCACGCCCATCGTAAAGGGCAACGTCCAGCCGGCGACGTCGTACGGCGGGCGATCGGCGACCGGCGTGTAGTGCTGCGCTTCGAGCAGATCCTTCGCGTGCGCGCGATAGGGCTGACCCATCGGTACGACGAGCGAGCCGGCTGCGTAGGTCTGGCCGTCGGCCGTGAATGACTCTGCGGCGCGCCACACCTCCACACCGCCGGCGGCGAGGACGTTCGCCAGTGCCGACCAGGCCTCAGGATCTCGCTGATCCGACTGCGGAGGGAGCACATAGGCGAAGGGATTGCCGGCAAGCCCAGCTTCGATCGCGCGCTGCCCGACACTGACGAAGCGGTCGATCACGTTGATGCGGTCGCGCGCGGCGAGGCGCACCAGCGCCTGAGACGTAATCAGCTCGTAGCGCACAATGTCGCCGAGATGCCACGTGCCGCCCGGCCAGGGCGCTGCATAGTTGACGCCGCGGCCCGGTTGGCGAATCGAGTCGAGCGAGAGTGTGATCGGTGAGCCGAGCTTGGTGCTCGCCGCCTCTGTGAGAATGCCGACCATGTTGTGCCGAGTGGGTGTGGAGCGGAAGCCACCGTGCCACCACAGGTCGTACGTCTGCTGGTGCGCGACGCCCGTCATGCCAGCGTCGTACAACGCCGCCGCCATTTGCGTCCCGACGAGGCTCATCGCTTCCACCAGCGCGGGATCGAGATTGGGGTTGACGGGATCCTGGAACGGCGGGACGAAGAGCCGCACGCCGTTGGAACCCATCTGGTGCACGTCGTAGACGATTTCGGGAAACCATTCCTTGTACAGCATGCGTGTGACCAGTCGTGTCTCGACTTGCGTCAGCATGAACCAGTCGCGGTTGTTGTCATGACCGATGTACTTGTGGTAGAGCCAGGGCAGGGGTCCGCCTTCATACCGCGTTCCCTTGTAGCGGCGGTACCAGCTCACCACTGTGTCGAGGCCGTCGGGATTCATCGACGGAATCATCAGGACCACCACCGAGTCCAGCAGCCGCCGCCATTCGGGATCGGTCGCCAGGCGATAGGCGAGCGTCATCCCCATCTGGCTCGACGCGACTTCGGTGGAATGGATGTTGTTGCTGATTAGAATGACGGCCGGCTGCTTCGCACGCAGATCCTCGAGCTCCGCCGCTGTCAGCCGGCGAGGATCGGCGAGCAGGGCTTGCCCGCGCTTGATGTCGGCCAGGCGGCTCTGGTTGGCGGGCCCAGTGATCGTCACCAGCACAAACGGCCGGCCTTCGGTCGTACGACCCAGAGTGTCGACGCGCACATACGGGCTCTGCTGCGCCAGGGTGTTCAGGTAGCCCGAGACTTGTTTCCAATCGGCGAGCAGCGAATCGGTGCCCGGTTCGAAACCAACAGCGGCGGATGGGCGGATGGGCGGTTCGGCGGTTTGTAACAACGCAAGCAGCAGGAACGGTGTCATTAGATGAGCCCCAGTGTTGAACCCACCTTCTTGAAAGCGCGGAGCGCGAAATCGAGGTCGTCCGGCGAATGCGCGGCGGAGAGCTGGCAGCGCACGCGCGCATGTCCTTGCGGCACAACAGGATATCCAAACCCAGTCACGAACACGCCCTCGTCGAGGAGCAGCTCGCTCATACGAATCGCCTGCGCCGTCTCGCCCAGGATCACCGGTACGATGGGCGTCTCGCCCGGCACCGGTTTGAAGCCGAGCGCCAGGAGTTGCTCGCGGAAGTAGCGGGCGTTCTGATGCAGCCGGCTGACGAGCTCGGGATGGGCGTCGACGTAGCGCACGGAGGCGAGCGCGCTGGCGGCGACTGTCGGCGGGAGCGCATTGCTGAAGAGCTGGGGCCGAGAGCGCTGCGTGAGATAATCGGTGAGGGCGAGCGCGCCGGCCGTAAAGCCGCCGGCCGCGCCGCCCAGCGCCTTCCCCAGCGTCGACGTAATGATATCGACTTCGCCCAGCATGCCATAGTGCTCGGCGGTGCCCCGGCCGCCTTTCCCCAGGACGCCGGTCGCGTGCGAGTCGTCGACGGCCAGCACCGCGTCATACTTCCGCGCCAGCGCGGCGAGGTCGGGAAGCTTCGCGATGTCTCCTTCCATCGAGAAGATGCCGTCGGTGAAGATCAGTTTGCGCCGCGCGTTTCCTGCGGCGCGGAGCTTTTGCTCCAGATCGGCCATGTCGGAATGCTTGTAGACCGCCGTCTGGCACTTGGTGATCGCCTTGGCGAGGCGAATCGAGTCGATGATCGAGGCGTGGTTCAGCTGATCGGAGATCACCCAGTCGGACTCGCCGAGGACCGTCGCGCAAAGGCCCTCGTTCGCGTTCCAGCAGCTGACGTAGGTGAGTGACGATTCGCAGCCGACGAATCTCGCGAGCGCCTGCTCGAGCTCGCGATGGACGGTGAAAGTGCCGCAGATGAACCGCACCGATGCCGTGCCCGCGCCCCAATGATCGAGCGCCGCCTTGCCCGCCTGCACGACCTCGGGGACGTCACACAGGCCGAGGTAATTGTTCGAGGACAGGATCACGACTTCGCCGCGTCCTTCCATCTTGACTCGGCGGTCCTGTGGGGAGTCGATGTAGTTGAGTCGCTTGTAGACGCCTTCTTTCTTGAATCCGGCGAGCTCGTCCTGCAGCTGCGCGATGAAGCTCATGCGATCTCCAGAATGACCTTGCCCGCGTCTCCGGAGCGAATGGCGGCGAGCGCGTCGTCGATTTTGGCGAGTGGGAAGGTGTGCGTGATGACGGGGCGGGGGTCGAACTGGCCGCCAATGAGAAAGCGGCGCATCTGGTGCCAGGTCTGGTACATCTTGCGGCCAATGACGCCGTAGACCGTGATCCCCTTGAAGATGATCTCAGTGGCCAGGTCCATCGGCACTTCGCCGTCCGGGATCCCGAGCAGCTGCACGCGACCGCCCATCCGCACGGCCGCGAACGCCTGGTGCAACGCCGACGGCACGCCCGACATCTCGCACACCACATCCGCACCTTCGCCGCCCGTTTCCGCGAGGACCGTCTTCACGACGTCATCCGTCTTAGCATTGATCGTGACGTGCGCGCCCATTGTGGCGGCGAGCGCGAGACGCTTGGGATTCACGTCGGAGGCGATGACCTTCGTCGCGCCGGCCGCGCGCGCGATGCCGACCGCAAAACAACCGATCGGCCCGCACCCGACAATGAAGACGGTACTGCCGGGAATCTCCGCTCCCCCGGTCAGCACCGTGTGGAACGCATTGCCCATCGGATCCATGATCGCGCCGACCTCGGTCGGGATGGTTCCCCCATCGAGGGTCAGCACATTGGTCGCGGGCATCGTGATGTATTCGGCGAACGCGCCGTCGCGATCGACGCCGATGATGCGCGTGTTCTGGCAGATGTGACTGTTCCCGGTGCGGCACTGGAGACAGTGCCCGCAGACGATGTGGCCTTCGGCGGTGACGAGGTGGCCTGCGCGAAGCCCCGTCACGCCGTCACCGACCGATTCGATCTCGCCGGCGAATTCGTGACCGACGACGATCGGCGGTTTGATGCGCCCCTGCGCCCAGGGATTCCAGTCGGCGATGTGCAGGTCGGTCCCGCACACCCCCGCATGGCGGACCGCGATGAGCACTTCGCCCGGGCCGGGAGCCGGCTTGGGCACCGACTTCACGGTCAAACCGGGCGCGCGTTTTTCCTTGACAATCGCTTGCATGGGCTCGGGCTTAGGGATTCGGGACTAGCGACTTGGGAAAAGGCGAACCTCAGGAGATCGAGCGCGTAAAGCCGCCATCCACCTGGAGCACTGCGCCGGTAATATAGCTGGCCCCTTCAGACGCAAGAAACGCTACCGCGGCAGCCAGTTCGTGCGGTGTGCCGACCCGGTGCATGGGGATTTCCGCCAATCGTTCCTTCATCATCTCGGGGCGAGCCCTGGTGAGCTCTTCGATTCGCTCGGTGGCAATGAAGCCGGGGCAGATGCTGTTGACGGTGATCCCATCCATCGCGACTTCGTCGGACAGCGCTTTGGCGAAACCGAGCACGCCGGCCCGCGCCGTGGAGGAGAGGATGAGCCCCGGCAGCGGCTGCAAGGCGGCCACCGACGCGAGACAGATGATCCGGCCCCACTTTGCCCTGGTCATGATCGGCACGGCGGCGCGGGCGAGGTGGATCGTCGACAGCAAGTTGAGCTCGATCGCTTTCTGCCAGGCGTCGGCGGGTTGATCCTTGAACGGCGCGGCGGGAGGGCCACCGGCATTGCAGAACAGGATATCGAGACGCCCGAACTTCTCGGCGACCCGTTGCACGAGGGCCGTCGCCTGCTCGGGGACTGAGACGTCGGCCGGAAACGGCGCATTCTTGCGGCCGTTGATCGCGACCTGCGCCCCTTCTTGCTCGAGCGTGGTCGCGACCGCGCGGCCGATGCCGCGGGTCCCGCCGCATACGAGGGCGACGCGGCCAGACAGACCGAGGTTCACACCATCAGTTTTACGTGCGCGAAGCCAAGCAGGCTAGATCTTGGGATCCACGGGGAGGTGGCGATGGGTATGGTCGCCATCCTCGCCTTCATCGAGGAACCAGCAGTATGCCCAGATCTTGGCGGGCCGCAGAATCTGCTGGCCGGCCCGCAGAATAATCCCCATCGGTTCATCGTCGAGTACGAGAGGAAGGGTTGTCATGCCCATGAGGCGAGGCAAAACTCTTGCCGCCATGTCACCATGTTATCTATCTACATGCCAACGCGTTACAGTTTTGATGGGAAGCGTGAGAGTCAGTCAGACACGTTCAACGAAGGCTGCGCCGTGTCGAGCTGACGCGGTGGCTTGATGGCCGTGAACCCAGAACGCTTCGACCGGTGCGTCCCCGCTCGCTGAACCTGCCATCCCCGGTAGAGCGCCTGCAGAGTCTCTGGGCCCAGTGGGATGACTTCGCGGTTCTCGGCAGCAGGCGGCAGGATCACGTGCACCCCGCCGGACGGCGTGCGCACTTGGAGATCGGCAATCAGCGACGCCCGCTGTTTGGTACGCAGCTGACTCAGGCTCGCCGCGGCAATCGCCACCAACGAGGGAGCGAGGTCGGGGAACCAGCTTCCGAAATTGATGACGAGGGCCTGGAACGCACCGGCGAGCTGCTCGTTCACCGCGCGGCCCTCCGCCGCCTCCACCGCGCCCAGATCCTGATCGAGCAAGAAGACCTCGGCGTCATGTGCGGCGAGAAACAGCGCCTCGCCCAGGGCTGCCGCGCCGAGGACGACGACGATGTCACCAGGCTCGAGCCGCTCCGCCCATGGCACAATCGGATGTCCGCGATCGAATCCCCAATGCGTCGGCTCGCGCTGCGCTTCCCGCAGCGCGCGATGCTTTTGGCGCCAGCGGGGGAACGAGGGTAGGCGCAGCCGGCGGGCGATGATGCGGTCGACATGCTCGAGCAGCAGCACCTCGGTGAGGAGATACTGGTCCTGGGCACTCGTCTGCAGCTCACGCACCGCCTCGTCGCCGATCTTGAGCAGGTCGGCGCGCGGGACCGTGTTCTTGTACTCCTCGAGCCGCTGGAGAATGAACTCCTGATACTCCTGCTTGAGGGAGCGCGGTGCCCGTCGGACGGGCATCATCGCCTTGCTCGCGCGCTCGAACGGGACCGAGGTCAGCATGGCTCGACGTGCACCGTCACTTCTTCCAGCTCCAGGTCGTTCTTGAGCCGCGCTTCGACCGCGTCGGCGATGGCATGCGCATCGGCAACATTCGCGGCGGAGTCGACCGCGATCGTGACTTCGGCGTAGCGCACACCCGCGTTGCCGCCACGTGAACGGATGCCGTAGGCGTCTTTCACGCCGGCGACGGCCTGCGCCGTTTGCCGAATTGTGGGTGCGGGGATCGCGCGCTCGTCCACGAGCACGGGCACCGCGCGCGAGAGAATCTGGTAAGCCACGCGCACGATCAGGAGCGCGATCACGATGGCGATGGCCGGATCAACCCACGCCGCGCCGCGCCGCGACAAGAGCACGCCGATCAGCACGCCGATTGTGATGAAGACATCGGTGCGCGTGTGGGCGGCGTCCGCGATGAGCAGCTCGCTCGACAGCTCGTGCCCTCGGGCGTTCTCGTACCAGGCGACGAAAATGTTGGTCAGGAGCGTCGCGAGGAGCAGCGTGACGCCGAGGTTGCCGACCTGGACCGCGTGGCCACCCGACAACAAGTGACTGATGGCGCTACGCATCAGCTCGAAGCAGGTGACTGACAGGAAGACCACAATCGCCAGCGCGCCCAGTGTTTCGAACTTGCCGTGGCCGTAGGGGTGGTCGTCGTCGGGTTCGCGTGCGGCAACGCGGACGACGACGAGCCCAAGGACGTTGTACGCGGCGTCGACCGATGAATGCGCGGCGTCGCCGAGCACGGCGAGCGAGCCTGTCAGCATGCCAATGGCGGCTTTGGCGACGAGCACGGCGATGTTCGCAACGAGCAATCCCGCGAGCACGCGACGCACGGCGCGGGACCGATCCAGGGCTTTGTCCGGGACGGACATGGTGTGCAAGCTTGTGCTAGAGGCTGATTTAGTCAACGCGGGTCAGGACGAGCGCAGCATGCTGCGCCCCTACTTGCAATATTTAGACAATTGTATAAATATCTCGCCCAATGGACGACTCACTTTTTCGGGCGCTGGCCGACCCCACGCGGCGCAAGATCCTCGAGCTGCTGACCGAGAAGGATCGGACGGCGGGGGAAATCGCCGAGCAGTTCCCGATCGCCTTCGCGTCAGTGTCGCACCACCTCGGCGTGCTGAAGGCGGCCGACCTGGTTGCCGCCGAGCGCGAAGGACAGTTCATCCGTTACCGGCTCAATACGACCGTGTTTCAGGAGGTCGTGCGCTACTTCATGACCCGCTTCGGTGGGGAAGGAGAAAAGCATGCGTAGGCGCTGGTTTGGTCTTGTGATTGCCGCCGTGGCTGTGGTGGTCTCGATCTGGGCCTACCCACAGCTCCCGCCCACGATCGCGACGCACTGGAATGTGGGCGGCACGGCGGACGGGTTTTCCAGCCGCGCCACGGCGGTCTTGATCATGCCGCTCGTCATCATCGCGTTGACGGGATTGTTCAACGTGCTGCCCAAACTGGACCCGCGGCGGGCGAACTACGCCAAGTTCATCGACACGTACTGGCTGATCGCGAATGCCGTCATCCTCTTCATTTTGATCGGCCATGGGATGATCGTCGCCACCGGTCTCGGCTATCCCGTGAAGGTGGACCGGTTCATGCCCATCGGCGCCGGCTTGCTGTTCATCGTGCTCGGCAACTACCTCACGCGCGTCGAGCCCAACTGGTTCGTCGGGATTCGCACGCCATGGACGCTCTCGAGCGACACCGTGTGGCGGAAGACGCACCGCACCGGTGGGTGGCTCATGGTCGTCGGCGGCTTCGTCCTCGCAGCGTCCGTCTTTCTGCCGCAGGGCGCGTTCCTGCCTCTGCTGATCGCGGCGATCCTCATCGTGGCCGTGATTCCAGTCGTCCAGTCCTACATCCTCTGGAAACGGGAACAATCAGAATAGGAGTAGGGGCGCAGCATGCTGCGCCCCTACCAATTCTATGATCGCACTCTACACCAGTATCCTCGTCGCACTGACGCTACAGCATGCCGACACCACGGCGCCAGCCGTTGCGGTGGAGTCGCCGTACACGATCCACAGCGGGGCGCTGGAGCTGGGCGGCACGCTCACCGTGCCGCGGGCCGCGGCGGGGAAGGTGCCCGTCGTCGTGATCATCGCGGGCTCGGGCCCCACCGATCGCAACGGCAATTCGCTGATGGGAATCCGGCCGAATTCCTATGCGCAGCTGGCGTGGCGCCTGGCGGAGCGGGGCATCGCGACGCTGCGCTATGACAAGCGCGTGCTGCCGGCTACCAAGGGCACGGTCGATATCACGCAGCTGACGCTGGAAGACTTTGCCGCGGACGCTCGTGCCGCAGCCGAATCGTTGGCGCGCGAGGCGCGGTTCTCACGCGTGGTGTTGCTCGGGCACAGCGAGGGCTCGGCGCTCGCCCTGATTGCGGGGCGCGCGGGGCCGCCCGTGAGCGGCGTCATCAGTGTGTCGGGATTGGGTCGGCCGCTCGGGGTGGTGATGCGGGAGCAGTTGGCGCGCCAGTTCGATAGCGCCACGCTGGTCCGCTACGACACCGCGATGGCGCAGTATCTTCGCGGCGAGACGCCGCCGGATGTGCCGCCCATGCTGGCGGTGCTGTTCGTTCCGATAAACCAGCACTTCATGAAGTCGCTGGCGACATTCGACCCGCCAGCGGCGATCCGCGCGGTGCGGCAGCCAGTGCTGATCGTGCAGGGCGGCCAGGATCTGCAGGTGACCGTCGCCGACGCGGACCGGCTGCATGGCGGCAAGGCCGACGCGCAGCTGGTGGTGATTCCGGAGGCCAATCATGTGCTGAAGCAGACGACGGCCACGACGCTGCAAGGCCAGATGCCGACCTACCAGGACCCTGCCGTGCCGATCGTGCCCGAGCTGGTGAACGCCATCGCGGATTGGATTCTGAAACTGCGCCCCTAGACTACGGCACGCAGCAGCACGCCCTTCAAATAGCCGGTCTCAGGGACGTTCAGGAGCTCGGGGTGATCCGACGCCGCCCCGGTCGCCGCAAGGAACTGGATGCGGCGGCCCGAGTCTCGCGCGGCATCGGCCAGCATCGCGTTGAAGATGTCGCGGCTCACGTGGTAGGAGCATGACGACGTGAACAGCACACCGCCCGGGGCCAGGATCTTCATGGCCCGGAGATTGACCTCTTTGTAGCCGGCGACCGCGCGCTCGACGCTTGCCTTCGTTTTGGCGAAGGCCGGTGGATCGAGCGCGATCGTGTCGAACTGTTCGCGCCGGCGCTCGAGCTCCCGCAACAGATCGAACGCGTTGGCTTCCCGCCACTCGATGTTCCCGATCGCATTGAGTCGCGCATTCTCGGCGCCGCGCGCCAGCGCCTCGGTGCTTTGGTCTATCGCCAGCACCTCTTTCGCATGGCGAGCGAGGTGGAGTGCGAATGAGCCGTGGTATGTGAAGAGGTCGAGTGCGCGGCCGCCGGCACGGGTGTGCTGTCCGACGAGCGCCCGGTTCTCGCGTTGATCGAGAAACGCGCCGGTTTTCTGCCCGGACCACGGCGCGGCGAGATACTTCACACCATCCTCGATAACCTCGACAACCTCGGGAACCTCCCCCTGGGCGAGCACAACCTCCGAAGCCAGGCCCTCGTGACGCCGCACCCCGGCGTCGTTGCGAAGGAGAATCCCTTCCGGAGCGAGGGCGGCGGTGATTCCCGCAACGACGTCGTCGCGCGCGGTCTCGAGCCCCGCCGACAACAGCTGCACGACGATCCACGGCCCGTAGCGGTCGATGATGAGCGAGGGCAGGCCGTCACCTTCGGCGTGCACGACGCGCCAGGCGCTCGCGCCGATGCCGTTGCGGCGCCGGGCGGCGGCGGCAATGCGCTCCGTCCACCAGGTCGAATCGATGGGCTCTTTGCCGCGGGTGAGCAGGCGCAGCCGGATCTCGGACTTCGGCGAGTAGAGCGCCTGGCCGAGGAACTTGCCTTTGCGGTCGGTGACGGGGACGATGCCGGGTTGCTTGTCGGGTTCTTCAGCGACGTCGCTCCGATAGATCCAGGGGTGTCCCTGTTTCCACCGTTCAGCGCCTCGAGCCGTGACTTTGACCGTCAACGATCGGGCCTGAGCTTCGCAGCGTCTCTGAGATACATATGTTTCAGCGAGCTTTGCGGCTTGGATGTATAGAAGTGCAGCAGGACCCGGATGCACCGCCGTAAACCGGTGGGAACGGCGACTTCCGCCGCCCCGAGCAGCGGCACATCGGTCCAGCCGAGCCGGCGAGCGGCACGCGCGGGATACTCAGCCGTGAGGTCGGGAGATGAGGTGAAGATTGCGCTCTCCACGTCCCCCGGCTCGAAGCCGTTGGTATCGCGGAGCGCGCCGAGCAGCTCTTCGGTCGCCTCGAGAATCGCTTCACTCGTGTTGGCGGTCGCCGTGGTCGCTCCACGCAGGCCGCGCAGGATCTTGGTCATGGCTCTCGTCGATCAGTTGCGTTTGATGGTGATCACGGATCCCGTTCTGCTCAAGGGGCGGGATGCCGTAGACGTCCTGCGCCAGGCGGTCGCCGGTGGCGCCACCATGGTGCAGGTCCGCTGGAAAGATGGCACGCCGGCCGAGGTTCTGGAGTTGACTCGGGCGCTGGTTGCGGCGCTCCCGGTTCCGGTGCTCGTGAACGACCGAGTCGATATCGCCCTGGCCGCTGGTGCGGCCGGCGCGCACCTCGGCTGGGACGATCTCCCCCTCGACGCGGTGCGCCCCAGTCTGCCGGCCGGCTTTGTCCTCGGCATCTCCGTCGGATCGCCGGACGAGGCAGCGCGGGCGCCTGCCACGGCGGACTACTGGAGCGTCGGGCCCTGCTTTGCCACGCCGACCAAGGCCGATGCGGGCCCCCCGCTCGGGCCAGAGGGGTTCGCGGCACTCGCACGGCTTGCTCCTGAAGGTACGCCGGTGATCGGGATTGGCGGTATCACGGCGGCGAATGCGCGCGCCATCGTGGCTGCGGGTGCTGGTGGTGTCGCGGTTATCGGGGGAGTCCTGGGCGCAGCCGATCCAGAAGAATCGGCGCGGCGTATTCGGAAGGGGACTAGTTGACTCGGTCCGCTCTCCGCTGGCGCTTGCTCTCCCGAATCGCCGCCAGATGGTCGGCGTATGTCGATGAGAAGATGTGCTTCCCGTCCGGCTGCGCGACGAAGTAGAGATAGCCGATCTGCGCCGGATACAGCGCCGCGATGATGCTCGAGTCGCTGGGCTGCGTGATCGGACCGGGTGGTAACCCGGTGTGCAGGTAGGTGTTGTAGGGCGAGCGAATCTGGAGCTGCCGCTCCCACACCCGCCGGAGCCGCCGGCCGTGCGCGTAGACGATCGTCGGGTCGGCCTGCAGGGCCATCCCTCGCCGGAGCCGGTTGTGATACACCGCGGAGACGTAAGGCCGATCGGGGCGGTAGCGCACTTCGGCTTCGATGATGGACGCGAGCGTGATGATCTCGTTTCGCGTCATGTTCAGCTCGCCGAGTCGCCCGTCCCATTCGGGCTGCCAGCGGGCGATGAATTCGTGCGTCATGACCTTCACGAGGTCGCGCGCGCGCATCCGCATCGGCACGACGTAGGTCGTGGGATACATGTAGCCATCGACGCCCGCTGGGGTGGGTTTGATGCCCAGCTCGCGCTCGAGCGAGGTATCCCGCATCGCGGCCACGAATGAATCCCGCGACACCCCCAGCCACGAGCGCGCCCGCTCGGCGACCTCGAATCCCATCATGCCTTCGGTGACGGTGAAGCGGACCTCGAGCCCGCGGCCGCTCTTCAGCGTGCTGACCACGCTGCTCCAGCTTTCGTCCTTGTCGAAGGTGTAGACGCCGCTCTTGAGGTTGGACGGCAGGCCGCGGAGCCGCGCGTAGAGGCTGAACCAATCGCGGCTTTCGATGACGCCCCGCGATTCGAGTGAATCGAGCGCCTGGTAGTACGTGGCGCCGCGCGGAATGATGACCATGATCCGGTCCGCGGTCGACTGGTACTTGTCGGGATCGGGCTTGCCGCACGAGATCGCGAAGACCAGCAACGCCCACGCACGAGTCGTCACAGTGCGGATCCCTTGCGCGCGTCCAGATAGTGCTGCAGCAGCAACGCTGCAGCCATCGCATCGACCTCTTCCTTGCGGCCACGCGTAGACCCGCCCATCTCGCGCACGGCAGCCAGTGCCCGCGCCGTCGTCATCCGCTCGTCCCACATGGTCACCTCCAGCTCAGCAGCGCGCCTCTTGATATCATCGGCGAGGCTCCGCGCGGCGTGAGCGGCGTCACCCTCGGCCCCCGACTCATCCAGGGGGAGACCGACGATGACCCCTACAACATTGTGCTTGGCGACCTGTTCGAGTAGCTGCGCCATGGGGAATCGCTTGCCGGCGCGGCGCGTGAGGGTGGTGAGCGGTTGGGCGAGCGTCTGGGTTTCGTCCGAGAGCGCGAGACCTATCCGCCTGGATCCCCAATCGACCGCAAGGATCCGGCCTTTGCTCGGACGGTTGGACGGTTGGACGGTTGGAAGGTTCATACCGTCCAACCGTCCAACATTCCAACCGTCATCCCTGGGACATCGTCTGGAAGAACTCGGTGTTGGTCTTGGTACGCTTGAGCCGCTCCAGCAGGAACTCGATGGCCTCCACGGGCGGCATGTCGGACAGGAAGTTGCGCAGCAGGTAGACCTTGTTGAGCTCTTCCTTGGTAAGCAGCAATTCCTCCTTACGGGTGCTCGTCCGCTGCACGTCGATCGAGGGGAACGTGCGCCGCTCGGCGATGCGCCGGTCGAGGATGACCTCGGAGTTGCCGGTGCCCTTGAACTCCTCGAAGATCACCTCGTCCATGCGCGAGCCGGTGTCGATCAGGGCGGTCGCCAGAATCGTCAGGGAGCCGCCGCCTTCGATGTTGCGGGCGGCGCCGAAGAAGCGCTTGGGCTTCTGGAGCGCGTTGGCGTCCACACCGCCGGACAGAATCTTGCCCGAGTGCGGCACCACGACGTTGTGCGCGCGGCCGAGGCGCGTGATCGAGTCGAGCAGAATGACGACGTCCTTGCCGTGCTCCACGAGGCGCTTGGCCTTCTCGATCACCATGTCGGCGACCTGCACGTGCCGGTCGGCCGGCTCATCGAACGTGGAGGACACGACTTCGACATTCGGCCCCTTCACGTTCTCTTCCATGTCGGTCACCTCTTCGGGCCGCTCGTCGATGAGCAGCACGATCAGGTAGACCTCGGGGTGATTCTCGATGATGGAGTTGGCCAGCTTCTGCATCAGGATGGTCTTACCGGCCTTGGGCGGCGACACGATGAGGCCGCGCTGGCCTTTGCCGATGGGCGACAGAATATCCATCACGCGCATCGACAGATCGCCGTCTTTGCGCTCGAGCTTGAGCTGTTGTTCGGGGTAGCGCGGCCGCAGGTTGTCGAATGCGACGCGGTGCTTGGCTTTTTCCGGCTCTTCGCCGTTGACGACTTCGACCTTCAGGAGGGCGAGATAGCGCTCACCTTCCTTCGGCGGCCGGACCTGGCCCGTGATCGTGTCGCCGGTGCGCAGATCGAACCGCTTGATCTGGCTCGGCGAGACGTAGATGTCGTCGGGTCCGTAGAGGTAGTTCCAGTCGGCGCTGCGGAGGAACCCGTAGCCTTCCGGCAGGATTTCGAGCACCCCCTCGCCGCGGAGAACGGTGTCGGAATCGAGGAGTGATTGCTCGATGCGGAAAATGAGATCCTGCTTGCGGAGCCCAGAGTAGTTGGTGATGTTCAGGCTCTCGGCCATCGCGTGTAGTTCCGCGACGGACTTTCTCTTCAGTTCGGCGATATCCACTTGTGCTTCAACTCCGTTTGCGTGCGGGCGGGGAAATTCCCGGGATGGGGGATTGGTCCTGGTTGAAAATGGAAACTTGGGATTTTGGCGGTGTGCGAACGAGTGATAGTAGGCCTCGACGGGCGGCGAGTCAAGAGCGCCCGAACGAGTGATAGTAGGCCTCGACGGGCGGCGAGTCAAGAGCGCCCGTGAGTCTCGCCCCATTTCTCCTGGCGTGGCGGACGACCCCCCTCCACGACCGCGAAGTTGTTGATGCGCTTGTAGATCCGGCCCACGCCGGGCCCCCGGTTTCGCCCGCACTCGCTGACGCCCTCCGCCAGTGGCCGGGGAGCTATTACTGGTCGAACGAGGGAGACGGGCGCCACCTCGTTCTCACCCGCTCGACCATCAAGCCGCGCGAAGCCTGGCTCCGGCACGCGTTGCTGTTCGCGGCCACGCTGTTCATGACGACGATCTCCGGCGCCGTGATTGCCGGTGCCGTCCCCGCGGAGCTGGGGTTGATCTTCAATCCTGCCGCGTGGGACTGGGCGTTCCTGCGCGCATGCGTGAGCGGCTTTGCCTTCTCGGTCCCGCTCATGGCCATCCTGTTCAGTCACGAAATGGGCCACTACCTCACGGCCCGTCGCTACCTCGTCAACGTGTCTCCGCCGCACTTCCTGCCGGGACCGCCCATGCCGATCGGCGTCGGGACATTCGGCGCGTTCATCCGCCTGCGCACGATTCTCAACGACCGCCGGCAGCTGCTCGACATCGGCGCCGCAGGTCCCCTCGCCGGATTCGTGATCGCCCTGCCCGTGCTCTGGGTCGGATTGGCGCACAGCCAGATTGCGACCGAGGCAGGCGCGAGTGGGCTGCAGGTCTCGACTGGGTGGGGGATGTGGCTGCTCGGTGATTCGTTGGCGACGCTTCTATTGCGACACCTGACGCACGGTGGGAGCGCCGTGACGCTCAGCCCGATGGCATTCGCCGGGTGGGTCGGGATGCTGGTCACCATGCTCAACCTGCTGCCGATCGCCCAGCTCGACGGTGGGCACATCCTCTACTCGGCGTTCCCGCGGGCCCAACGACATGTCGCCCGCGTGTTCTGGGTGCTCGTGCTGCTGCTGGGCTACCTCTCGAAGAGCTGGTTCGCCTGGGCCATCATCGTGCTCGTCCTGTCGCGGGGACAGTTCGGCCACCCTCCCGTGCTCGACGCGTATCGCCCGCTGCCGAAGTCGCGGGTGTGGGTGCTGTGGGCGTGCCTGGTATTGTTCGCGCTCACGTTCATCCCTGCGCCGGAGCGCTGAGCTATTGCGTAACTCCTAGCCATTTATAATGTTGTTTCAAACCAGCCCCTGGATCGGCATGCCTGCACAACCTGCCCGATATTCACCAGCTGCTGCGACCGACACGGTCGTCCACGACCTGCCTCCTATTCGCTTCGACGGACAACCCGTAGACATCCGACTCTCCCTGCGCCGCACCGAAGATGGAGTCTGGCGTGGCCGTATCCTGTTCGGGGCCGAGGGGACCGAGGCGGAGCGCTCGAGCGCGGAGATCTTCTGCGCCGGCACGGAGCAGGATTTGTGGCAATCGGTCCGAGACCTGCGGGATCACCACCTGCGGGACCTGTACCGATCGTTGTTGTGATGTCTGAGCTGAAGGCGATGGCGAAGCTGCGCCACGACCTTTCCAACCCTCTCTCGGCGATTCTGGCCGAGACTCAGTTGTTGCTCCTCGCGCCGGAGAAATACGACGAGGAGACGCTGGCTGGGCTCAAGCAAATCGAGGACCTGGCGCGCAAGATGCGTCAGATGCTGCAAAGCCTAGAGTGAGCCGGCGGCATCGCCCTCGTTTCGCCCCCCCCACCGTCTGGTGGCCCCCGAACCTGCGCAGGTGGGCAGTCCGTGCTGCTTTCCTTATTAGACCATTCGCGCCGCGCAGCGGCGCGCAGGTGACGCGCGTCATAGCGGTTCCGGTCAGGCACCGGTAAATCACACATTCGCCTCTTGCCCTTGCGAGGGTTCGAGGCGCTGGCATCTTAAGACCCCTTCTCGTCCGGGAGTCCCCGACGTTGGCTGGTCGCAGGGTCCTGCTCCTAAGCATGAGCGGTTTTGTCGTGGCCTGCGCCGGCGGGGGGGGGCCACGGCCGCGGTCTGTTACACCCGCCGAAATCCCGACCCTCAGAGCCCAGGCAGCACAGCAGCCCGCAAACGCGCCTATCCGCTTCCGCCTGGCGGCCGCCTTGATGAGCGCCGGCCGCTGCGACAGCGCCGTCGTCGTCGCGAATGCAGGACAGATGCTGGCGCCGAACGACGCGCTGGGACCGATGGTCATCGGCGGCTGTCAGGAGAAGAACGGCCGGTACGATCTCGCGTTTGCCACCTACACCGACTTCGCCACCAAGCACCCCCAGACTCGCGGCGTCTCGGCGCTGCGTGCGATGGCGCTGATCGCGCTCCGCACGCAGGCGACCCAGACGGCCAAGCTGGCGCTTGCCCGTGAATCGACGCTCACGGCAGCTGCCCCCGAGCCGTCCACGGTCGCCGTGCTGCCGCTGACGATCGCCGGGGACTCGGGCTTGCAGCCGCTGTCGCGCGGGCTCGCCGAGCTGATGGCGACCGATCTGGCCATGGTGCGCAGCCTTCGGCTGCTGGAGCGTATCCAGGTTGGTGCGCTGCTCGACGAGATGAAGCTCGGCGCGAGCGGGCGCGCCGATCCCAGCACCGCCGCGCGCGTGGGTCGTCTGCTCCGCGCGGAGCGGATGGTGCAGGGCGTCGCCACGATTACCGAAAACGGACCGGTGCGGATGTCGGCGGCGGTGGTGCGCGGGGACGGCAGCGTGCGCTCTGGCGCGCAGGCGAACGGCAGCTTCAAACAGCTGCTCGACCTCGAGAAGCAGCTCGTGTTCGGTCTCGCGACGGAGCTCGGGATTCAGCTGACGGAGGCCGAGCGGCAGCGCATCCTGCGCCAGGGTCCGAAGAACCTCGCCGCCTTCCTGGCCTATAGTCAGGGACTCGAGGCGCTCGATCGCGGCGACTATCGCGCCGCGGCCACGGCATTCAATGCGGCGGTGCGTGCCGATCCCTCGTTTCAGCAGGCGCAGCAGCAGCAGCAAGCGGCCGAGGCCGCACCCGCGGTCCAGGCGTCACCGGGTGACGTGGTGACCGTCGCCGCAACCGCCGCGGACGTCACCGTGCCGGTCGAGCCCGCAGCGGTGGGCGCACTGCAGCAGGCCACGACCGACGTCTCGCCGAGCCCGGCGGATGCGTTGACCGCGACCGGGATCACGAGCATCGCCAGCCATCCGACGAATGAAAGCCAAGGCATCACGAGTGTCGTCTCAGCGTCCGGCGTGATCCGGATCATCTTCAAGCTGCCGATTCCGTGACGCGCGCGCGCGCGCTCCTGCTTGCAGCCGGGTTGTGCGTCGCTCCGGGAGTGCTGCAGGGGCAGGCCGCAACGACCCTGGCGCGCACCGGCGCAACGTTCGAGTCCTACAGCTTCCACACCGGATTGGCGTTCAAAAAGATCAGCGAGTTCACGATCCCGATCGTCGTCACGCAGCGAGTCGGCGATCGCCTGGTACTCGACGTGGGCACGGCGTTCGTCAGCGCATCGGCCACCCTGAGCAACGACCAGACGGTCGATCACTCCGGCCTGGTGGACACCGATCTCCGCGCCACGATCGGGGTCGTCCCTGGAAAGCTCTTACTCAATATCGTCGGGACGATTCCCACCGGCGCGAGAACAGTGACCGACACGACGATTCCGCTCTTTGGCGCGACGGCGACCGATCTGTTGGGGTTCACGACGCCCAGCTTCGGGTCGGGCGGCGGCATGTCCGCGGGATTTGCCTCGGCGTTTAAGATGGGCTCCAACTGGGCGATCGGGGCGGGCGCGAGCTATCGCTACGGCGCGAGCTACACGCCGGTCAGAGGTGGACAGGAGATGTCCCCCGGCGGTGAAATTCGCGCGCGCCTCGGCATCGAGGGACCGTTCGGGGGTGGAAAGTATTTCCGCGGTGCGCTGGTCTTCACCACGACCGGCGCGAACGACCTGACCGGAGACTCCACCAGTACGATCGGCACCCGTGTCCTGGCGTATGCCGCGATGAGCTTACCGGTCGGCAACTCGAATCTGTCGGTCTACGGCTGGGACATGCGCCGGTTCCGTCCGAATCCCGGTACGTTCCCAGTCCCGCGCGGCAACGTCCTGGCGCTCGGCGCGCGGCTCGAGCGGCCGCTCGGCCCGAAGACGACGCTGGCGCCGATGCTCGAGTTCCGCCATGAGCTGACGGGGCCCTCACAGAACATGGAGCGGCTGGGTATCTGGTCCGCACCGGAGCCGATCTGCGGTACCGTCTGAGCGATCACGCCACCGGCGTCGTCCAGGCGCAGTTCGCGTTCGGCTCGCTCAACAGCCTCGGTACCAGCGTCCCCCTCATCGGTCCACGTCTCGGTACGCTGATCGAGTGGGCGCGGTGAGCCGCGGCAGCTGGCTTCTGCCGTTCAGGAGATAGAGGACCAGGAATACCGCGCTGCTGGCGCTCACGCCGTACTTCCAGGCCGCGGCGGCGTCCGACGTCGACAACAAGCCCTCGATGGTCCCCGCAATCGCAAGCAGCGTCACGACCGCACCGATCATGCGCGCGGCGATGCGTCCCTCGACGACCAGCGCGTCTCCGCGCGTGCGGTCCTCGGGCGCGATCATCGCCTTCGCCAATCGAAAGCCGGCCCCCGCCGAGATGAAGATCGCGGTCAATTCGAGCACACCGTGGCCGAGGACGAAGGTCAGCAGATACGGCAGCGCGTGATAGTTCTGGAACAGCCCCATCCCGAGTCCCAACATCATGCCGTTGGTGAACAGGAGCCAGGCCGTGAGCAGCCCGCCGCTGATGCCGCCGACGAATGTTCCGAACGAGACCGAGATGTTGTTCGAGATGATGAGCGCGGCAACCTGGGGGCGGTATTCCTTTTCCGTCTCCGCGTAGCCGCGACCCTCCGCCTGGTTTTCGGCTGCCGCCTCGGCGCGCGCCACCATGACGGGCGACAACAGCTCGTCGCCCAGTGCCGGCTGCTCGCGAATCATGACGTAGCCGACCGCCGCGGGGACCGCAAATAAGAGGAACGCGAGGAGCACGTACCGCCACGACTGCACCACCGCGGCCGGGAAGTCGCGCAGGATGTAATGGAGGATGGGTGTCCGCTCCGTGCCGCGCGCGCGATACAACGCGTTGTGCCCGGCGGTCACGACGCGCTCGAGGTACGTGATGACTCGCGGATCGACCTGGTAGGTCCGCGCGCGCGCCAGATCGGCGGCCACCTCGCGGTACTGGGCGGCGAACGCCGGAATCTCGCCAGGCGCCAGACCGCCGATGCCGGAGCGCTCCATGAACATCGCCGTGGCGCGGAATTTCTCCCATGCCTCGCGCTTCTTCTGTATAAAGCGCTCGGCGGGGACGGTGATGCGGCCCGCGGCGCCGGCCTTCGCGCGCGGCGCGAAGCGGCTGCGGCGCTTGCGTTGTTCGTCGGCGAACACGTTCACCAGGTAGGCCTGGTTATCCGCGGTCCGCCGCGGGATGCGCTGCTCGAACCGGCGCACCAGGTCCGTGGTGATCCGCACTTGAACTTCCGGCGTCAGGTCATTGAGCCGCCCCAGGAAGCGATCCAGTAACCGGAACTCTTCTTCGGACAGGTCCGGGGGCCCGGTCTCGATCGGCTCCGGGAGCTCGTCCGCGGGCGCCGGCGCTCCCAGCGTCCAATCCGTGGGGTGATCGCGGACGACGATGGTTCCGGCCGCCATGTCGCCCGGACGCTTGTTGCTCGGGTGCAAGAACATCGACAGCACCGCGGGCGCGAACAGGGCCGGGATGTAGCTATCGACGAACCGGACGAGGTTCCGGATCAGCGCCGCCGCGGGGGTGATCGGGCGTCCGGTGTCCATCACGACCCGGATGCCGAGGGCCTGTTTCCCCGGCGTCCGTCCGCCGTTGAGCGCCTCGAACAGCGTGAAATAACCCCACAGGAAGCAGAACGTCAGCAAAATCATCGCGGCGGCGAACCAGCTCTGCGCCATCCCACGCGGGGAGAACAACCCGGCCACCAGGGCATTGCCGCCGACCAGGAGGGCGAAGAATCCGAGCAATAGCAGCATCAAATCGAGCAACCCTGCGGCCACGCGCGACCCCACGCCGGCCAGCTCGAACTGGACGTCGACGTGCTCCGGCGTTTCGACGCCATGATGCTGGCGCAGATCGAGGTCTCGCGCGGAAGGCGGCATGTCCTCATCTTACCGCGTGTCCTCGCGCGGAGCGACCCATTAATTCCAACATCAGGCCCATGCGGCTGGGCGAGATCCTCGACGGCAGCTTCAACATCTACCGGCGTCATTTCGGCTTGTTCATGCGGCTGACGCTGATCCTGGTTTGGCTTCCGACGGCGGCAGGGATTTACCTGAACCTGCGGTTCAGCAAGACTCCGATCGAAATTCTCAATGTCTTCCAGCAACACCTGGGAGCGAGTATCGGCGTGATTCTCGCCTTGGTGGTTGTCTGGACCGTCTGTGGCCTGCTGCTCAAGGCCGGGACGATTCGGATCATCTCGGACTCCTATCTCGGCCAGGAACCGAACCTCGGTGCGTCGCTTCGCTTTGGGATCGACAAGATCATTCCGCTCCTGCTCGTGGCGCTCAGCAAGGCGCTGCTGCTGATCCTCGTGTATCTCGCCTGCGCGCTTGCGGTGGTGGCTTTGTATTTCATGGGGCGGCTGGTGGGGCCGGCGATGGGCGGGTTGATGATCTTCATTGGAGTCGTCGCCGCGATCTGGTTCGTGGCATGGGTGGCGTGTGGGTACGGGACCACCACGCCGATCATCGTGCTCGAAGATCTCCCCAGCGCCTTCGACACGTTCGGCCGCTCCTGGGAGCTGACGCGCGGCGCGCGCCGCAAGGTCTTCGGGACCGTGGTCGTCGCGTGGCTGATTTCCCAATTCCTGCCGCAGATGGTCATCGGCGGCATCAGCGGCGTATTGGGTGTCGCGGGGAACGATTCGTTACAGCCCCTCTTCGTGGTCGTGGCGTCGCTGATGGGCATCGTGCTGGCGCCGATCCTGCCGTGCGCGCTCACCTTGCTGTACTACGACCTGCGGGTGCGGCGCGAGGCGTTCGACCTCCAGGTCCTCAGCGAGCAGCTGGGCACGGGGATGACGGAGACTCACTAATCGATCCGGACTCGATTCGGCGCGTAATCGGCCAGGTGTTCGCACGCCCGGAGTTTCAGTGGGTCGAGCGCCGGCCCCTCCTCTCGTGGCTGGCGCGCCAGTGGCAGAATCTGGTCGACTGGCTCAATCGGATGGCGGGGCAGCATCCGCTCGGCTTCAACATCGGCATGACCCTCGTCGTCGTCGCGCTCGTCGCGCTCCTGGTGCACATGGGGTACGTCATGTGGCGGATCGTCCGCCCCGGCGTGCGGCGCGGCGAAGCCAAGACGGCCGCCGGCGCGGCCCTAATCATGGACGCCGCAGCCCATCTCGCCATGGCGGAGGAGCTGGCGCGCGCCGGCCGCTACGCCGAAGCGCTCGGCCAGCGCTTCCTGGCGCTTGTCCTCGAGCTGGACCGCCGGAAGGCGCTACGCTTTCACGCCTCGAAGACGCCGGCGGAGTACGTCGGGGAAGCGCGTCTGACCGACCGGGGTCGCGCGTCCCTGGCCGGCCTCGTGGCCCAGCTCTACCGCCACCTCTTCGCGGCCGTCCCCTGCGATGCCGACGGGTACGCAACGTTCGGCGCAGGCGCAACGGAGCTAGTCCGGGGGCAGTACGTCGTACCGGCTTGAGATCCTTGCGGCGCTACTTCTGGCGGCCGCCATCGGCCTGGCACTCTGGGCGGCAAATCGCAACCCGCCGGAAGACGAGTTCGATCTTCGGACCTCGACGTATCTGAGCGGCCCGACCGGGAGCAAGGCGCTGCATGAAATCCTCGTGGGTCTGGGCCGGCTGTCTGAGCGGCGTCGCACGTCACTCGCGGCGCTTGCCACCGAGCGTGCCCATCGCCCCGCTGTGCTCGTCCTGCTCGATCCCTTCATTCCTCTCGAGGACAACGAGATGGAGCAGGTCGTGCGCTACGTGCGGGCGGGAGGCGCCGTGGTGGCGACGGGCGATGGCGCCGGCGTCACGGCGTGCGCGGGGTGGCGCACGCGGCCGGGAGGACTGGGGTTCCAGGACTCCGTCGGGGTCCGGGCGCGGGAGACGGATGTTGGGCTGCCCACCACGCGGCGCGTTCTGACGGCCGACGTCCCGCAGACCGATACGACGGCGACCGAGGTAGAGCGACTCGAGCGGCTGAGAAAAAGCGTCGACGAAGACGACTCCCGCCCCGGCATCTGCAGCACGCTGGTGCCGTTCGCAGTCGATACGGTCGTGGTGGCGCTGAACAATCGGCCTGCGATCCTGCGGCTGCGCTATCGGGGCGGCGGCACGATCACGCTCGCCGCGGATCGGCGCTGGTTCACGAACCGCGTCTGGCGCGACACCGACGTCCCCATCGTACTGCTGCCGCTGCTCACGCCGCGGCCCGAGCGTCCCGGCCGGGTCGTGTGGGACGAATACCATCAGGGATTCGGCGGCGAGAATTCTGTATCGTCCTCCGGTCGCACGTGGGCCTGGTTGCGGAGCTCGCCGGCGGGTTGGGCGATCCTGCAGCTCATTGCCGTCGCCCTGGTGTGGCTCGCGATGACGGCGGTGCGTTTCGGTCCCGCGCTATCCGTGATCGAACGGCGGCGGCGCTCGCCGCTCGAGCACCTCGAGGCGCTCGGCGCCGGTCTTGAGAGCGCCGCCGCCGCGGATACCGCCGTGCAGCGCCTGGCGCTGGGATTGCGGCGCAGGCTGAGTCGGACCGGGCACCTCGGGAGCGGCGACGTCGTGCCGTGGCTCGAAAGCCTGGAGCTGGCGATGCGCGGCCCCGCAGGCCGCGGCGCCGTCCGCCGGTTACATCATCTGCTCGTTGCACGCGATCGCGATGAGCAACGCGTGCTTCTTGCCGCTCAAGCCGTGGAGGACGTGTGGGAGGAGCTGCGCCCGCGCACGACGCGCAACGCATTCTAGAATCCCTGCGCCGGGTGGTGCTGGGACAAGAAGCTGCCACACGCGAGGTGCTCGTCTGCCTGCTCGCGCGCGGGCACATTCTGCTCGAGGGCGTCCCCGGGACCGCCAAGACGCTCCTGGTGCGAACCCTCGCGCTCGCGCTCGACGTGCGCTTTGTCCGCATCCAGTTCACCCCCGACCTGATGCCGGCCGACATCACCGGTATCACGCTGCTCACCGGGGCTCAACAATTCTCGTTCCGGCCGGGCCCGGTCTTCGCCGACCTCGTGCTCGCGGACGAAATCAACCGCGCGCCGGCGAAGACGCAGGCCGCCCTGCTCGAGGCGATGCAGGAACGGACCGTGACGGTGGACGGCCAGAGCCATCCGCTGTCACAGCCGTTCACCGTGTTCGCCACACAAAACCCGATCGAGTTCGAGGGTACCTACCCCTTGCCGGAGGCCGAGCTCGATCGCTTCATGGCCAAAGTGCAGATCGGCTATCCGTCGGCGGAAGTGGAGCAGGGGATCCTGACGCGGTACGTCGAAGGCTTCGAAGCCGACCGCACCGACACGTACGGCGTCGCGCCGGTGATCGACGGCGCCGGCCTCGAGCAGCTGCGACAGGCGGTCGATGCCGTGCGCGTCGAGCCCCGCATCACCGCCTACATCACGGCGATCGTGCGCGCCACGCGCGAGGCCGCTTCGCTGACACTCGGAGCAAGCCCGCGCGCCGGCGTGTCGCTCTTCAAGGCGGCACGATCGACCGCGCTGCTCGACGGGCGCGACTACGTGATTCCCGACGACGTGAAGCAGCTCGCCCCCGCGATCCTCCGGCATCGCGTCAACGTGGCGCCCGAGCTCGAGCTCGAGGGTGTGACCGCCGATCAGGCGCTCAAGGCGATTCTGGACCGGACTGAGGCTCCCACGGCGTGAACCCGCAGCCGATGGTGCTCGCCGGCGCCGTCATCGCGGCGTTCGTCGGGCTGTGGTATGCCCTTGGCACGGTCGCCGGGATCCTGTGGACACCACGGGCGCTCGTGATTGCGGGCCTCCTGTCGTTGCTGGGCGTTGCCGGATTCTGGACGCCGTGGGGTCTCGACGTGATGCTGCTTGCCGATCTGGTGCTGATCGTCCTGGTCTGGATCGACGCCGACGTCGCGGGGCCGGTCACCGTGAGCCGCGAGCCGCTGCCCGCGTTGTCGGTCGGGCACCCCGGGGAGGTCACGTACCGCTGGACCAATCCCTCCGGGCGCGGCCTGCGCCTGCGGGTCCGTGAGGTACGTCCCGAGATCCTGGGCGGCCCACAGCCGCCTCGATCGCTGCGCATCGAGCCGCGCGCCGTTGGCCGCGAGACGGTGCCCGTCGTGCCGCTGCGGCGTGGACGCGAGCGCGGCGGCGCCGGAGGCTTCGTCCTCGACAGCATTGGACCGCTGGGGCTCGGCCGTCGCCGTGTCCGCGTGCCGCTGCCCTGGGAGGTCGTCGTCTATCCGCCGCTCGTGTCGGTTCGGCTGCGCGCGTCGGTGGCCGAGGCCATGCGACGGCGGGATGCGGGGATGAAACCGATTCGCCGCCTGGGTGAGGGGCGGCTGTTCGAGTCGCTGCGCGAGTGGGTACCGGGTGACGATCTGCGGCACATCGATTGGAAGGCGACAGCGCGGCGCGCCAAGGTGATCACGCGCCAGTACGAGGCCGAGCGCCGCCAGCAGGTGCTGCTCGTGCTGGATACCGGCCGGCTGATGACCGCCGACGTGTCGGCCGGTGTGGCGCGGCTCGACTTCGCGGTGCAGGCGGCGCTCGAGCTGGCGTACGCGGCGGCGCAGCACGACGATAACGTCGGGATCATGACGTTCGCCGACGGCGTCCAGCATTTCGTCGCGCCCGAGCGCGGCCGGAGCGGCGTGCGCGGCGTGATGGACGTACTGGCGGAGGTCCAGCCCAGGATGGTCGAGCCCGACTATCCCGGGGCGTTTCGCTATCTCGCGGCGCGCAACCGCAAGCGCGCGTTGACGGTGTTGTTCACCGATGTCATCGATCGCTTTGCGTCCGATGCGCTCGTCGCGAACGTGGCGACGTTGCGTCCGCGCCACCTGCCGCTCGCCGTTACGCTGCGCAATCGCGAGCTCGATGCCGTCGCAACGCAGCGACCCGCGATCCCGCGGGACGCATTCCGGAAGGCGGCGGCCGAGGAGCTGCTGCATGCGCGCGAGGAGGCGCTCGGGCACATGCGCCGGGCGGGGGTGCTGGTGATCGATGTCACACCGGAGCGCGCGGCGCAGGCGGTGGTCGCGAAGTATCTCGACCTCAAGCGGCGCGGCACGCTCTAAGTCACCGTCTGGCCCGGGTCACCCGCGTATTGTATGTTCGGTCCTCACGTTCACGGATTGTCCCGGATGCGCGGTTTCCACCGAGCTACCCCCATCGTAACAGTCGCAGTGGCGCTGGCCGGCGTCACCTGTGCCTTCCCAACCGACAAGAGCGACAAGGTTTTCGTCACGCTCCAGGCGCCGTCACACGTCGTCCTGCGGGGTCAGGAAGTCTCGATCTACGCCCAGGCGTGGCGCGTGATCGGCGCTGACACGCAGGCGATCGGCAACGTCGATTTCGCCTTCGGGAGCGGCAGTGGATCGATCGCGCGGGTGGACAAGGACTGCTGCGGCTACGCGACGGTAACCGGCGTGAACAGCGGGACGGTGGACATCGTGGCCCGCGCCGTGGCGTTCGAGCACGCCGAGGCGGCCGATCTCTCGCTGCGCGTTGCGAATCCCCTCGAAATCGACAGTGTGCGCCCGCGCGATGCGCATTACGGCGAGGTGGTGACGATTTACGGCGTCGGCGTGGACTCCATGTTCCTGGCGAGTCTCGGAGACGTCAATCTGATCGAGTACCCGTTCTCGCGCGTGCGCGACACCGCGGGCCTGGGCCAGATCAAGTTCTGGGTGCCGCCGCCCGCGCACAGCGGCCAGTTGTTCTTCCTCGGCGCCGGGGTGTTCGGCCTCGACACCGGAACGACGCTCGTCCAGAAAGAGGACGTGTTTGAGCCGAACGACACGATCCCCACCGATATCAACCTCGACCTGGGCGGTCCGTGGCCCGGGACGGCGTTGGCGCCGATCCTCTTCGCGAATCCCGCGCTCGCGTTCGAACCGGTGGACCGCACGCTGGGCGAGGGCGAAGACTGGTTTCATTTCCACACGACCGACTCCACCCAGGCGCTCACGTTCTTCATTAAGTACCCATCGTTCGGCGACACCAGTGCCGCTGCCACGCGGACCTTCCTGATCGACTCCCTGGCGTATAATTACGGTGCGTCCGGCGACCCGGTCGAGAAGTTCTATGGACGCGACTCCATTGAATTCGTCGGCTCGGATTTCTCGCGCTGCAAAGGGGACGAATTCCAACCCCTTCAGGCGCAGCGCGAGTCCACGACCGTGGCACTCAAGACCTTGCCCAGCCATGATCTGCACGTCCTGACCTTCTTCTCGCGCACCCAGCGATACGGACTGACGGTGGCCCAGGGGTATTTCACGGCAGACCCACGAATCAAACCGGACGCGTACGAGGAAAACGATCTGTGTCACTACGCGGACAGCAGGCAGATCAACATTCCGACGCGGGCGTCCGGCTTGCCCGGCTTCAGCGATACGCTGAACATCGACAATCCGTTCGAGATCGATTGGTACCGCATCAATGTCCCGGCTCCCGGTCTCGGCGATTCCACGCTGTTCCGCATTCAGAGCCGCCCCTTCGTGGCGGGGCGCGACTCGTCGGACATCGACATCTACGTGCTCACGGTGCCCGGCTCGACGGGCTCCGGCGTCACCGAGGTGGGATCGTCCCAAAACGCGGGGTCGACCGAGAATCTGATCCTTGATCTGAGCGCCGGATCGTATTACGTGGCGGTGGTGGATTACGCCGGTGTCGCCATGCGTTACTCGATGTGCATCAAACAAGTCCCGTTCATTGGGATCCGCACCTGTAATCTCATCCTGCCGGGTCCGGCGGTCCCCGGAGCCAGTAAGGCACGCCCACACGCTTCGCCCAGCGTGTCGGGAAGCAGGCGCAGCTCGTTCCTCGCCCCGCGCGCGCGCCCATGACGGGAGCTGCCGGATCGACGATGGAATGCGTCAAGTGTCACACGCCCCTGCCGGACGGTAGCAAGTTCTGCTTGGCCTGCGGCGCCGACGTGACCGGCGGCGGGACGCTGGGCGCCAGCACCGGCACCGATGGTCTGATGCAGCGGCTGCAGCGCCTCGTCGAGGGGAAGTACCGCGTCGACCGGATGGTGGGAAAAGGCGGCATGGGGGCGGTGTTCCTCGCGCACGACCTGACGCTCGAGCGCGAAGTCGCCATCAAAGTGCTCCCGCCCGACATCTCGATGGACGAGCACATCGTCAAGCGCTTCCAACAGGAAGCGAAGACGGCGGCGAAGCTCGACCACACGAACATCATCCCGATCTACCGCGTCGAGAGCGAAGGCGGCCTCAACTACTTCGTGATGAAGTACATCGCGGGCACGTCGCTCGAGGACGTGATCGATCAGAAGCAACAGCTCACGATCGACTACATCCAGCGCGTGCTCTGGGAAGCGGCGTGCGCGCTCGGCCACGCGCACCAGCGCGGCGTCGTGCATCGCGACGTCAAGCCGGCGAACATCATGTTCGACCACGACGGCCGCGTGATGCTGACCGATTTCGGGATCTCGAAAGCGCTGCAGGCGGCGAGTGGGTTCACGGGAACCGGCATGATCATCGGCACGCCGCATTACATGGCGCCCGAGCAGGCGAAGGGCGGGACGGTGGATGGGCGCGCCGACCAGTATTCCTTAGGCGTCGTGGGCTATCGCATGCTCACCGGCGAGCTGCCCTATTCCGGCGACTCCGTTCATACCATCCTCTATAAGCACATCTTCGAAGAAATGCCGCGCATCAGCGCCAAGCGCGCCCAGGTGCCGGAGTTTCTTTCCGTCGCGATCGCCCGGGCGCTGTCCAAGGAGCCCGATCAGCGCTTTGGGACGATGGAGGAGTTTGCGACGGCGGTCTGGCCGGAGCAGCCCGTCGCGACGCCCAAGTCTGGCGAGCGCGCGAAAGCACAGCGCCGCCCGCCGCCGCGGACGGTGGCGGCGGACGCGCCGACCGAGGTGACGTCCGCTCCAACGACACCGATTCCGCGCGCCGGGTTGAAGCTCGGCGCCGAGAAGAAGAAGCGCTCGAGCGTCGGCATGGTGGTCGGTGCGCTGGTGGTGGTCGTCGTCGGCGTCGGCGGATATCTCGCACTGGGCAGGAAAAGCGAGTCACCGCCGCCCGCAGCGCCGCCGCCTCCCCAGGCGTCGTTGCCACCGGCGGCGGTACCGGTCGAGACTCCGCGACGGGGGACTGACCATCGCCGGCAGTCGGCGCCGCCGCCGGCACCGCCAACCGCACCGGCCGCGGCTCAAGGGTTCGTGTCGGTGAACTCGAATCCGCCGGGAACGCTGTTCATCGACGGACGTGATCTCGGGTCGGTGCCCGTGATCGAGGAGGCGGTATCGGCCGGGCGGCACACGATCCGGGTGGAGCGCGCCGGATTCAAGACCAAGACCGAGACGGTCGACGTACCGGCCAACACGACCGTGCGCAGGACCTACGTGCTCGAACAGGAGGGCTCAGAGTGATGCGTCGCTCGACCTGGCTGCTCCTCGTCGTTCCGCTAATCTGTCCTGCGCTCGCCGCGCAAACGGTCCAGAACGCCACGCTGCGCCGCGCGCAACAGGCATTCGACAACCTCGACTACCGCCAGGCGCTTTCGCTCGGTCACGCCTCCCTGCGCGAGCGGCTCACGGGGTTCGAGCGCGCACGCGCCTACGAGATGCTCGGGTTTACCTACAGCGGTATGGACTCGATCCTCAAGGCGGTGGACGCGTTCAAGCAAGTCGTGCTGATCGAGCCCGAGCGCGAGCTCGATCCCAATCGGACCTCGCCCAAAGCGCTCAGCGCGTTCCAGGTGGCGTTGACGCAAATCCTCGTCATCCGGCAGCTGCGCGTCGACAGCGTGGACTTCATCGGCGGGCAGGGGGCGGTGGGGATTCGCTACACGGTGACGCAGCCGTCGCGGGTGGTCACGCGAGTGACCGGCGGCACGCTCGGCAGCGTGCGGATCGATTCGACCGTCGCGAACGGTCAGGTCAACATCCGCTGGCCGGCGCGCATGCCGAATGGCGATCCGGTCCCCGCGGGGAACTACAACGTGGTCGTCGATGCCACGGTGGGCCAGAACAGCTTCTCCGCGTCGCAGCCGATTCTGGTCACGCACGGCGCGGTCGACACGCTGGTGCATCTGACGAGTCTGCCCGGCTACACGTACCTGCCCGAGACCGAAGTGCCACCCAAGAGCTGGCGGCCGCTCGGGCTGGCGTTCGTCTATACGGGGGTGGCGCTTGCGGGGACGTCGGCGCTGTCGAACGGCAAGCTTGGGTCGGCGTCGATGCGGGAGGGTGGCGCGATTGGCGGCGGGATCCTCCTTGCGGGGTTCATCATGACGCTGAAGAAGCCCGCCCCGCAGGCGGCGCGCGGCAACATTCTGTACAACTCGCTGCTACGTGAGCAGATCTCGCGGCGGAACGTCGAGATCGCGCAGGAAAACACCAGGCGCCGCCAGCAGGTAGCGCTCGGCGTCGTGCCGTTGCCGCGCACCGGGGGTGGGCGATGAGCGGCAGACGGTGGACGGTTGGAAGGTTGGACGGTTGGAAGGTGCTTGTGCTCCTGGCACTTTCCAACCTTCCAACATTCCAACTTCTCGCCCAGCACATCAGCATCGGCCCGCAGGTGGCCTTCGGCGATTACCGCGAGGTTTCGTCCGATCTTCATTATACCGGTAGTGGCATCGGCGCTCAGGCCACGCTCGAGTGGAAGAAGTTCTCCGCCGACGTCGTCCTCACAAAGGTGAAGTACAAGCCCGCCAAGGGTGCCGCGGCGACGACGGATTTTGACGCCTCCGAGGTCGATGTGCGGTTGCGCTACTACATCGCCGGGCCCGTTTCCGGCGAGCTCGGGTTCCTCAATCGCAAGGCCGATCCCGAGTTCGAAGCCCAGTCCGTGGGCGCGGTTACCGCCGGGGCGCGGATGGCGTACCTCCTCGGCCCGGGCGTGCGGATGGCGCTGCGTGGCGGCTTGATGTTCGGCGCCAAGTATTCGGGGGGCGGGACGACCTCGGGGGTCGGCGCGCTCCAGCTGGGCCTGGGACTGACCGTCGATGCGTTGAAAGGTCGTCTGCGCGTGACCGGCGACTATGGATTCCAGCGCTTTTCGCGCGAGACCGACGACGGCAGCGGTGCGCTGCCGGCGCCGATCCAGCAATCGCTCGGCCGCATCGGGTTCGCGATCGCGTTCTAGCGCTGATATTCTTGGGTGAGGGGGGATGCCCATGAATCGACGCGCGGATGACTCACACGAACCGGCCGCTCGCTCGTTGCCACTGACGTCGCGCGCCGAGGAAAAGCTGAACAGGAACGCGGCCCGGCGGATCGGCGAGATCCTCGAGGATCGACGTCTGGTGACGGAGGAAGGCTGCATTCGCCTGGCCCACGCATTGGACGATCTCGCCAATTCGCAGTTCGGCAAGGTCAGTGCGTTGCGTGACCTCGGCTCGGAAGCACGGCGCGCGCTGCGGCGCCGCAATCTCCCGCCAAACTCGCCGCGATAAGCGGCTAAGTGCGCCAGCCGCGATTCGAACGCGGGACCTTCGTGTCTTGGCGCTCCGTGCATAGCGGGGTCCAAAACGTTCCCGGATCCCCGTCGTTAGGGGAGGCCCATCCGGTCCAGCAGGCGGCGGTAACGCGGGTCGGCGCGGAGCGGCTTCAAGTTGGGCGACGTGCGCAGCGCCAGCCGAGTTGCCATGCCCCAGTGTGCGCGGTCGAGCCAGGCGAAGGCGGAGTCGGGCTGGCCATGCATCGCGTACACCATCGCGATGTACACCCCCACATGGAGTGCCTCGGGTCGTTTCTCGATCTCCTCGAGCAGCCGTCGCGCTTTCGGACGCGCCCCACAGTTCATGTGAACGCCCACGAGGCTCAACAAGATCATAGCGTTGTCGGGCGCGAGCTCTTGGGCGCGCCGATTCTCGGCATACGCCTCCGGGCAGTGTCCCGTCCGCGCGAGCTTCACCGAACGGGCCCCGATGGTCCCGGGGTGCGTCGGGTCGACCAGAGCGCTTTTCTCGGCGGGTATGTTAGGGCGGACCTTGATGCCGGCATAGATCTCGATCTCGCCCTTCACGCCTTGCAGCGCCGGGGAAAGGGGGTCGAGCTCGCTCGCTCGCCGGATTTCGCGCAGCGCGTCGTCCCGACGATCCAGCGTCGTGAGGAGGATGGCATACCAGTGGCGCGCGAGCGCGTTGCCGGGCTCCAGCGCGATCGCCTTGCGGAATTCTGCCTCCGCTCCCGCCCAGTCGCCCCGATCGGTGAGCGTCGCCGCCATCGAGGCGTGGGCCTCTGATAGCGTGCTGTCGAGCGCCAGGGCGCGAGCGGTCATGATGCTCCCGCTGTCGCCGTAGGAACCCGCGGGCGCGTACCCCAGGCCCGTCAGCATCCGGTACGTGTCCGCCAACCCAGCGTAGCCGAGCGCGAAGCTCGAGTCGCGCGCGACTGCCTGTTGAAAGAGGGTGAGCGCCTGGCGCAGGCTTTCCGGGTTGCGGCTGGCGAACAGGTCGCGCCCTCTGACATACAGCCCATAGACCG
>WNFY01000447.1_pt1 | contig 36605 bp, 34 predicted proteins | sample 5400091 | NCBI WGS metagenome assembly WNFY01 (sample SAMN13153364, study PRJNA577476) | soil metagenome | isolation source: 60 cm soil or saprolite under grassland replicate 1 | place: USA:California | collected 2016-06-15 | reverse complement strand
CTCCGGCGGCAGCCGGTGCACCGATTTCAGGGATGTAAACAGCTGGACCGCGGATTCCCTTACTTTGAGCGCGTGGTCCATATCCACCCGATAGTGCTGCACCGCGGCCTGAAGCGAATCCCACCGTTCCGCCTCAATTCGCTTGACCGGGTGAGTCGCGTGATCGGCCACCATCTGTGCCAAGATCCCATCGCGCAAGCCCAGGGACGAGAAACGGAAACCAGGCAGGTGATACTGTTCCAGCAATTGCGCATAGACTTCTGCGCCGGCGACGATGATTTCCGCCCGCCGCGGACCCACTCCCGCCAGCTTGCGGCGGTCCTCCACGCTTCGTCGACTCAACATCTTGGCAATGCGCCGCGCTTGTAAGCGGGTGACGGCCACCGTGGCCCTTCCCTTGTTCTTGTATAGACCCTTGGCAATCGCCGCCAAAGATTCCGCCGTACCGGAGGTTGCAATCACCATCTTTGGACGAGAACGTGTGATCCGTTCCTGTACCCGGCCAATTTCTTTTCCAATAAACCCGCGCAGCCGTTGTAACTCCGGCTTGCGAGGGGGATCATGGCGCAGAAATTCGTTCGTCAACCGCACCGCGCCCAGAGGCAGGCTTACGGTTTCGCGAATGCGCCCATTACTGGAAAGCGTCAGTTCGCAGCTCCCGCCGCCCAGGTCCATCATCAGCGCAGGGGACGCCGAAATCCGCAAGCCGGAAACCAGTCCCAGATGGATGAGCCGCGCCTCTTCCAATCCCGAAATGATTTCGACTTTCCAGCCGGTAGCCGACCGTACCCACTCCAGAAATGCGCGAGAATTGCGGGCATCTCGTAAAGCGCTGGTGGCCACTGCGCGAATCGAATCCACCGCTTCCTGCTGCACCGCGCGATGAAACCGGCGCAATACTTTCACGGTTTCCGCTATCGCCGCCGGGGAAAGAAATCCGTCCCGGAACACGGAGGCTCCCAGCCGTGTAACCGTTCGATCTTCCAGGACGGGGTGCAGCCGTCCGCCCACCAATCGCGCTATCTTCAGGCGGACAGAGTTCGATCCGATGTCAACCGCGGCAAACGTCGGCATTGGGGAAGGGAATTAGTTTACAACTAAGAACGGAAAGGGTTGTAGATTTCCACGTCGAAACGACGAAGATCCCGTTCATTTCTGGTGGCCAGAGTCAGGCGGTGAATTCTCGCGGTGGCAGCAATCATGGCATCTTCCGATAGCGTGTCAGGCAAGCCGGACATGAGCCGGCCCCATTCCCGGAAACACAGAGTGTCCATTGCCAGTACCAACGCCGTATTCGGTAACGCATTGATCCATTCCTCAATTTCTTGAGCCTTGGCGCTGTCCTGCTTGCGTGTGCGTTCTACTCCAGCCTGTAGTTCACCCATGGTGACCGCGGATAAATAGATCTGCTCACTCCGAAGTCCGTCGAACCAGGCCTTGACACCGCCATGTGGCCGGAGCTTGCGAAGTTCAGAGATCACATTGGTGTCGAGCAGGTACCGTTTCATTCGAATTCCGGCAAGGGCCGATGCCGGAGCCGGATTCGTTTCGCAAACAAGTTGTCAAAACGAGGCCCCGGCCCTGACAACCATTCTTTAATCCCCGGGCGGGCTGCGTGCTGGAGCGATTTCCACTCCTGAATAGGCACGACTACTGCCGTCTCCACCCCCCGCCGGGTCACCACCTGCGGGCCGTTTTTCAACGCGGCATCCAGTAATTCGCTGAACCGCGCCTTTGCGTCCTGCACTTGCCAATGAGCCATCAGAAACACCTCTCAAACTAGTCATATGACTAGTCATCTATAGCATAGCACAATGCGTACAGGCTTTCGCCGAGTTCTCTGCTTTCTCCGCGGTTCAGGTTTTGAAGTCCCTACGGGCAGGCTCGACGCTTGGAAGGTTTACGCCACCGAGCTTATCGCGCTGATTCGCCGCGGCAACGGCCGCACTACGGCCACGGGCTTTGCGCTCAGCGCCGCCTTGGTTACTCCTAACATTCGTACCGCTTCCCGGTACTTCGCCCGAGTTACATTCTTCAGTTGCGCTACCAAAGAAGAATCTTGCATTCCGCCAAATAGCTTTTCCGCATGTTCAGTTAACTGCAGCCAATCATGCCAGTCCCCAATCCCATCCTGCATGGCTTTAAGCTGACGGACCAATGCCTGCGCCTCAGAGGAATTTGTTGCCAGCTCGGCCACATAGCGTGCCCGTTTGCCCGCGATCCGGTATTGATGGAGAACCGTCTCAGTGATCGTCTCCTCCGCTGGTACTTGGTTCACCAAGCGCTTTGCAATTGCCAACGGTTCCACGTTTTCTGGAATCTCAAAGTCTCGTTCCGCCCGCCGAAGCCGTTTGCGGATTTCCTCGATCGTCTTCTTACCCAGCGCCTTCTGCAATTTCTTTTCCCGCCGCGCCCGCTCCGCGGCCATAGCCCTCTGTAACTGCGCCTTGTGTCCCGGGGCTTGTGGGCTCTTCAAATTCCTCAGCAACCCGGTCTGTACGTCCAGGTCCCGTACTTTGCCCGCCTTCTTCCGCAGGTTGGTCAGTAATTTGAGCAATTTTTTGTCGTTACCGGTGGATTCCCCCTGCAACTCGCCCAGCAATACTTCAACGCGCCGCGTAGAGGAGCGAAACCGGTGTACACTCTCGGCAGCCGAATCTTCCCTCAACTTGGAGAGTTGGCGCTTCAACTTGTCAAAGCAGCGCTGGCTGAGTTTCTGGTCAAGCGGCATACGGTATTGCGGTGCCCCACAAAGTGAAAAAAATCGCCGGTTGAGACAATCCACTGGAAGACTTTCGACTAACGTCACAGTCCGGGAAGAACGTCCTCAAACGAAACAGAGGGGTATTTTAACACTCTTGTAACAAGGCCATGCTAGCCTTTGCGGGATGGCCAACCGCGCATTAGGAGCGCCACAATTGCCGGGTCCCCAACCTGTTGCAAAAGAAGAAGTTGCGGGGAAATCGTATGTCGAGGCCGCCTCTCTGATCAAGAGCGGAGGCAGCGAAGTCGCCGACGCTGTGTTCCGCTATGCCATGCTCGCCTGCGGGGTTTGCGTGCTGGCCCTGGTAGGCCTGATCATCTTTGAACTGATCAAGCAATCCAGTCTTTCCTGGCACGCGTTTGGCTGGAAGTTCTTTTTCCAGAGCGATTGGGACCCAGTCAACGACCAATACGGCGCGCTGCCGTTTGTTTACGGCACTGTCGTTTCCTCCATCCTGGCTTTGGTCATTGCAGTTCCTCTTGCTATCGGCGTCGCTGTCTTCATCACGGAGATGGCCCCACCCTGGTTGCGCGCGCCCTTGGCCTTCTCGACCGACCTGCTGGCAGCCATCCCCAGTGTGATTTACGGATTGTGGGCGATCTTCATTCTCGTCCCCCTGCTTCGCACCGGTCTGGAGCCGTGGCTGGCCAGATATTTTGGCTGGACCAGCCTTTTTGAAGGGGCGCCGTTTGGAATCGGTATGCTGGCCGCTGGGATCATTTTGGCGATCATGGTTATTCCTATTGTTTCCGCCATCACCCGCGAGGTGATGACCGCGGTCCCGCAACAGCAGCGGGAAGCCGTCCTGGCCCTGGGTGCTACTCGTTGGGAAATGATCCGCACTGGTGTCCTGCGCAACGCTCGCGCCGGGATCATGGGGGGCGTCATTCTCGGCTTAGGCCGAGCCTTAGGCGAGACCATGGCCGTTACCATGGTGATCGGCAACCGTCCGGAAATTGCCAAGTCCCTTTTTGCGCCGGGTTATACCATGGCCAGCGTGCTGGCCAACGAGTTCAGCGAGGCTACCGGAGACCTCTATCTCAGCGCCTTAGTCGAAATCGGACTCGCGTTGTTTCTAGTGACCATCATCGTGAACATCATTGCCCAGTTCCTGGTGTGGACGGTCACGCGCGGCACTCCTGCGAGGGCCAATGGCTAGTCCGTCAGTTTCCGTGAACGATTTTGCTGCCGCCCCCATCAGTTGGACGCGGCGTGTCACCGATCACTTTGCCACGGGTGCCGCAATCGGCGCGGTCGTTCTGGTCCTTGCGCCGCTGGCTGCGATCTTTGCCTACCTGGTTTACAAGGGGATCGGTTCCATTAATCTCAATTTTCTGACCAAAATACCCGCTCCTCCCGGCGAATCGGGTGGAGGCATGGCCAATGCCATTGCGGGCAGCGCGTACATTCTTTTCATCGCCAGTCTGATCGGCGTACCCATTGGAATCGGCGCAGGCATCTACCTCGCGGAATATGGCCGCAACCGCTTCGGAAACCTGGTGCGCTTTACCGCAGATGTTCTGAACGGTGTTCCCTCCATCGTGATCGGCATCGTGGGATGGGCCATCATGGTCGTAGGTCACGGATTCTCGGCACTCGCCGGCGGCGTCGCGCTTGCCATCATGATGATTCCCACTATCACTCGCGCCACCGAGTCCATGCTCCTGCTTGTTCCCAACACGGTGCGGGAAGCGGCTTATGGTTTGGGAGTCTCCCGCTGGCGGACCACGCTATCGATTACGCTGCGTACCGCGACGTCGGGTGTCATCACCGGCGTGATGCTGGCGTTTGCCCGCGTGGCCGGTGAGACTGCGCCTCTGCTGTTCACCGCTTTCGGCAATACCTATTGGAACTGGAAGCTCAATCAGTCCACAGCCGCCCTGTCTTTACAGATATACACCTATGCGATAGCGCCCTTCGATGATTGGCATCGCCAGGCTTGGGCAGGGGCGCTGATCTTGATTGTTCTCATCGTGGGAGCAGTTTCGGCCGTGCGTATCGCGGCCAGCCGTGGAATGATGAAGGGGGCTAACTGATATGGGTGTCGGTATCCAGGTCGACCAACTCAACGCATGGTTTGGCAAAACCCAGGCCCTTCATGACATCAACATGACGGTAGCGGCCAATCACGCCACAGCGGTCATCGGCCCCTCGGGATGCGGGAAGTCCACCTTCGTTCGCTGCCTCAACCGCATGCATGAGACGATTCCTGAGGCCAAAGCAAGCGGTCGCGTCCGCATTGGTGAGATGGATGTCTACAACGGAACCTCCGCTACTCACATCCGCCGCCGTATTGGCATGGTGTTCCAGAAACCCAATCCGTTCCCTACCATGTCGATTTACGACAACGTGGCTGCCGGGCTGAAGCTGAATGGTTTCCGGGAGCGCAAACGCCTCGATGAAATTGTGGAGCGCTCGCTGACGTATGCCGCCCTTTTCGAGGAAGTCAAAGACACCATGCACAAGAAGTCCGGGGCCAGTCTCTCCGGCGGCCAGCAACAGCGTCTCTGCATCGCGCGGGCGCTGGCTGTCGAGCCCCAGGTCATGCTCATGGACGAACCCTGTTCCGCGCTTGACCCCATCTCCACCGGCAAGATCGAAGAGCTGATTTTTCAGCTAAAAGAGAAGTTTACGATCGTCATTGTGACGCATAATATGCAACAGGCGTCCCGTGTGGCCGAATACACCGGGTTTTTCCTGCTGGGCAAGCTGATTGAATTCGATAAGACCGAAAAGATCTTTACCAATCCGTCCGATAAACGGACGGAAGACTACATTACCGGCAGGTTTGGATAAACACTATGCGCAGCCGATTCCATCAAGAACTGGATGAACTCAGGGCCCGTCTCCTCCGCATGGGAGGACTCGCCGAGCAGGCCGTCGACCGCGCCTGCCAGGCCTACATTGACCGCGACCTCAAGCGCTGCCACATGGTGCTCGAAGGCGAAACTCAGATCAATCTCGTGGAACGCGAGATCGACGAGATGTCGTTCGACCTGCTGGCCATGCAGCAACCCATGGCGGTTGACCTGCGCTTCATCCTTGCGGTCAGCAAAATCAACGCCGACCTCGAGCGTGTAGGCGACCAGGCGGTCAACATTGCGGAGCGGGTCATGGACATGGTGGAGCTCCCCCAAGTGGACCTGCCCGTGGACATCCCGCGTATGGCCACCGCCGTATCCGCCATGGTGCGGCGTGCCCTGGAATCATTCATCGAAGGCAAAGCCGAGCTGGCCCAGGCCGTCCTGGAAATGGACAACGTAGTGGACCGCATGAAGAACGATGCCTTCATCACCCTGGTCAAAGCCATGAATGAACGCCCGGAGATTACGCGCCAGGCATTGGATGCACTGCTCATCGCGCGAAACCTGGAGCGCGTGGCCGACCACGCCACCAACATCGCCGAAGACGTAATCTTCTGGGTCCGCGGCGCCGACGTCCGCCACAACGCCCCACAAGAAGAAACACCATCGGTTTCCCAAGCCGCCGGCGAAACTCACTAAGTATTACTCAACCATCAAAGCCGCAAAGCGGCGATAGAATACAGCCCAGAGCTTGCCCTCAGTGAAATCGAAGGGGCGTAAGCTCTGGGTTAGTTGTTTATTGAGCAGCCCCGAAGGGGCGAAAGAGTGAACCGGCAAGTTGCATAGAATTCTCCTCTACAATATTTCAATGATGGATTTCTGCGATTTATCCCAGCTCACATTTGATGAATTCGTCACTTTCTTCTTCAATCATGACATGGTGACTGAGGAATATTGGTATCGCGACCCATCGTATTTTGATTGCGACGACTTAACTGGTGAAGGCGCCGCTTCTCCTAAAACCATTGTTGAGCATTTGACACACTTGTTTAGAGGCTTCGATGAAGTCGCCGCAAAATTCTCGCCACAACAAATCAATGCAGGGATATGGGCAATCCTTGGTGTGGCACCGTTTTGTCTGCAAAAGTATCTTTGGCTGCCCTCTGCTCCGCTGGCGCTACGGCTGGCATGCATTCGCTCGATGTATGACGTGTATGCCAACCACGTATCAAAATCGACAGTGCCGGTAATGGAAAACTGTTTTTATATGTGGTGGGACCTTGTGGCTAGGGGGTTCTGGCAGTATTTACATGGGATTGAAGAAGGGAATACTAAAGCCTTAAATCAAGAACAAACGGAGTTGCTCGAAGCGATCTTTGAAACATTATGCAAAATCCTGGCTCTCTCTGATTTAAGAACACAAGCAGATGCATTGCATGGTCTCGGCCATCTTCACCATCCTGGTGTGCGTAAGGTCCTGCATCAATATTTGGATCAGCATCGCCATGACCTTGGACCCGAAGGCATCAAATGGCTAGAGAAGTGTAGGGATGGCACCGTCATGTAGATAGAACCTCTGAACGCTCGATCACCAAACGGAATGCTCTTCCTGATCTTGTAATAATGCTCTTCCTGATCTTGTAATATGGTTCACATTCGTTTCGGAGAAGCCCGTGAAGCCCTTCGCTTACTTCATAGCTCTATTCTTTCTATCCGTTATGTTTCTGTTCGCCCAGAACGACTCTCAATCACGACAAATCCCACTTCCTTCTAGCAAAGTTCTTACCGCTCCAACTCCCGGCCATTTGGGCTCCCTAAACGGGTTTCCCGTAACCGTGGCCCTCAGCCCCGATAAGCGCTACGTCGCCTTCCTCAACGACGGTTTTGGCACGCAAGCTAATGGCGGTCGTCAATCCATTGCTATTCTCGACCTGACTTCGAATCAAATCACCGATTTCCCCGACGCCCGCCTTCCTTCTGACGCGCACCAAAGCTACTTCATCGGCCTCTCTTTCAGCAGCGATGGATCGCAGCTCTACGCTTCCCTCGGTTCCATCACCGATCCGGAGGGAAAAACGGCAGGCAACACAGGAAACGCAATTGCGGTCTACAGCTTCCAAAACGGCAAGGTGTCGCCGGAGCGCGTAATCAAGGTCAAGCCGCAAAAGCTCGCCTCTGGTAAACGGATCGCATCCGGAGTCAAGCAAACCAAACCCGGTACTGCGGTTCCATATCCTGCCGGTCTGGCGGTCATTCCTTCCCAGAAGAAGGGAAGAGCCGGTGCCGATCTTCTGCTGGTGGCGAACAACCTCTCCGACAACGCGGTCCTGCTCAGCTCCAAGAACGGACACGTACTCAAACGTTTCGACTTGAGCGTTTATCCCACGGTGCCCGCATCGCTTCCCTACACGGTCGTCGCCTCCAGTGACGGTCGCCGCGCCTGGTGCAGCCTGTGGAACTTGTCGAGAATTGCAGAGTTAGATTTGCAGAAGGGAACAGTCACGCGCTGGATCCCGTTACTCCAGCCGAAGGATCCTATCGCCCCTGGATCGCACCCAACGGCGATGTTGCTCACAAAAGATGACAAAGTTCTATTTGTCACTCTGTCGAACGCCGATCGCGTGGCGGCGGTTTCGACAGACACGGGCAAAGTGATCCATTGGTTTGATACGGCAGTCTCCATACAGAAATTCGCGGGAACAACTCCAAACGCGCTGGCCCAATCGGCGGATGGCGGACGCCTCTTTGTCGCGGACGCCACCATTAATGCCGTAGCGGTTTTCGATACGTCAAATCTCTCCCCAACATCGGAACCGGCAACGGATAGAGCATTAGGCTTCATCCCCACCGAATGGTATCCAACTTCATTGGTAGTTGTGGGCACGGACCTTATCATCGCTACCGCCAAGGGACACGGCACCGGCCCCAATAATTTCCCCGGCACGACGGACAACGAAAAGAAGAAACACGAAAAAGCCTACATTCCCACTCTGCTGTACGGTTCCGTGGCCCGCTTAAGACTGTCTGAAATCGAAACTCACCTGCCTGAATTCACCCAACGCGTCGAGCAGGACGAAGGATTCCGCAACGACCCCGGCAAGATCGAATTTGCGCAAGGCAACAGTCCTATTCGCCATGTGATCTACATCCTCAAAGAGAATCGCACGTACGATCAGATTCTTGGCGACCTAAAAGTTGGCAATGGTGATCCGTCGCTCACAATGTACGGGGCCGACATCACTCCCAACCAGCACCAACTGGCCCTGCAATTCGGCGTACTCGACAACTTCTACGACAGCGGAGAGGTTTCCGGCAATGGCCACGAGTGGTCCATGGCCGCGATCACCACCGACTACAACGAAAAGACCTGGCAGATTGCCTACCGCGGGAATGAACGCACCTACGATTTTCAGGGAGCAATGGCCGACGAATACCCTCTCCTGCTCGGCCAGCCCGATATTGACAATCCCTCCACTGGATACATCTGGGACAACGTGGCGGCCCACGGTCTGACGTATCGTGATTACGGCGAATTTATGGGCGTGACCTGGTGCCAACCACAGCGGAGCGCTTCATTCTCCCCCAGACAAGGCACACCGTCGCCGCTGAGCGAAACCTGTGAGCAACCGGAAGTCAAGAAAGGAGAGCCGCTCCCGGCCAATGTCGGCCAGCCCCACGGTGCGGCGAGTCCCTGGCCCTGGCCTATTCCCATGCTTCAACGCACAGAAGCCGTGAAGGCTGGCTGGCGCGATCACTTCGATCCCCTGTTTCCCGACTTCAACCCCGACTACCCCGACCAACTGCGCGCCGATGAATTCCTGAACGAATTTGAGGGATTCGTGCGAGCCCGCCAGCAAGGCAAGGGAACTGAGTTGCCGCAATTTGTCCTGCTCTACTTGCCCAACGATCACACTCATGGCACCAAGGCCGGAGCGCCTCGCCCCACGGCATCTGTCGCCGATAACGACCTGGCAATCGGGCGCGTGGTGGAAGCTATCTCCAATAGTCCTTACTGGGACGACACAGCGATCCTGATGCTCGAAGACGACGCCCAGAACGGCGCCGACCATGTAGACGCTCACCGCTCCACCGCGTATGTGATCAGCAAGTATTCGCCAGGATCGCTAAATCATCCCTTTGTGGATTCGGGCTTCTACACCACGGTGAACCTGATTCACACCATTGAAAGCCTGCTCAACCTGCCTCCCATGAATCAGAACGACGCCTATGCCCCGGTGATGGCCCCCCTCTTCGCTGGACCGGGAACGCAACCACCGTTCAAAGCCGACTGGCGAAATCGCGATAACGGATTGATTTATGAAACCAACCCCGCCCACGCCACAGGCTCGGCCGAGTCCGCCAAAATGGATTTCACCCATCCCGATGCCGTGAACACGACGGTCCTGAACAAAATCCTGTGGCGCGACCGCAAAGGCGCTACCCCGATGCCCAGCCCCAAACACACAATATTCCCTGCAAGAGAAGAAGATGGGAAGGATGATGATTGAGGCCACTGCGCAGAACAAATCATGCCATTTGATATTTCTGAGCAGAGAAAGCGTGGTGAACAGGGCGGTGACAGCCGCCCTCGGTTGTCAGCGCTTGAGCTGGAGCAAAGGTGAGTTGTTTTTGGATGCCGCTGTAGGTTAGCTTTTCTAAACCTCAACCTGAAGGTGTAAATACTGGAAGAAACCATGGCTCGAATCTTCATCACCGGCTCTTCCGACGGCTTGGGTCGCATGGCGGGCGAATTACTTATCAGCCAAGGTCACGACGTGGTACTGCATGCCCGCAATGAACAAAGGGCAAGCGACGCCAGAAAGCTCGTGCCCAAAGCTGAAGCAGTCGTGATCGGAGACCTCTCCACCATCGCACAAACCCGTGCCGTCGCTGATCAAGTAAACGCACTTGGCCACTTCGACGCTGTCATTCACAATGCGGGTGTCGGGTATCAGGAACCTCGAAGGATTGCGACCGAAGATGGACTTCCTCACGTGTTCGCGGTAAATACCCTGGCGCCGTACCTGCTAACCGCGTTGATCCACCGGCCGAAGCGCTTGGTGTATTTAAGTTCCGGCCTGCACCGGCAAGGCGATCCTTCCCTTGATGATCTGGCATGGGAACGCCGGACGTGGTGGAACGGCACCCAGGCCTATTCCGATACCAAATTCCACGATCTATTGTTAGCGTTCGCGGTAGCGCGAATGTGGTCCGGTCCCGAGAACGGAGTTCTATCCAACGGGATCGAGCCCGGATGGGTTCCCACGAAAATGGGCGGGCCGAATGCCCCAGATGATCTGAACGCGGGATTCGTTACCCAGGCATGGTTAGCGGTCAGTGACGAGCCAGCTGCCCGCGTGACCGGCCAATATTTCTACCATCAAAAACCGCGCGGACCCCACCCCGCCACCCGCGATGTCAAGCGGCAAGAAAAACTCATAGAAGCCTGCCACCAGTTCTCGGGAGTGAAGCTGTAAAGCATTCTCCATCCTGTGAATCAAATTGCCATTGCGGCGGGAGGAGCAAGTGCGCAATTGCCGCCGGAGTATAATTTCATGGCATGTGTAAAACAGAATTCATCTTTTCTGTGGAAGAATCGCCGGAAGGCGGATATAAGGCTCGCGCTCCTGAATGCGCCTGGAATCGACTTTTTGCGGACATCCACATCATGTAACGATTCTTAACGGCGCAAGCTTGCGGGTCGAAACACCACGCTCTTTTGTCCGAAGTCGCAACCTATCTGAGAATTGAACGTTCACCACGAGACCGGGAAATCTTCGAAAAATGACTCGTCCTAAACCGCTAGTCCTCATCATCCTCGACGGCTGGGGATACCGCGCGGAAACCAAGGCCAACGCTATCGCCCTGGCCCGCAAACCGGTGTACGACCGCCTGCTGCGGGAGTATCCCAATACCTTGATCCAAACCAGCGGGAAATTTGTGGGCCTGCCCGACGGCCAGATGGGTAACAGCGAAGTTGGACACCTTAACATAGGCGCAGGACGCATTGTGCACATGGATAGCACCCGCATCGAGCTGATGATCCAGAACGGTGAATTTTTCTCTCACCCGGTCCTGGCCGCGGCCATGAAGAACGCACGCACGGGAGGCCGTCGCCTGCATCTTTTTGGCCTGGTCTCCGACGGCGGCGTGCATTCCTATCAGTCCCACCTGTACGCGCTGTTGAAAATGGCCAAGCAGAATGGGGTCGAGCGCGTGTTCGTCCACGCCTTCATGGATGGGCGCGACACCTTGCCGACCAACGGCGCTGGATACCTCGAACAACTTCAACAGAAGATTAGGGAGTACAGCACGGGGAAAATCGCCAGCGTCAACGGCCGCTACTACGCCATGGACCGCGACCGCCGCTGGGAACGCATTGCCAAGGCGTTCAACGCCATGGCCTACGGAGATGGCGAAGGCGGCAAATACGTCGATCCAGTCCAGGGAGTCAAGGAGTCCTACAACAAGAACGCCACTGACGAATTTATCGTTCCCTTCGTTTGTGTGGATCAGAAAGGCGACCCCCTGACCACTATCCGCGACGAGGACTCCTGCATCTGCTTCAACTTTCGCGCCGACCGGGTTCGCCAGATCACGCGCGCCCTGGCCCGTAACAGTGGCCTGAATGATGAAGCGGGACGCGATCTGCCAGGGGCCGAAGATCTTGACGCCACAATCCCGCGCGACCGCACGCCGAAAAATCTGCAATACGTCTGCATGACGCGGTACGACAAGAAATTCAGCCTGCCGGTGGTGATTCCTCCGGAGTCGATGAACAACATTCTGGCCAACGTCATGGGCCAGACCAATATGCGGAATCTGCGTGTGGCCGAGACCGAGAAATATGCACACGTCACCTATTTCTTCAACGGTGGTGTGGAGCAGCCATTCCCCGGCGAAGACCGCATGGTGGTGCCTTCGCAAAAAGTTGCCACTTACGACCTCAAGCCGGAAATGAGCGCGTCCGGAATTGCGGACGTAGTGGTGAAGGCGGTCGAGGACGGAACCTTCGATGTGTTGATCGTCAACTTTGCCAACGCGGACATGGTCGGACACTCGGGCAAATTGGAACCAACGGTAAAGGCAGTTGAGACTGTCGATGCCTGTCTCGGACGCATCGAGCTTGCGGTCCGGGCCAAAGGCGGCGCTATGCTGATCACCGCCGACCACGGCAACGCGGAAATGATGATTGACCCGGCGACCGGCGGTCCGCACACGGCGCACACGACAAATCCTGTGCCGTTTATTGTGGTCTCAGAAAACGCCAACAAATTCACACTTAGGCCGAATGGATCGCTGCGCGACATTTCTCCTACCGTGCTCGGTATGCTGGAGTTGCCCGAGCCGAAGGAGATGACCGGAGAAGACCTGCGCGTGTTCACAAACAAGTAACAAGACACGAGTTCCTTCGCTTCGCTCAGAACGACAGCGAGGTTATGGCGCAACATTATGGGACCCAACACCAGGGCTTCGGGGTGTTTCCCCTGTAGGCCCCTCTGTGCTTCGGCGGTGAACTGATTTTCACATGAAGATACTACTGGCTCTCCATCACCGAATGGAAATGTGGACCATCCCTGCATGGTTCGTAGAGAAATTGCGCGCCGAATTTCCCCAAATCGAGTTCAGTCATCGCAATAACTATGACAACCTCGAGCAATGGGTTACGGATGTCGAGATCTTATTCACTCTGTCCTTGCGCCCTGATCAGTTCAAGGCTGCGCATGAATTGAAGTGGCTCCACTGTCCAGCGGCGGCCGTCCATCAGTTTTCGTTTCCGGAGTTTGTCAATAGCGATGTCATTCTGACCAATGGCCGCGATGTCCACGGGCCGGTGGTGGCAGAGCACGTGATGGCTCTCATCTTTGCCCTGGCCAAAAACTTCCATCTGGTCGCACGCTTTCAGCAGAAACGTGAGTGGGGGCAAGAGGCGGTCTGGTATGCCAACCCGCATCCCCGGTTAATCTCTGGGGCGACGCTGGGCCTGGTCGGGCTGGGCAGCATAGGGCGGCCGGTGGCAAGACATGCATCGGCCCTGGGCATGCATGTTGTCGCAACCCGGGGAAATCCGGAGAAGGGAACCGTCGAGGGCGTGGAGCAGGTCGTACCACTGGACCAGTTGCTCGCCAGGTCTGACTATGTAGTGCTCGCGGCTCCGGTTACAGCGGCAACGGAATACCTGATTGGGGCAAAGCAGCTCGCCCGGATGAAACCGGAAGCGTGCCTCATCAACGTGAGCCGGGGACAGTTAGTGGATGACGCTGCGTTGACCGCCGTTCTCCGCGAAAAGAAAATCGGCGGCGCGGCGCTGGACGTATTTGAAAGCGAGCCGTTGCCCGCCGACTCCCCGTATTGGGATCTCGAAAATGTCCTCATCACACCGCACACCGCGGGCCTGGCCGACCAACTTTGGGAGCGGGAGTACGTTCTGTTCGCCGACAATCTGCGCCGCTATCTGGCCCATCAGCCGTTGTTGGCTTTGGTCGACAAACAGAAGGGGTACTAGGCAATTCTCCATGCGGTCCGGCACTCCGGACCGCCTCTCCGGCTGCCGGAGTGTTTTACCTACAGCTTTTCTTCTACCATCCTACAGACCGTTCTCTCCCCGTTGGTCCGCCACTACTTCTTGAGATCAGCCAACTTCCCTCCTTGCCCGCGAATCCCAATAGCGCTTAACAAAAGCGTGCGAGGTGAAGCATGTTATGGACGATTTTCGTAATTCTGCTGGTCCTGTGGTTACTGGGTCTGGTCAGCTCCTACACGCTGGGCGGATTCATTCACATTTTGCTGGTGCTCGCAATCGTGGTCCTGCTGATCAATGTGATCTCAGGCAGGCGGCCAGCCCTTTGAACAGACGCAGTCGTATGGCGACGCGGACTGACGAAGCTTTAAGGAGAACAACATGAAGCGCATCATGATTCTGCTGTTAGGAATGACCACAATATTTGCCGGTGTTTCCTGGGCCGGCACCGCCAAAGAGGATTCCGTCGAGCGCCTGCGCAATGCGGGCACGGTACTCAATGAAATCATGGCTGCTCCGGACAAGGGCATCCCCGAAGAAGTGCTCGACAATGCCAAGTGCATGGTTGTCGTACCTCGTCTAATCAAGGCCGGATTCATTCTGGGCGGGAAGCATGGCCGCGGTGTCGCTACGTGCCGTACCAGCAACGGCTGGAGTGCGCCAGCTTTTGTTTCCGTTGGTGGCGGAAGCTGGGGCCTGCAAATTGGCGCAGAGGGAGTGGATCTTGTCATGTTGGTGATGAACGATGCCGGCTTGCAGCATCTACTTTCCAGTAAGTTCCAGATTAGTGGTGAAGGCTCGGCAGCCGCCGGCCCGGTTGGGCGGCATGCCTCTGCGGGTACCGATTGGAAGTTGAACTCTGAGTTGTTAACCTACTCTCGCTCCAAAGGCGCCTTCGCAGGTCTCACCTTGGAAGGAGCCGTCATTGAACCGGATAAGGACTCCACCGTTGCAATTTATGGTGAAAATAAAGGCTTCCGCGACATCTTGACGGGAGCGGTTCCTGCTCCGGAATCTGCGGAGACATTCCTGGCCGCGGTGAAGAGTGCGAAACATAAAGCGGCAGTAAGTGAAGCTCGGGAACCAAAATAAGTTACTCTGTCCCCCATCATGGCCAAGGCCCCGCTCAGTGGGGCCTTTTTTGCTTGCTGGCGCTGGCCATAAAATCAATGATTTGATTCGCGGCAGAAAAGTTTATCAGCTGTTGTAACCGCTTCATCCTGGTCTCCGGCTTTTTGGCGCTTTCTACCCATCCTGCTGACAGGCGGCGATAATAGGCCGGAAACAGTTGGAAGTTCCTCCATGCGGTTCCATTTTTCTTGAATATCTGACTTAGCTTGGAGGAAAACCTGCGAGGAGGCGTGGCGGCCTTGTTCTCAGGTCTAAATGCCGCCAGGCCCGCGGGAGTTATCTCGCCACTGCGGATTAGTTCCTGGGCACGCCTGATCTTCAGCGCTGACCACCGGCTACCCGGGTGGCGCGGGCTGAACCTGCGAGCTGTGCGTTCTGCATCAAGCCGCCTAATGACGCCGTCAATCCAGCCATAACAAATAGCTGCCCTGACCGCATCTTCGTGCGTAATACTCGGTTTTCGGCTATGCTTCTTGTAGTAAATAAGCCAGACTTCTTTTTCCCTGGCTGCGTGCTTGGTCAACCAATTGAGCCATTGGTTGCAGTCTTTGGCGTAATAGCTTTTCATCGGCAACAATCTGTAGAATCCAACTACCCGAGGGGGAATTGTAATGGATAACTTGACTCAGATTATTTCTGACCTACAGTCGGAAAACAAGAGGTTAGAAGGGGAACTGAAAAGAGTACGTGGAGCTATCGCAGTTCTGCGCAAGCTGAATGGTAGCGCCTCTGTAACTACGCTTCGGCCACGGCGTCAGCTGTCGGCCGCAGCCCGTAAGCGGATTGCACAAGCCCAGAAAATCCGTTGGGCCAAATGGAAAGCCAAAAAAGCCGCTTAAAACCCGATCCAAGTGCTAATAGCCTGCTAAGGACCCCGCGCAAACGGGGTCTTATTTCCTGTGATCTATTTGCCTAAAGCGTTGTAGCGATGGCGAGGAAAATAGATTCCCCATCGATTCGCGACCCGACATGACAAACGATTTTCATTCCGCCCGTACTACTGCGGACGCCTTTTTAGGAAATATTTCCCCAATGCGCCGAATCTGCGCGCCTACACCGCGCAGCTTCTCTTCGATGTTCTCGTAGCCGCGGTCAATATGGTAGACGCGGTCAATAATGGTCTCGCCATCGGCCACCAGCGCCGCTAATACCAGCGATGCCGATGCGCGCAAATCGGAAGCCAACACCGCCGCGCCGCTAAGAGGCGTTTTGCCACGCACCACTGCGCGCCGTCCTTCGATCTTGATATTCGCTCCCATACGCAGCATTTCCTGGGCATGCATGAAGCGGTTCTCAAAAATATTCTCCGTGATGATGGAGGTGCCCTCAGCCTGCGTTGCCAGAGCCATGTACTGCGCTTGCATGTCGGTAGGGAAGCCGGGGTACTCTTCGGTAATGATATCGGCGGCTGTAAGAGGATTGTCTCCCATGACGCGGACCGAATCCGCGGTTTGCTTGGTTTTGACCCCGGTCTCATTCAGTTTCTGCAATAGCACAGTGAGATGACCAGGATCGCAGCCGGTGACGCGAATGTCGCCCCCGGTCAGCGCTCCGGCAATGATGAAAGTCGCCGCTTCGATGCGGTCGGGAATGATCGCGTGCTTGGCCCCACGCAGCTTGCTGACGCCCTTTATTCTGATGGTCGATGTCCCGGCTCCTTCGATTTTCGCCCCCATCTTGTTCAGCAGCGCGGCCAAGTCCGCCACTTCTGGCTCTCGCGCGCAGTTCTGCATGATCGTATCGCCATCCGCCAGGGTCGCGGCCATGAGCAAGTCTTCGGTTCCTGTGACAGTGATTTTGTCAAAAACAATTTGGCCACCCTTCAGGCGGTCAGCAGAGGCTTCGACGTACCCGTGATCCTGGGTGATGGTCGCGCCAAGCTGCTCGAGTCCTTTGATATGCAGATCAATTGGGCGCGCGCCAATCGCACAGCCGCCGGGCAGCGACACGCGGGCCCGTCCGCAGCGCGCCACCAGCGGCCCCAGCACCAGCGTGGAGGCGCGCATGGTCTTGACCAATTCGTATGAAGCTTCGGGCGAAGCCAGGTTCTTGCAGGAAATCTTGGTGCGATGCTGAGCCCGGCCATAGCCAAGCTCAACTTCCGCTCCCATCGCGGCCAGCAGCTTGCGCGTCGTCTCAATGTCGCGCACCTGCGGAATATTCTCCAGAATCACCGGCTCTTCGGTTAAAAGAGCAGCAGCAATGCAAGGCAGGGCGGCATTTTTGGCGCCGCTGACGTTGATGGTCCCCAGCAGCGGGTTTCCGCCGCGAATGACAAATTTGTCCATAATCGCAAGATGCTCTTTTCGTTCAAAACGCACCAGCTTGGGGCCAAGCGTAGCAAGTCCCATAGGATCGTCCCGTCCGTGGCGCTGGCTTATTCTACTGGGAAAAAGGAAAGGACGTGATTAATCGAGAGGGCACGGCCTGTGGATGGCTAGGATGTGAACACCCTAGTTAAGGGCAGCCGAAGGTAGATGGTGATCCTGCACCGAATAATTTTGGCAGGTTCACGAAATCCACACGTCAATCTCTTTCCCAATCGTCCAGTGGCCCTCGCGTTTCTCCATGACGACATACCTGCCACCGCCACACAGTCCACCGCAACTATTGGTGACGAAAAACAGTGCCTGTGTGCCATCCGCATTCAAACCCACCCGCGACAGGGTCAAAACTCCCTGAGAGCCGGGAAATCGCTTGTAGTACTCGCCCCACCAGTCGCCACCCTTGGGGATGGAATACAGCCGGTTCAAATCGAGAAGTTCGTAATTGAACGAAGGGTGAAAAGATGGTCGAAACGGTGCCGTCCGTAGGTTTGCTTCTCGGAACGCATCTATCGTCGTTCGTTGAAGACCGGGGGCATTCTCCTGCAGAGACTTCGCCGTTTTCTCCCATGGAACAGGTTGTCCGTTCTCGTCTACCTGCGTGTGGTCATCGAACTGGGACGTGTTGGCTATTACGATTTTGACGATGCCCTTGGCCTCCCGATGTTCAGCATTCTGACCAGTGAATGTGTCATTTAGCCACGCTGAAAGGACCGCATACTCCGTTTCGGAGACATTAACTGGAGGACGTGCCCTGTGCGCGAGCCAGATCGCTACCACGACCGCTGCAAGCACAGCGATGGCTGCCACACTGTAAATTGTGCCGAGTCTCCGCATGGGCTGACTTTTCTCGGCGGCAACTACTCTTCAATCAACTCTTCCACATGAATAGCAGCGCCCAACGACGATGATCCGATGCACCAGCAATTAAGTCGCATCCTCGTGATTAACGCGAACTCTTTCTTGCCGGATACCTGTCTAACCGCTACAATCCGTTCGCCGACCACATTTCCATCGCCGTCTTTGTTCCTTTTCGCGTAGATCACTTTGGTCCCGGGCTTCAAACACGTTCTGATGTATTGGTTTGCCTCCCGGAGCGAGTGAAGCGTCAGGTACTGCACTCCTGCCTTCGTACCGTCTGGAGTCGAATAAATCCTGAATCCCAATGGCCGACCATTCCAGGAGCCATTGCCTATCGTATCCAGACTGAGGCTCGGCTCATCGCCAACGGACCGCGTTGTCTGGCGCAACATCGTACTGCAGACCAGCAGCACGGCGATGGAAGAGAGACACTTCACACCAGCACTCTACACTCAATCTGAAGCGCTTTTCCAAGGTTCTGTTGAAGACGGCACTTACAATAGCAACCTGCTTTTTACTGACGCAGCAATCGCTCCCCGCACATGGCCCTTGGCGGTCTTCAACGCCTTCTCAGCCTGGGGCCGCGTAACTCCTGCCTTGAGCATCACGAGCGCAACTGGCACACGGTTCCCGGCCCGCTTAATCGCCAGCAAGGCCTCTTCCCTGGAAATCCCCGCCACCTTCTGCAAAATCCCCACTCCGCGCTCCACCAATTTCTCATTCTTCAGATGAACATTCACCATCAGGTTTCCATACACATACCCGAGTTGGGTCATCGCGCCGGTTGAGAGCATATTCAGAATCATCTTCTGCGCGGTGCCCGCCTTCATGCGCGTCGACCCGGATACCACCTCGGGCCCCACCTCAGCCACAATGGCCAGTTCTGCTGCCTTTTCCAGTGGGGAACCGGTATTACACACCACCGCTACCGTCCTGGCTCCCTTGCGCCGGGCATATTCCACCGCCGCCACCGTGAACGGAGTCCGCCCGCTGGCCGCGATTCCTATCACGAGATCTTTCTTGCCAGGCTTTTTCTTCGCCAACTCCCGCTCGCCTAGCTTGGCGGAATCCTCATTGGCCTCGACCGCGCCAGCCAAAGCCCTGACTCCTCCGGCGATCACAAATTGGATCGACTTGGGATTCGTGTTAAACGTAGGCGGGCACTCTGCCGCGTCCAGGGCCGCGATGCGACCGCTGGTCCCGGCTCCGACGTAAATCAGCCGCCCGCCGTGGCGCAAAGCGCCTGCAATCCAATCCATGGCCTGGGCAATTTGAGGCAGGGCCTTGGACACTGCCGCTGCCACCTTGGCATCTTCGGCATTGATGATTTGCGCCAGTTCCAGCGACGGTTTCAAATCCAAATCAGCCGACGCTGGATTCACCTGCTCGGTCGCGAGCTTTCCCAGCGAAGGCAGGTCCGCAGAGCGCTTCATTGTTTGCCCTCCAAAGCTTCGACCACCGCATCATGAAAGCGAGGCCGGACTCCTTTGATCGCCTGATTCGTGCAGTCAGGCCAGGTGCGATTGGTCAGCAAAGTCACAGAAAGCTGGCGCTCGGGATCAATCCATAACGATGTCCCGGTAAATCCAAGATGACCGAACGATCGCGCTGAAAAGTGTTTTCCGGACTGCGACGGCGTAGATGGAGTGTCCCACCCCAGAGCCCGCGAGGTTCCCGCGGGCGATTGTTCTCTTCGCGTGAACAGTGCCAACGTCTCCGGCCGCAAAATCGGGTAGCCGCCGTTCAACATGGCATGGGCGAAAATCGCCAGATCCTCTGCATTGGAAAACAGCCCCGCGTGTCCGGCAACGCCACCCAGTGTGCCTGCGTTCTCATCCTGTACCTCGCCCTGGATGGTTCGGTTGCGAAAGGTCGAGTCATCCACTGTCGGAGGGATCACGGAGCGCAGGTCTGGCGCAGGATTGTAAGTGGTATGAATCATTCCCAACGGCCCGAAAACTTCTCTTTGACAGAAGTGTTCCAGAGGCTCATCGGCCAGCCTTTCCAGAGCCACTCCCAGGATGATGAATCCAATGTCGCTGTATTCAACGCGGGTTCCGGGATCGGCGGTCAAAGCCACAGCATAGGCAGTTGCCAATAGTCCCTCACGCGTCGGGCCTTTCAAAAACAACTTCTCGTAGGCCGGCAATCCAGAGGAATGGGCGAGCAGCATGCGAAAGCTCACCTGGCGGCAACGGGGATCGTTGCGGGCAAACTCCGGCACCACGGCTATGACTGGAGCATCCAAGTCGAGCAGTCCACGCTCGTACAGCAGCATGGCGGCAGCAGTAGTTGCCACGACTTTAGAGACCGAGGCCAAGTCAAAAACAGTATCGGCTGCGACCTGGGCAGAATCCGGTTTATAGGTGAAGCGCCCAAAGCCTTTCACTGCAACCAGCTGTCCGCGATGAGTTACAGCCGTGCTCGCCGCCGGGAAGGCTCGCTGCAAAATCGCTTGTTCAAGCACATCGAATGCCCGGCCGAAAACCGTATCTTGCTGGGCAAAGGCGTGGGCAGGGAACTGGGGCGCGGCTTTGGGCGTGGTGTGCAGTCGAGAGAGAGCCTGCGGCTCAATGTTTCGGGTTATAGCAAGTTTGCAGGAGAAGGTAAAGAGCGCGTTCTTATAGTCACCAGCAAATCTCAAGCGCCGGGATGAATCACCCGCACCAACCAAAATGATACCGCGGCTACCAGAGCCGATGCCGGAATCGTCAGAATCCAGGCCCAAACAATTCTTCGCGCGACTCCCCAGCGCACCGCTGAGAGACGATGGGTAGCTCCAACCCCCACAATAGCGCCGGTGATGGTATGCGTCGTGCTCACGGGAATTCCCGCCAACGCAGTAGCAAACAAAGTGATCGCGCCAGCCGACTCCGCGCAGAACCCACCTACGGGTTTGAGCTTGGTGATGCGAGATCCCATGGTATGAACAATGCGCCAACCGCCCAAATAAGTCCCCAACGCAATCGCAGTGTGGGCCGCCAGAATGATGGGCCAATGAAATTTTCCCCAGTTCCCGGCCAACTCCTGTGCGGTTAGGAAATGGGCGCCATATAACGCGCTGGCCACGATGCCCATCGTTTTCTGGGCATCGTTGCCGCCATGGCCAAGGCTGTAGGCTGCCGCCGAAAGCAGTTGCAGCTTGCGGAACCAAGCGTCAATCCGTTGTGGAGGCCGGTCGCGTAACAGCCAGAAAATGGCCACCATGAGGGCAAAGCCCAGAATCAGCCCCATGATCGGCGCCACCACAATAAAAATCAGGGTCTTGTGCCACCCTTCGGCGATAATTACGTGCCATCCTGATCGCATGACTGCGGCCCCGGCATAGCCGCCAATCAGGGCGTGCGAGGAAGAGGTCGGCAACCCCCACCACCAGGTCAGCAAATCCCACACAATTGCGCCGAACAGCCCGGTGATCACCACGTATGGCGTCACCGAATCAATGTGGATCATGCCTTTGCCAATGGTCTTGGCCACCGCAGTGCCGAGTAGAAACGCAGCCACAAAATTGAAGAATGCCGCCCAGAGAACCGCCAGTTTAGGAGACAGTACTCGCGTGGAAACCACCGTCGCAATGCTGTTGGCAGCATCGTGAAATCCATTCAGGAAGTCAAACGCCAGTGCCACCAGAACGGTGATGATCAGCAGCAGGAGCTCAGACTTCACCAGGTTTCCCGTCTATGACTGATTTGTGGTTATCTATTCTTCAGGACAACCGTCTCCAACACATTGGCGGCATCTTCCGCCTTGTCGGTTGCCCGCTCCAGGAACTCGAGCAGTTCCTTGATCTTAATCAAAGTAATCGGATCTCTCTCGTGGTCAAATAGTTCCGTAATCCCCTTTTGCGACACTTGATCCGCTTCATTTTCCAGCCGGTTAATCTCTACGCAATGCCCCAGAATGTCGCCGTTTCTCTGCAACAGACCGACCGCTTTCTGCAATTCCTGGCTCTGGAGCAAAATAATTTTCGCCAATTCTCCCGCCGCGGGAGGTGGATTCGTGATCCGGTACATGACTAAACGCGCGCCCGAAGCGTTCACAAAATCCAGAACATCATCGAGCGAAGACGCCAGTTCATGGATGTCTTCCCGGTCAAAGGGGGTGATAAAAGTCTGATTGAGTTTTGTCATGATGCCATGAGTCAGTTCATCTCCATGGCGTTCGATCTTCTGAACCATCTCAATCGTCTTCTCTACATCCCGATAGCTGGCAAATAAGTCAACCAGAGTGCGCGCCCCGGTCACCAGGTTGTCAGACATCGCCGAGAACATTTGAAAGAAGCTGGGGTCTTTCGGGATCAGGCTGACCATGTTGAGCGGCACAAACTCCGGGAGCTAGCTGTCACATGCGACGACTAAAACTGGCAACTATCTCATGCGCCCTCGAACCCCGTCAAATAGCAAGTCCTGGGTTGCAAGTCTTGGGTACGCTTTGGCGGCGTATTGCCGGCTTTCCATGCCGGCCTTGGCAGTGATGGAATATCTGCAAAATCAGATGGAAGTTCGGCGGTTGCTGGGGATGGTAGAGCGGCGCGGTGTTCCTAAACGGGTGACCAACAAGAGGACCAGCACGGAGCCGGTTCCGGATGCGATGTATTGCATGAAATTTGCGAAGAAGGATAAATCCACTCGAGTATTGTGAACCCAGGAGATGGGGTTGGCGACATTACGATAGTTCGTATGATGAGACCCTAAAGTTGTACTGCCGGCTGGCCAGATTTCGATGAATTGGCATGGTGGCATCCCGGAGAAAGCCTCAAAAACCGTGCCGATGGCTCATCAGGTTCCTGCTTACCTCAGTTTCTTGAGCACTCCGCCAGTAATTGTGTAAAGTCGAAGAATCCTGCGCAGCACTACAAATTCGGGTTTCTCCCGCACCATCTCTTGTGGGATCGCGATACTGCTTCTCTGCGGACTTGTATTTCCCGCTCAAAGAAGGAAGCACGCGACGGCGGCCGCTCAGCCCACTCGCCTCCAGATACTGGATTCGATCATTCGCGACGCCATCGATAACCGTGAAGTTCCCGGTGCAGTCGTATTAGTCGAGCACGATGGCCAGGTGCTCTACCAGAAGGCCCTCGGCAATCGCGCGGTGGATCCGAAAAGCGAACGCATTTCCGTGGATACGATCTTTGACATTGCGTCGCTCACCAAAGTAGTCGCTACTACCACAGCCGTCATGCAGTTGGTGCAGCGCGGCGAAGTGCGGTTGACCGATCCAGTGTCCAAATACCTCCCGCAGTTTTCGCAAAATGGCAAAGAAGACGTGACGGTACGCGATTTACTGACGCATTTTTCCGGCTTGCGCGATGACCTGGATTTGTCGACGCCCTGGCAAGGCCAGGAGACGGCTCTAGCCATGGCCTACGCGGAGAAGCTGGTTTCCCCGCCGGGTTCACGCTTCCAATACAGCGATATCAATTTCATTGTGCTTGGCGCTTTGGTGGAGCGCGTCACCGACACCTCACTGGACCGTTATTGTGAAAGCCACATCTTCGCGCCGCTGGGTATGACGCACACGCGTTTCCTTCCTCCAGTCTCGTGGAGGCCGAAAATCGCGCCCACCGATCTCGACGAAAACGGCAAGATGCTGCGCGGAGTCGTCCATGATCCCACGGCAAGGCGCATGGGAGGAGTCGCGGGACACGCCGGCCTTTTTTCCACAGTCGACGATTTAGCGAAATTCGCTACCGCATTGCTAAACGGCTCTACCATCCTGTCGGCGCCAATGGTAGAGAAGATGACCCAGCCCGCCCAACCATCCAATGCCGCCGTCATGCGCGGCCTCGGCTGGGACATTGATTCTCAACTCTCCAGCAATCGAGGATCGCTGTTGCCGGTGGGCTCGTACGGGCATACAGGTTTTACCGGCACATCGCTGTGGATCGATCCCGCCACCCATACCTTTATCATCGTGCTGGCGAATTCTGTGCATCCGCGAGGAAAGGGAAGTGCGGTGGCGTTGCGCTCGAAGATCGCGACCGCGGTTGCCGCGACCTTGCCGCTTAGCGTGGACGAAAAAGAAAAGCTGCGTTGGGAACGCATCACCGGTTACAGTGACGCGCAAGCCGCGGCACGCCGCATTCCCTTTCGCAATGGAAGTGTCCAAACTGGCATTGATGTTTTGGAATCGCATAATTTCGATGCCCTGCGCCTCGCTCCCGACAAAGAAGAGAAGCGAAGAATCGCCCTGCTCACCAATCAAACCGGGGTCGATTCTCAGGGAAGACGCACCATTGATGTGTTGGCCCAGGCGCCGGGAGTCTCGCTCGAAGCCATTTTCAGCCCCGAGCATGGGATCGCCGGGAATGTCGATACTATCTCTATCGCAGACTCAAAAGATCCCGTCACCAACATTCCCGTGCTCAGCATGTATGGAGGCAACGATGCTTCGCGTCGTCCCTCGCCGGATGCGTTGAAAAACCTGGAGGCGATCGTCGTAGATCTCCAGGATGCGGGGGCGCGTTTCTATACCTACGAGACCACCTTAGGTTATTTCCTCGAAGCGGCAGCTAAGGCGAATGTCGAAGTCATCGTACTGGACCGGCCGAATCCCATTACCGGCTCCATCATTCAAGGACCCACGTCGGATGCCGGCCAGGAGAGTTTCACCAATTACTTTCCTCTTCCAGTTCGCCACGGAATGACTCTGGGCGAACTGGCGAAAATGTTCAATACGGAGCGCAAGCTCAACGCCAAGCTGACCGTGGTTCCTATGGAAGGCTGGCTGCGCGGCGACTGGTATGACTCCACCGGGCTGTCCTGGGTCAATCCCTCGCCGAACCTGCGCAATCTGACACAGACTGCGCTCTATCCGGGAGTAGCCATGGTCGAGGGCACGAACGTGTCCGTGGGCCGGGGGACCGATACTCCATTCGAGCTGCTCGGCGCGCCCTGGATCAAAGCCCGGGAACTGGCCAGCTATCTGAATGGCAGAAGTCTTTCCGGGGTACGGTTTGTTCCCACACAGTTCACGCCCACCTCCAGCGCGTACTCCGGCCAGCTATGCCAGGGCGTGAGCATCGTTCTGGTGGACCGCAATACGCTCGATGCCCCGGAACTCGGCGTCGAAGTGGCAGCCGCTCTGCACAAGCTCTACGGCGATCAGTTTCAGTTGGACAAAATGAAGGAGTTGCTGGTGAATCAGGCGGTCTTCGACGCCATTTCTCGAGGCGAGGACCCACGGCGGATCGCCCAAGACTGGCAGGATGCTCTGGATACCTTTACCAAGCTCCGCCAAACCTACCTGATCTATAAGTAACTCACAATCCAACTAATTGCGCATTCCCGCGCATCGTACAGCAATAGTTTGCCGTCGGCCCTATAATCAGCGAGCCGTCGAATGCGCGATCCTACGGCTTAAAGAGAGGTCCCTTATGCGGTTATTGTCGATCGTCCTGCTTGTACCTGCAATCGCGTTGGGCCAATCCAACTCAGCTGAGGTGTCGAGCCCCGCCAAAAGCGAAGTGAAGAAACAGCTGGTGATTCCCATCGGAACCAAGGTCCCGGTGGTTCTGCAACATGCCATCTCCACCAAGCATGCCCGTGAGGGCGATCCGGTTTACGCGCACACCAGTTTTCCAGTGGTGGCCAACGATCGCATCCTGATTCCCGCCGGAACCTACGTGCAGGGAAAAATTGTGCAGGTCCAGCGTGCGGGACATATCAAAGGCCGAGCCGAGATGATGATGCACTTCACCACGCTGATCTTTCCCAACGGCTACACGGTCATGCTCCCAGGCGCGATCGACAATATTCCAGGCTCCGATAACACCACCATGAAGGGCTCGGAGGGCAACGTACAGGAAGAGAGCCAGAAAGGGAAAGACGCAGAGAAGATTGCTACAGCCTCCGGCAAAGGCGCAGGAGCTGGAGCATTGGTCGGCGCGCTGGCAAGCCGTTCCACCGGCGGTACTCTGGCCGGGGCAGGGGCGGGAGCAGCCCTGGGCGCAGCCATCGCCCTGTTTGGCCGAGGCAACGATGTACGCCTGGAGGCTGGCACGACTGTTGAAATGGTGATTCAGCGCGAGGTACCGCTCGATGCCTCCAGGGTCCCGGTTGCCGAGTCATCGGTGCAACAAGTTTCGCGCTAGCTGGCTTCTCGCTTTAAGGCTTCAGGCGGTCGGAACGAGAAAACTTTACTCGTCACTTCAATCCAAACAATGCATTGACGTGCGCGGTCACCACGACCTTCTGCGGCGTAAATTCCTCCGTCGGGGCGGGAACGTTGGCCCGGTTCATGGCCATCACCCGAGGCATGACTGGATACGGAACCGCGCCACCCTCGGACACATCCACCGAAGCATAAGAAAGCTCGCCCAACGTCCTTCCCGCTGCGTGTGCCACAGCGTTGGCTGACTCCCGCGCCCGCCGGTATGCATCCTCCACGGCTTTACTCTTAGCGGCATCAATGTTCTCCAGCGTGTAGCTCAGGGACTGGTTGTTGTTGATGTCTGCATCGGCCAACTGTTGCAGGATGGGCGGGAACTTGGTGAAGTCCTTGAATTTGATGGTGGCGCTGGCGGCTACCTGGTAACCAATCAACTTCCGCTTAGGATCTTTGTAGTCGTACACGGGATTGGAAGAAAAAGAGCTGATCTCCGCCGTCCTGGGATCAATCCCACTCGAGCGCAGGATCTCCCGTACCTGCTCAACGGACTTCGCGGCATGGTCGTAGGCGGCCCGTGATGTGCTCTCCTGGGCAGAGATGTAAAAGCTCAGGACTGCTGTGTCCGGTGCCGATTCATACTTCCCATCCCCTCCGGCAAACACGGTGTTGGGCAGGGCGGTCACCGTGGGAGAGTTTTGCGCAACCATCGGTACAACCAGGGAAAGCAGAAGCAATCCAATAGAAGTCTTCATGATGACCCCATGATAATCCAGAGGCTGTAGATCTTCGCTCTCGGCGGTTTAGGATTTTGCCTGCATCGGACGATTGAGAAGGGACTATGTAGAAGGAACTAGGTGACTACCTTCCTGCAACTGTAATCAGTGGGCCTTCGCGGAGTAGGTAAATCCTGAACTCTGCGCGTCGATCTCACGCCGCAGGTCTTCCCAGATGTTGTCCGGCATGGAAAGAAAGGCCTTCACCACATCGGGGTCAAACTGCCGCCCCGACCAGCGGTGAATTTCTTCCTTGGCCGCTTTGACGCTCTGGGCCGGACGATAGGGGCGGTCGGAAGTGATGGCATCCAGGGTGTCGGCCACCGAAAAAATGCGTGATCCCAGCGGGATTTCCTCCCCCTTCAAACCGCGGGGATACCCGGTGCCGTCAAAACGCTCTTGGTGCGAATAGACGATCTCGGAAGCCTCCCCCAGGAAAGGAATCCGCTTCAAGAGTTGGAATCCGCGATAACAATGTTCCCGCATGATCGCGACTTCATCCGGATTTAGAGCGCCCGGCTTACGCAGGATGGCATCGGGGATGGCCATCTTGCCAATGTCGTGCAGGAAAGCGCCACGCGCGATGATTCGGATTTGGTCCGCGCTAAGCCCCATGTGGCGGGCAATGGCTATAGTGAAGGCAGTAACGCGCTTGGAGTGGCCCTCAGTTTCGGCATCCTTCAAGTCGAGCGCATCGCCCAGCGCTTCCAAGGTTATGTCGTACGAGCGTTCCAGGCTGCTCATCGCCTTGCGCAACTGCTCGGTGCGAGCCGTCACCAGGGTTTCCAGGTTTGTCTGATAAGTCCGGTTCTCCAGTTTCAACCTGCGGTTTTCCAGGGCTCGTCTTACGGTCGCCAGCAGTTGCTCGCGCTCGAAGGGTTTCAGCAGATAATCGTAAGCCCCGTTTCGGATGGCGGCCAGGGCCACTGAAATATCGTGTACCGCGGTCACCATCACCACCGGCAAATCGGGAAATTGTTCCTTGGTCTTTTCCAGCAGGCCGTTGCCATCCAGTCCGGCCATCATCAGGTCGGACAGCATAAGCTCGAATTGCTCGCCCGATTCGAGTAAAGCCAGCGCTTCCAACCCCGAAGCCGCCTGGCGACATTGGTAGTTGCACGAGGTCAGCATCGAGCACACAATCTCGCGGATTGTCTCCTCGTCGTCCACTACCAGAATACGGTCTACGGGCATGAGAATCCGACCTTAGTGTAGGGATATTTTATTGGAATTAGGAAGTTCCGAAAGTAACTATAGGTCATGGAAATCAGATTTGTAACTGGCACGGACGTGGTATCAAGGATGAGCCTAGGTGTGTACCTCGGCTGCAATGAATACCGCCACCTTGTTTGACACTCAGGCCCTTTTGGGCCTGCCCGTTCCTCGGTTGAGGGCGGAAGAATCGGCTGCTTTGATCATCCTGGCAGCCAGCCTGCTCGTTCTGCGCACATTTCGTGAACGCTATCTTCTGGTCTGGATCGCTGGCTGGGTGGTCTACTTTGCCGCGCAATGGGGCTTGCATCGTCCGGCAGCCGTGGGAGTTAGCTTTGCGCCCGCGATCTTTGAGGCCACGTTTGTCCTGGCCATCGGCCTGTTTGCGGCTTCCATTCTGCTGTACTCGCACGCACGCAGGTTGCTGCTGCCTTTGCTGGGGATCACCGTTGCTGTCATGGGTTGCGCGGTGGCCCGCGCAGTGGTCTGGCCCGATTCCCTTATTCTACGGGTGGCGCTAGAAGTTTCTTATCGACTGGTTCTGGTGGGCGCAGCCTTTCAACTACTGCGGTTCCGTTGGGGTCGGGGCGAAATCGGCCCTTGGTTCTTGAGTTTAAGTCTTCTCAGTTTGCACCTGGATTGGGCGCCACTTACCCGCCATCTTCCCTTCGGATTCGACCTGATGGCCGAAATGTTGCTGGGCCTGAGCGTACTGCTGGTGGTCTTCGATGATTCCCGCACCCGCACCCGCCGCCTGGGCGTCATCAACGCGCTGACCTCCAGTATTTCCCGCGCGCAGCAGCACGAGCCCATGATGGCGACGGCGCTGGAAGAGTTGAAGAAGCTGATGAATGCCCGCGCCGCCTGGTTCCGCATGCTCGACGGCGAGAAGCTGGTCATGACCCAGCAGATTGGCCTTTCAAGCGAATTCGCAGAATTTCGCAATGCCGTCCCGCTCGACGATAAGTTCGAAAGCACGCTGAGCAGTACGGCCCCGATTCTGGTGAAGACCAATGCCGCGGATGATTCAGTCCGCCCCTATCTGAAGCGGGAGCGCTTCAACCACATCATCATGATTCCGGTGCATGGCCGGAAAGCGCCTATCGGCACGCTGGCCTTAGGCAGCAGGCGCCGCCTTTCCTACGCGCCCGACGAACTGGAGTTCCTTACCACCACTGCCCAGCAGGTGGGAATGGCCTTTGAGAACATGAAACTGGTGGAGCAGGTTCTGCGCTCCCACCGCCAGTGGGCCAATACCTTCGACTCCATCCAGGACGTGGTGCTGGTCCACGATGCAGAATTTCGCGTCATGCGCGCCAACCGGGCCTTGCTGGAGCGACTGGCGCGCTCGGCGGCCGACATCGCTGGAGAACCGTGCTTCAAGGTTCTACCTCATACAGGCGAGTGGGGCAGCTGCCCCTATTGCCCGGCCGCGGAAGATGGTTTCAACGAAGGCCGTGACCTCTGCTTCGGTGGCACCTCCATGGTTTCCACCTCTTCCTATGTGGACCAGAACACCAAGCAGAAGGGGACCATCCACGTGGTCCGCGACATTACCGAGCGCAGCCTGGCGGAAGAAAAGTACAAGCTGCTGTTCGAGCAGATGCAGGAAGGCGTATTTGCCACCGCTCCGGATGGCAAGCTGCTGGATTGCAACGACGCTCTTGTACGCATGCTGGGTTATAACAGCCGCAGTGAATTGCTGGGCCTGAACGTCGATGCCGAGTTGTACGGCTCGGCCGAGCGCAGAGGAGCGTTCCGCCGCGAAGTTGAAGAGCACAATTACGTCCGCAATTTTGAAGTCACCCTGCGCCGGAAAGATGGATCCCTGCTGGCGGCGCTGGAAAGCAGCTTTGCCACTCGCGCACCCGACGGCAAGATTGAGCGTTACCAGGGCTTTCTTCTGGATATCACCGAGAAGAAGCGGGCCGAGGACGAGATCCGCCGCCGCAACCGCGAGTTGAACGCGCTGAACGCTATGGCGGTCATCGCGACCCAGTCCTTCGACCTGGATGAAATCATGAGCCTCACGCTGCGCCAGGTCCTATCTCTGCTGGGCGCAGATAGCGGGTCGGTATTCCTTTCGGACACCGAGTCTGACACTTTCCGCCGGCGCGCGGGCTGGGGACAGCGCAGTTCCGAGCGCACCAAACTTTCTGAGATTCAATTTCACGAGGGTTTCGGCGATCTGGTGACCCGCTCCCGCACGGAAGTACTCACCACGGAATATCTTCCACACCTTCCGAAAACGGTCGCCGATTTCATCAAATCCGACGCGCAAAGCTCCTGGATTTGGGTCCTGCTCTGGAGCAAAGACCGTCCCGTCGGCATTATGGGCATTGGGAGTGGGGATGATCGCGAATACTCCAGCAACGACGAAAATCTCCTGGTGGCCGTAGGCCGTCAACTGGCTACGACGATCGAAAAAGTCCGTCTCTACGAAGAAACCTGCCGCGCCTACGAAGACCTGCGTCATACCCAGGAACAGTTGCTGCAAAGCGAGAAGATGTCGGCAGTCGGCCAACTCATCGCCGGGGTCGCCCACGAGCTCAACAATCCGCTGACCGCGATTCTCGGTTATACTCAGCTGCTCGAGAGCGAAGAACTCAATGAGCGACAGGCCGATTATGTCAGCAAGCTCTTCAAGCAGGCGCAGCGTACCCAGCGCGTAGTGCAAAACCTGCTCTCGTTCGCTCGCCAACGCAAACCGCAGAAACAGAATGTCGATGTTCGCAAGGTCCTCGAAGAGACCCTAACTCTGCGTGACTACGATCTTCGCATTAACAATATCCGCATCGTGCGCCAGCTGGAGGACTCGATCCCGGCCGTGACTGCCGATCCCCATCAACTTGAACAGGTCTTCCTGAATATCATTAACAATGCCGTGGATGCCATTCTGGAAAAAGGAGATGGGGGGACGCTGAAAGTCCGCATCTATTCTCACGATGGCCTGGTCCATGCGGTATTCCAGGACTCCGGCCCGGGAATCAAGGAGCCAGGACGGATCTTCGATCCCTTCTATACCACCAAGAGCGTGGGCAAGGGAACTGGCCTCGGCCTGAGCATCTGCTACGGAATCGTAAAAGAACACGGTGGCGATATCACCGCCCGCAACCGCAGCGAAGGCGGTGCGATCGTGGAAATCACCCTGCCGTCAACTGGACAAAGCGCCCTGCCGGATAAACAAACCCTCAGCGCCAAACGCGAACTGGTCATCGAAGGGCGCATTCTGTTGGTTGAGGAGGAAGAGGCCATTCTGGAGCTGGAGCGCGACGTCCTCACCGGCGCAGGCGCCGATGTGGTCACCCTGACCAGCAGTGAGGCTGCAAAAGAGCGGTTAGAGAAAGAACCGTTCGATGCCGTGATTATGAGCGGGAAAATCGCGGGCGGATGGAACATTACCGAAGCCCACAAATGGCTGGCGGAAAAATGCCCCGGCCTGGAACGCCGGACCATGGTCACGTTCTCTACCGAACCGGAACCCGAAGTGAAGGCGTTTCTGATTGAGCAGGGCGTCCCCTTCCTGGTAAAACCCTTCGAATTTGGCGAGGTCATTTCTCAGGCCCGCCGCTTGTTGCAGAAAACCCACGCCGCCTCAGCCAGCTAGCTCACAGCGTCTTGCGCAAGTGCGAGGAGAAAGTGCGTAGCGCCTCCTCATTCCGCCGATACCACATCCACTGCCCGATCTTCTTGGCCTGCACCAGTCCAGCCTTATTCAAGATCGCCATATGATGCGAAATAGTAGGCTGTGAAAGGTGTATACGCGCCTCAATGTCAGACGCGCAGAGCCCAACCTCCTTGCCAATGGAGCAACCCCCGCGCTCTTTAAGGGCTTGCAGTATCTTCCGGCGGTTGGGATCCGCGATGGCATGCAGCATCCGGTCCAGACTCTGTTCAGGATTCATCTCAGCTTAGGAATAGCGGCAGACTTCGATGATTGTCAATCTCTGTTTGACCACGGCCATGCTTTAATTAAGATACGGATCCATGCTCTTCGACGGCGGTGATCGCAAACAAGCCGAACGGCAGAAAAAGCAGGAAGGGAAACTGCCTCCCGGCCAGTCCCTAACTCTAAAGTGGCCGGTCCTGCACTATGGATCGGTTCCCAGCTTCGACCCCAACACCTGGAACCTGAAGCTCTACGGACTGGTTGAATCGCCTTTCGACCTGACATGGCCACAGTTCAACGCTCTGCCCAAAGTCCAAACCACAAGTGACTTCCATTGCGTAACCCGCTGGAGCCGGTTCGACAACCATTGGAAAGGCGTGGCCATGCAGGAGATTCTGCGGCGCGTACACCCTCAATCAACTGCGTCGCACGTCCTGCTGCATGCCGAGCAAGGCTTCACCGCCAATGTTCCCCTGGCAGACATGAACCGCCCGGAGGTCCTGTTAGCCACTCATCATGATGGCCAGCCATTGTCCGCAGACCATGGCTACCCCCTACGCCTCATCGTGCCCCACCTGTACGCCTGGAAATCGGTCAAGTGGCTGCGCGGGATGGAATTTCTAGATTACGATGTGCCAGGTTTCTGGGAGCAGAACGGCTACCACATGTACGGCGACCCGTGGAAAGAACAGCGCTATAGCGAGCGCTAGAACCAGGGCGAGATGACCAAATTGCCGCTGCAACTCACTTCTTCAGAATCGGGTTATACCCATCCCCGACCAGCCTGGCACGGGTAGCTTCGGCTTCTTTTATGTCGGTAAACGGCCCTACCTGTACATGAAAGAACTTGTCGGCAAGGGTAGAGGAAAAGGCCGCATACTGCTTTTTCTTCAAGGCATCCACCAGCGCATCGGCATCTTCCTGTTTGGTTACCGCTGCGACCTGCACGAAATAACTGCCGGCCGGCGCCGGCGTGGCGCCCGGTTCGGTTGGCGCGGGAGGCGCTTGAGCGTTGCCGGAGTCGGTCGGTCTGCTCGTGCTATCCGGCGGGTTGACTTGGGATGGAGCGCCGTCTGGTCCAGCGGAGCGATTCGTCGCGAGATCGCTTGAGTTTGCACCTGGCTTGAGCGTGGGTTTCGCGGCCGCATTGCCGGACGCCGCGGCGGATGGAGAAGATGTCGAATCCGCGCCGCTGCCCGAGCCTCGGCCTAACTTGTAACCCAATGCGAAAAACACGGAACACAGCACGACCAGCGCAAAAAACAAAACCAGCATTTTTCCGGTGCCAAGAGTGATCTCGGTATCGGGGGGATCGGGCTGGTGACTCTCGCCATAGTCTTCACTTCCCATCGCCACCTACTTTCATCATCTTTTGCAGGCCGGAGAAGAAGTCCACAGGAACAGGGAATACCACGGTGGTATTTTTTTCCACGCCAATTTCTGTCAGGGTCTGCAAGTAGCGCAGTTGGACGGAGACCGGCTCAGTGGCCAGCAAATGCGCGGCGTCCACCAGGCGTTGCGCGGCGGAGAACTCGCCTTCCGCGTGGATGATCTTGGATCGCTTCTCGCGTTCCGCTTCAGCCTGCTTGGCCATGGCGCGCAGCATGGATTCGGGCATGTCCACTTGCTTGACCTCGACGTTGGTAACTTTCACGCCCCAGGGCGAGGTGTGAGTGTCGAGGATGCTCTGGAGGCGTGTGTTGATCTTGTCGCGGTGCGCCAGCAATTCGTCCAGTTCAACCTCGCCCAGCACCGAGCGAAGCGTGGTCTGGGCAAACTGCGAAGTTTGGTAAACATAGTTGGAAACCTCGACCACAGCCTTGCGCGGTTCGATCACCCTTAGGAAGATGACGGCATTCACTTTCAGAGTGACGTTGTCACGCGTAATGATGTCCTGCGGAGGCACTTCCAGCGCTTCCTGGCGGAGCGAGACGCGCACGATCCGGTCAATGGGAGTGAATACGAGAATGACGCCGGGCCCTTTCGCCTGGCCGAGGAGCCGGCCCAAGCGAAAAATCACTCCCCGTTCATATTCCGCAAGGATCTTGATGGAACTGAGCACATAGAGAACGACAATAATGACCACAACGGTGCCAAAGCCAAAACCGAGTTCCATTTTCTTCCTCCGCAGCTAATCCGTGATTCGTCTCTCCGGCGGATTGTATCGCACTTCTGGGAGTCTACACCTGTGATTCGACGCGCATGGTGGCCTGACTCAATGCGCCGGCTCGATCACAAGAGGTCTACAAAGTCAGAGGAATGGCGGATTTTTCCTTCGTCCCAACAGGATCGACCAGCAGCTGAAATCCGTCCATGCGCCGCACTATCACCGGCTGTCCGGCCGAGACCTCCGCCGAGGAAACCGCGTCCCAGAGTTCACCATGGACCACCACTTTCCCACCAGGCGCCAAACTGGACTGAGCAGTGCCGATTTCGCCGATCAACCCCTGCTCTCCGGTTACCACTTTGTTCGCCCGGGCCTTCAGGGCAATATTCATCAGGAAAACCGTAATGGCCCCCAGCGGAACGCTCACGGCCAGAGCAGTCCACAAATGCACTCGCATCTCCGGAATCGGCGCGTCCACGAGCAACAGACCACCAAGGACCATGGTGACGACACCGCCTATACCTAAAACTCCGTGGGTGGCGAATTTCGCCTCCAACGCGAACAATGCAAATGATGCAAAAATCAAAATCACGGCGGCAAAGCGCACCGGCATCAAATTCAATGCGAAAACAGCTAGCAGGATAAAGACTACTCCCACCGTACCTGGCACAACTGCGCCGGGATGATTGAACTCCGCGTAAAGAGCCAGCGCCCCGATTGCCAGAAGAATGAAGGCGATATTCGGATTCATGATGAAGCTGAGTATGCGCTGTTTCAACGTCATATCGAATTGACGGAGGGGCTGGCCCACCAGATTGAGCGTCGCGGTCTTTCCGTCGAAGCGCTTAAACGGTTTGCCTTGAATTTGACGGAACAGGTCCGGTTCGTCCGTGGCCACATAATCAATCAGTTTTTGCGATAGGGCTTCCTGTTCGGTAAACGACTTCGATTGACGGACCGTGCTCTCGGCGACCTCGACATTGCGCCCGCGTTTTGAGGTCACGGAGCGCATCAACGCGGCTGCGTCGTTCTCGATCTTTTCGTTCATGGTCTTCGGAATGTCGCTTCCGCTGCCCAAAACGGGGTGGGCTGCCCCGGTATTGGTCCCCGGCGCCATGGCAGCGATGTCCGCGCTTTCCAAAATAAAAAACCCGGCGGAAGCTGCCCGATGTCCGCTAGGAGTAACGTAGATGATCACCGGAACCGGAGAAGTCGTAATCTTCTCGATGATGGTGCGAGTGGAATCCACCAGTCCGCCCGGAGTATCCAGTTCGATCAATACCGCCTGATCATGATTGCGATCGGCTTCGGCTAAGGCTCGTTCAACATACTCCGCCGTGATGGGATGAATGGCATCATCGACTACGATCTTGAGCACTTCAGCGGATGCGGGAAGGGAAACGGCTGCGATCAGCGTAAGTAGTAAAAACCGGAAAAGAGGCTTCACGACGCGGGGCTTCATGCTTTGGCCCTCTGGTTCTATTGTCTCGCAAAAACCCCTCACTTGCGAGTCATGAGGAGATACTGGGTCTCTCCGCGATCTCCGCTGAGAAAGCCAACCGGAAGGATCAAACGCTGGCCTGGCGGGCCGCTGTCTCTTCTTCTTTTTTCTGGCTTTCTATCCATCCCGGTAGCCGGGTATCTCCGGTGATCAGCCGCGCCCCGCGTTCGTACGTGAAGTAAGACCAGGCCCAGGAAATCATGACCACGATGCGGTTGCGAAACCCGATCAGAAAGAAGATGTGGACGAACAGCCAGGACAGCCAAGCAAGAAATCCCGAGATATGCACTTTGCCGAAATTGGCGACTGCGGCAGAGCGGCCGATCGTGGCCAGGTCTCCCTTGTTCCAGTAACTGAAATTCTGGCGAGGCTCTCCCGCCAGATCGCGACGAATATTCCTGGCTGCCGATTTACCCTGCTGCATCGCCGCTGGAGCAACTCCAGGCACCGGCTTCCCGTTTTCCTGTTTCAACGACGCCAGGTCGCCGATGACAAACACTTCGCTGTGCCCGGGAATGCTCAAGTCCGGATTTACCAACACTCGCCCAGCACGGTCCACCGGCACTCCCAACTTCTTCCCCAACGGGGATGCCAAAACTCCCGCGGCCC
>WNFY01000446.1_pt1 | contig 36619 bp, 27 predicted proteins | sample 5400091 | NCBI WGS metagenome assembly WNFY01 (sample SAMN13153364, study PRJNA577476) | soil metagenome | isolation source: 60 cm soil or saprolite under grassland replicate 1 | place: USA:California | collected 2016-06-15 | reverse complement strand
CAGATCGACAACAACATCCCCGGCAAGCAGATTCATCGAGACGTGGTGGTTGAGCGCACAGCTACCCGAGGGCTGTATCGCGCCAAAATCCAGGTCGAGCCCGGTGATTGGAACATGAAAATTTCCTACGACGGTCCGCACGGGAAAGGAGAAACGACTCTCCCAGTGCCGGCGGAATAGTAACAAAGCGGTGCGGCAGAAAAAATAGATCGGAGGTGAAAATAAGCGATGACGATTTATCGCTGCAATCCGAAAAAGGTTGAGGCTTTATTTTCGGTCAGCTGCGGCGCGTAATCACGGACTGGCGAGCAGTATGATCAAGCCGTAGCGATTTTGCGCCGTTGTTTTGTCAGCAAGTGCAGCATTTTCGCTCGCGGCGGTTAATCCCCGGCGCCTGTTCCCGACATTGAAATTCACGGGCCAAATGTGCTGCCCGAGCAGAATTTCGCCGCGGCTCAATACAACCTCGGTATCTGCTACGAACGGAGCGACGGCGTAGCGGAGGATTCGGTCGAGGCTTACAAGTGGCTGTTGCTGGCAGCGAGGCAAGGCGATGAGCATGCCAAGGAGGGCGTGACCCTGCTGGAAAATGCGCTGAGGCCGGAGCAGATTGCAGAGCGACAAAAGCGGGCGCGCGAGTTTAAACCACACTAGGTGCGGTCAGCAGTCTAACGGCCCCATTGCTAGGGAACTTCCAGCGAGCTTGCCACCGACCCCGCCCGTGGCTTATCTCTGTTCGTTATAAGACAAATCAAAGGGAGTGACAATGAATAGAAACATTATTACATCGAGCCTGATTTTTATGTCGCTTGGCATCGCTCACGCAGAGTCCTTCGATAATCTAGCTAAAGCCCTCGCATCCCCGGAAAGAGTTACAAGTCTGTCGATCAACGAATCTGAATCTGATTCCAACATGAAACACTTGCCGCCAAAGCCAGGCGCCTTAATAAATCTGAAGGAATTAGAAATTTCCTGTCTGGAAAACCTTGAGGATATCCCAGTTGAAATCGGACAATTGAAGAAGTTAGAAAAAATAATTATTGATAATGGAAACGGGTGCGGAATGAATGTTTCCATTCCTGCATCGATTGGAGACCTCACCAATCTAAAAGTTTTACGATTGTTTGGCGCGTTAGACCCCGGAGAAAGTGAATCGTCGGTTCCTGCAACCACTCCCAAAATCAAACCCTTGCCAGCAACAATCGCAAAACTTCAAAATCTTGAAGAGTTAGATCTGGGAAGAAATCGTCTGCAAACTATTCCACCGGAAATCTCAAATCTAAAAAACTTGAAGAAATTAGGATTGGACTACAACAATCTTCACGATATCCCATCGTTCATCGGTGAACTTAAAAATCTCCGAGAACTCTCCATAAGCTCAAACGGTGGTATTAAGCTACCCCAATCACTCTCGAAGCTTTCCGGGCTGAGGATTTCGATGGGGAATAACTATCTTAAATTGAAAGACCAAGTGGAACTTAGACGCCAGTTTCCTGGCGCAACTTTTGATTTTGAAAATGAATATGACGATGACGCTGCGAATGAGGAATCCCCTAAATGATTTGCCTTATAACCCGCGGCGCTGATGGGAACCAAGGCGGTCGCCCTGGTCTTTTTTCAGCTTGAGATAGAAGAGACTTTTCAGAACCTCCTGAAGAGCGTCCGAGTCCTTTTGGCAGTGAGGCAGAATGCGAAGACCGCGAGAACTGGCCGCTCGAGTCGTGGAACCCACGATACCATCTAACGGTTTGACTCTGGCGTAAAATAAGGCCGATCGGCTGTGTGTAAGGCGAGGTCCTACATGAAAATTAGGCGACGCCTGACTAGACAAATTCGTACGGTTCCCGTTAAAAACGCTGGTCGTAGACGTTTGATTGTGTGATTGACGGGGGCGTGTCGGCTTGAGTTTTCACCGACGCGCCGCCGTTCATCACGGATGATCTGAATCAGGCGGACGACTCTTCCCCGCCAGCTTCTTCGCCTCTTCCAGATCTGCCACCGCAAAAAATGATATCGCGGGGAAGAAAAGGAAGAACCATGAATCCGTTGATTCAACTCAAAACACCAACTCCACTATTTTTCATCGCACTCCTGCTAGTCTGCTTTGGCCTCGTGCCGCTGGCGCGGGCGGTCCTGCCAGCGCCCGATGGCGGCTATCCTGGCGCCAACACCGCTGAGGGCGATAACGCTCTGCTTAACGTCAATACTGCGATTGGGATCAACAACACCGCTGTGGGTGCCAATGCGCTTCGGGACAATACTACCGGCGGTTATAATGTGGCGGTTGGTTCCGAGGCGCTTGCCAGCAACACCACTGGCCAACAAAACATGGCCATTGGGACGCAGGCGCTCACCAACAGCAATGCCAACTTCAACCTGGCCATCGGTTTTCGAGTGGGGTTCATGAACACCACCGGCAACCATCTCACCGGAATTGGCGCTGCAGCGCTCAGGAACAACACCACCGGCAGTTTTAACACGGCCATTGGTGCCGATGCGCTCAGGGAAAGCACTACCTCTTCCGACAACACTGCGATCGCTAACTCGGCACTCTCTAGCAACACCATAGGCAGTTTTAACACAGCCATTGGTGCCGATGCGCTCAGGGAGAACACTACCTCTTCCGGCAACACTGCCGTCGGTAATTCGGCACTCTCTAGCAACACCACCGGAAGCACCAACACGGCGAATGGAGCGTATGCGCTCCTCCGCAATACCATGGGCATCTCTAACACGGCCATCGGTTCCTATGCGCTCGAGGGCAACACCATCGGCTACGACAACACGGCTAATGGTTTTGGCGCGCTCTCGGAAAACACCACCGGCTCTTTGAACACAGCCTACGGACATGAGGCGCTCACCCACAACACGACAGGCCACGACAACATCGCTTTGGGCATTAGCGCTGGCTTCAATCTCACCACCGGCGACTTCAATATCGATATTGGTGCCTATGGGTTCGCTGGGGAATCAGCCACCATCCGCATCGGCAGAAGCGCAGACCAGACCAGAACTTTTATCGCCGGAATCACTGGGGTAGCGGTTACAGGCGCACCAGTTGTGGTCGATGGCAGCGGCCAACTTGGCGTGGCACCTTCCTCCGCGCGTTTTAAGCAAGGTATCAAGCCGATGGGCAAGGCCAGCGAAGCGATCTTGGCGCTCAAACCGGTTACGTTCCGCTATAAGAAGGAGCTTGATCCGGCAGGCATATCGCAGTTCGGCCTTGTGGCCGAAGAGGTGGAAAAAGTAAATCCAGACCTGGTGGTGCGCGACGAGGCAGGAAAACCGTACAGCGTGCGCTACGACCAGGTGAACGCGATGTTGCTCAACGAATTTCTCAAAGAGCGCAAGGCGTTTCTCCAACAGCGTGAAAAGGTAGAGAAATTGGAAGCGACCATTGCGCAACAGCAGAAGGGAATGGAATTGCTAGGCGCGCAGCTCAAGGAGCCGGATTTAAAAATCCAAAAGGTCGGCGCCCAGATCGAAATAAACACGGCTGGCACAGGAGTGGTAGGGAACGACCCGCGAACGGCAGAATCCAACACGATCTCAAAGTAACGAGAAATCAAAGCAGGCCACAACAACGAAGGGTTAATGAAAGGAAAATGAAGTTATGAAAAATCGAAACAACATAATCACAACGATATTCCTCGCGCTTGGCGTCCTTGCACTTTCCCCAATCGCTCAAGCAGTGAATCCCGCGCCGGATGGCGGCTATCCCGGAGCCAATACCGCAGAGGGGCAGAACGCCCTTTTAAGCCTCACCATCGGCACATACAATACCGCAGTAGGTTTGTTTTCGCTCAGGAGCGACACAACGGGCAGCTTCAACACTGCCATTGGCGCTGGAACACTTCTTGCCAACACCGCAGACCAAAATACGGCCACTGGCTTCGGGGCGCTTTTAAGCAACACCACCGGCAGCTACAACACGGCCAATGGAGCCTTGGCCCTCTTTTACAACACCACCGGCGGCTTCAACACGGCCAACGGTGTTGAGGCGCTCTTTGAGAACACAACCGGCGGCAACAACACGGCCAGCGGCGTTAACGCGCTCTTTCACAACACAACCGGAAGCGATAACACGGCCAACGGTGTTAACGCACTCGATGGCAATACCACCGGCTACGACAACACAGCCACCGGTTGGCAAGCGCTCTTTAGCAACACCACCGGCAATACCAACACGGCCAACGGTTCTAACGCGCTCCACGATAATACCATCGGCGACGAAAACACGGCCAGTGGTACTTTTGCGCTCAATCGCAACACCACCGGCATCGACAACACCGCTGTCGGTTACGACGCGCTCGCGTTCAACACCACCGGTGATGACAACATCGCCATCGGCACAGTTGCCGGCAACGGCGTCACCACGGCCAGTAACGTTATTTGTATCGGTGCCGCTGGTAACAACGTGGATAACGCTTGCTACATCGGCCAGATATTCGGGGCAACTTCTTCCGGAGGAATCGCTGTGTCCATACCACGGATACCACGAATGGCACGGATAGCGAGAAAAACGCCCACAAAACACACGAATGACGCGAAACGACAACAATGCCTATCTGTGCCGTCTAACCTCACGGGTCCCGTCTTTTCGCGCCTGCCGCGCCAGCCCGCTCGCGAAGACTTTCGGAGTAGTGGCCAACAACGGGGGTTTAGTCGGCAATAACGCTTTAATAAAAACAATGAAAGAAATGAAAGGGAAATGAAGTTATGACAAATCGAAACGACGTAATCACAACGATACTCCTGGCGCTTGGCGTTTTTGCGCTTTGCCCAATCGCGCAAGCGGTCAATCCCGCGCCTGACGGCGGATATCCTGGAGGCAACACGGCAGAAGGACAAAACGCCCTGCAAAGCACCACGAGCGGCGGCTTCAACGCTGCGGTTGGTTACTTCTCGCTCTTTGCCAACACCACCGGCAGCTTCAATACGGCTGTTGGCGCTGGGGCGCTCGACCTCAACACCGGGGATTCCAATACGGCAGTGGGCGCAGCAGCGCTTTTGCTTAACACCACCGGCACACAGAACGTGGCCGTTGGAACCGACGCGCTCGCCTTTAACACCGGCTCCTTCAACACTGCCACCGGTTCCTTTGCGCTTATGAACAACAGCACCGGCAGCGTCAACACAGCCATCGGTCCTGGAGCGCTTGCGAACAACACGACTGGCGACCACAATACCGCCGTGGGCGGCGATTTTGTGCTCTTCACCAACACCACCGGTAGCTTCAATACCGCTGTAGGCGTGAATACACTCTCACTTAACACGACTGGCGTTCAAAATACGGCGATTGGAGCTAACGCGCTTTTGAACAACACCGCTGACAGCAATACGGCCATCGGTTTTTCGGCGCTCTCAAGCAACACCACCGGCACTTTCAACACAGCCACTGGGGATCACGCGCTCCAAAGCAACACCGCCTTTAGTAACACGGCCTTCGGTTCACGAGCGCTCATTGCCAACACGACTGGCAGCATCAACACGGCTGCCGGTTCGGCAGCACTCCTTAGCAACACTATTGGCGCCAACAACACCGCAGTCGGTGGCGGCGCGCTTGCTCAGAACACCACCGGCGTCAACAACACCGCCGTGGGCATCGATGCCGGCTCCAACGTCGCCACGGCCAATAACGTTATTTGTATCGGTGCCGCCGGCAATGACGTGGACAACAGCTGTTACATCGGCAACATCTTCAATGCAACGTCTTCCGGAGGAATTGGCGTCTTCGTTAATTCAAACGGCAGGCTCGGCACCAGCACGTCTTCGCGCCGCTTTAAGGAAGAAATCAAACCGATGGATAGAGTCAGTGAAGCGCTCTTTTCGCTTCAGCCGGTTACGTTCCGCTACAAAAAGCAGGTCGATCCCGAGGGCAACGGCAAGTCGCAGTATGGTTTGGTGGCCGAGGATGTAGAGAAGGTGAATCCGAATCTAATCGTACGCGATAAGGAAGGGAAACCCTATAGCGTGCGCTACGACCAGGTGAACGCGATGTTGCTCAATGAGTTTCTAAAAGAACACGAGGCGTTTCTCGAACAACAGCGCAAAGTCGAGCAACAGGAAGCGGCCATTGCTCAACAGCGTAAGGATTTCCAAGCAACGATTGCCAGACTTGAGGCTGTTGTCGCGCAGCAGCAAAAGGGAATGGACGCTGTCATGGCTCGTCTGAAAGAGCAGGATTCAAAAATCCAACAGGTGAGTGATCAGATCGACATAAACAAATTCGCCGCAGGACGAATCCGCCGTGGCGGAGCCGGGCCGGGAATAGTTTCGAACTATTCGCAAACCGTAGAATCGAATACGATTTCGCAGTAACGAGAAATTGAGAAGACCATACAACGAAAGGAAATTAGATTATGCAAAATCGAAAAGACATGCTCACAAGGATATTCTTAGCGCTTGGCTTCCTCGGGTTTGGCGCAATGGTGCAAGCTGTAAGCCCGGCACCGGATGGAGGCTATGCGGGCTTCAACACTGCTGAGGGAACCAATGCTCTTTTCAATCTAACCACCGCCAACGACAACACGGCCTTGGGTGGTCAGGCGCTCTTTCATGATACCACCGGCAGCAGAAATACTGCGGTGGGTCTTAATGCCCTTTTCTTCAATGTTATTGGCTCGAACAACACGGCCACCGGTGCTCAAACGCTTCAGAGCAACACCGCCAACGGCAACACGGCCAACGGTCAGCTTGCGCTCTTTGGGAACACAACCGGCAGCCAAAACACCGCCGTAGGTTTCGGGGCGCTTTATTACAACACCAGGGGCAACAACAACATCGCCCTGGGCATTAATGCCGGCAACGGCGTCACTACTGCCGATAACGTTATTTGTATCGGCGCCAATGGTAACAACGTGGACAACAGTTGCTATATCGGCCACATCTTCAATGCAACGTCTTCAGGGGGAACCGCCGTGTATGTCAATATGAACGGCAGGCTCGGCACCGCTACTTCTTCCCGCCGGTTCAAAGAGGGCATTAAACCGATGGGTGATGCTAGCGAAACACTCTTTTTACTCAACCCGGTTAGCTTCCGCTACAAGAAGGAGGTCGATCCCGAAGCGCCGCAAGGCAAATCGCAGCTTGGGCTAGTGGCTGAGGATATAGAGAAGGTGAATCCAGACCTGGTGGTGCGCGACAAGGAAGGCAAGCCGTACAGCGTACGCTACGATCAGGTGAACGCGACGTTGCTCAATGAGTTTCTCAAAGAGCACAGGAAAGTGGAAAAGTTAGAAGCGACTTTGGCGCAACAGCAGAAGGAAATGCAACTGCTAAGCGCGCATCTCAAGGAGCAGGATTTAAAAATCCAAAAGGTCAGCGCCCAGGTCGAAATAAGCAGAGCTGGCCCGGGAGTGGTTACGAACGATCCGCAAAATTTAAAATCGAACACGAGTTCGCAGTAAGCAAAAATCAGAAAGGACAAAACAACGAAAGGTCAATGAAAGGAAAATGAAGTTATGAAAAATCGAAACAACATAATCACAGCGCTACTCTTGACGTTTGGCTTCCTTGCGTTTTTGCCAAAAGCGCAGGCGGTCAGTCCGGCACCGGATGGAGGCTATCCTGGGGCCAATACTGCAGAGGGGCAGAGCGCGCTTTTGAGCCTCACCACGGGCACATATAACACCGCAGTTGGTATCTACACGCTGAAGAGCGATACCACTGGCAGCTTTAATACGGCCATTGGTGCCGGGGCGCTGGTTTTAAACACCTCGGACCAAAATACAGCCACCGGATTCGGCGCACTTTTCAACAATACCAGTGGCTTCAAAAACACGGCCAATGGAGCGTTAGCCCTCTTTAGCAATACCTTCGGATACCAAAACGCGGCCAATGGAGCGTTTGCGCTCCAGAACAACACGGAAGGCATTGATGATACGGCCACCGGCACGGGAGCGCTTTTTAGCAACACCACCGGCGGCAGCAACACCGCCAACGGAGCGTTCGCGCTATACTCCAACACCGCCGGCAACGAAAACACAGCCAATGGAGATTCTGCGCTCAATGGCAACACGACCGGCATCGGCAACACGGCTGATGGCGATACAGCGCTATATAACAACACGACCGGCAGCGACAACACAGCCATAGGCGACAACGCCGGCAGCAGTCTGACTACGGGCGATAACAATATTGATATTGGCTTCAACGTTCAGGGCGTGGCAGGGGAGAGCAACACCATCCGGATTGGGAACACGGATATTACAGACACTTTTATTAGAGGGATCAGTGGGTCAACCGTTCCAAACGGTGTAACAGTTATCGTAAATGGCAACGGTCGCCTCGGCACAATAGTTTCCTCGGCGCGTTTCAAAGACGAGATCAAGCCAATGGGCGAGGCGAGCGAAGCGATTCTGGCGCTCAAACCGGTAACCTTCCGCTATAAAAAGCAGCTTGATCCGGCAGGCACATCGCAGTTTGGTCTGGTGGCCGAACAAGTCGAAAAAGTGAATCCCGATCTAGTGGCTCGCGACGCGAAAGGCGAAGTTTATACGGTTCGCTACGAAGCAGTGAACGCAATGTTGCTTAATGAGTTTCTCAAAGAACACCAGAGAGTCGAAGAACAGCAAGCGGCCATCGCACAGATGAAGAAAGAAATGGAAACTGTCGTTGTGCAGCTCAAAGAGCAGGCGGCGCAGATTCAAAAGGTGAGCGCAAGATTCGAAGTGAGCGAGCCTTGCTCGCGGATAGTTCTTAACAATTCATACAGCGAGTGGTAATTAGGTTTTTCGTGATCCGCTTAACAAAAACACTGCGATTGTCAGCTCTTCTTGTCGGCGGCGCAGCCCTGGCCGTCTCGAGCTTGGATGCGCAGGATGCAAGACTCGCCGCTGATAGCAACCAACCGAGTCGCGAGTTCAGCCAAACGCTGGCTGAGGCAAAGCAACTTGCGGAAACTGACGCGGGAAAGGCTTACGACGGTGAATTCGCAAAGGCTGTTGCGCCGAGCCTGAGTGATGTTGTCAGTGGATGCACAAAGAATCTTGGGCCGACAATTAACTTTCAGGTTGTTTTTATTTTTGCGGCAGACGGTCACGTGGAACAGGTGCTGACTCCCAGCGACCAGCCAGCTGCAACATGTGTCGGCGATAAATTGCGCGATCTACATCTTCCCGCTCCGCCGCGTGCCAACTGGCCAGTGCAATTGTCGATCCACCTTACTCCAGACAAAGCCTCGGCAGTTCTCGGGTCCGCATTGAAGCTGATGGAGACGGGAACCTGGGAAGTGGACGCCACGATCAGGCTCGGAAGAAAATTCCGAGTGCATGGATTACTCGCCGGCCAAGACTTCGATCTCACTCTCGAGCCTGAGGATCGGAGCGCCGTCCGGCAAATCGCGATTAAAGACCAAGTATGGGCAAGCTTTGACGGAGGCAAAACTTGGAAGCTACAGCCGGCAAGCGAGCAGGCGCCGTTTCGACGCGTTTACGCTTTCGTACACAACCCTATTCGTTCCGAAGCCACATTGCCCGGGTTCGAAGTTCTTAAGCAGGAAACACACGATGGCGCAACGTGGACGTATCTTCGCCGCAAAATCTCTGGCAAAAAAAAGAACGAGCTTCAGCAGACCGAATATTGGGTTGCTGGGAGCCAGGACCCCAAGCGCAATGGCGTCCGGCACTACGAAGGCCCGGTGACGGAAGCGGGTCACGAAAATGAACCATTGCGCTGCGTGGCGACTTATCAGCGTGTGAACGACAAAACGATCCAACCGCCAGCTACCACCGAAACCACGTCGCAGTAAGACGCCGCAGTGTCTTGCCGGACGCGATTTTCTCTTTCGGCATGCCGTGCTTTGCCTTCATTTCCTTGATCGCCATTTCAACGAATGCATTTACGCCCTCAAATTCAGCGCCGGCCATGTTCGCATACATCACCGTCTTCGCGTCCGACCACGATGAGCCCTTTGGATAAAGAACGCACGGCATCCCCTGATTTAGGCCGGCCTCGTTATCGACAACCCAACCTTCCGGGGCACTGATGTTAAACCCAGCTTTTGGACCACGAACAATTCCGCCCTGATTCTTTTCCTGCGCAGAAATCGCTGCGCAAAAAAGCATAAGGGCAACCCAGCTGAAGGAGAGTGGTTTCATCATCGTAATTCTATGGATTGTTTAGGGCTGTCTGCGATCGAGATTTACTCAGTTCGAGTTGCGCGCTCAGCTTCTCAAGTCCGGCCGTCACAGTTTCGAGTCGCTTCTCTTGAGCCGCGAACTCGGACTGAAAGCTCCTCTGTTGCTGCGCAATGATCGCGTCTTGTTTTTGGACCGCGGCTTGTAACTCCTGCACGATCTTGTGTTCTTTGAGAAACTCGTTGAGTAACATCGCATTCACCTGCTCGTAGCGCACTGTGTACGACTTGCCCTCCCGATCGCGGGTGATCAGGCCGGGATTTACTTTTTCTACTTCCTCAGCAATGAGTCCAAACTCCGGGATGGCTTGCGGATCGATTTGTTTTTTGTAACGAAAGCTCACAGGCCTAAGCGCCAGAATAGCTTCGCTGGCGTTGCCCATCGGCTTGATCTCATCCTTGAACCGCGCCGAGGAGGTCAGCGTGCCCAGGCGGCCGTTCGAATCTACAAAGACCGCTGCGCCACCAGCGACTGTCGCTCCACTGATTCCCCTGATATAAGTGTCCGTGATATTCGTGTTACCGATCCGGATAGTGTCGGCCTCGCCCGTCATGCCAATGACATTATTGCCGATATCAATATTGTTATCACCTGTAGTGAGATCGCTGCCGGCATTGTTGCCCAGTGCGACGTTATTGCTGCCGCTGGTGTTGCCCGCGAGCGCACCAAAACCGTCAGCCGTGTTGTTTCTGCCGGTGCTATGCTCAAGCGCGAAGGAACCCACGGCTGTGTTGCCAGTAGCGTCGTTGTTGAGCTGGAGCGCATGGTAGCCGACCGCTGTATTCTCGTCGGCGGTGTTGTTGAAAAGCGCAAGCGCGCCAGCGGCGGTGTTTCGGCTGCCGACGGTGTTGATCGCGAGCGCGGCTAGCCCGATGGCTGTGTTTAGGTGGCCCGCAGTGTTATCATTGAGCGCGTTAGAACCAGTCGCCGTGTTCGAGTTGCCGATCGTGTTGGAAGTGAGCGCCTCCGAACCGATCGCCGTGTTTAAACCGCCAGTGGTGTTGCTCAAGAGCGCGGCAGAACCAGTGGCGGTGTTGAAGTTGGCAGTGGTATTGCTAAAAAGCGCGAACGCACCGTTGGCTGTATTTTCAACACCAGTGGTGTTGCTTAAGAGCGCCCCAAATCCAGTGGCCGTATTTTCGTTTCCGACGTTGTTGACAAATAGCGCCCCGGCGCCAACACCCGTGTTGTAGCTGCCGCTGGTGTCGCTCCTGAGCGACAGCAAACCAATTGCTGTATTGTAAGTGCCGCTGGTCAGACTAAAAAGGGCGTTCTGACCTTCGGCGGTGTTGGCCCCGGGATAGCCTCCGTCCGGCGCAGGAGTTACCGCTTGCGCATGAGGTGAAAGCGCAAAGCAGACAAGCAGGATCGGAATGACAAGTAAATTTTGAGATTTCATAGGTATTTTTCTTCTAGTTTCCCGGTGGGTTAACCTGGCCCGCCTCAGGGCGGCTCAACTGAAGAGGGGAAGAAAGTTCCGGGAACAAGCTTTCCTGCCCTCGCCCCGCTCCAGATCTGTGTGCTGACGCTAAATCTTGAAAAAATCCCTGCGCCTTGTCGAGATCATAAATATGAGTTTGGGTTGAAGGTGCCGAGTTGCACCCACACAACATAGGTGATCTGATCCTGCCGATCCGACGTTCTCCACCTTTTCGGCGCGGGGTCACACGGAAACAATTCTGGGCAAAGGCGCGCGGATTGACTTACAACGAATCACGTGGATCTGATCGGAACCCTCAAAAGACATTTCGGCTACGACGAGTTTCGGCCGTTGCAGGAGGAGATCATCCGCGATGCGCTCGCCGGGCGCGATCTATTTGTGCTGATGCCGACGGGCGGCGGGAAGTCGCTCTGTTTTCAGCTGCCGGCGTTGTTGCGCAATGGGCTAACCATCGTGGTGTCGCCGCTCATTGCGCTGATGAAAGATCAGGTGGATGCGCTGCAAACCAGCGGGATCCCGGCGACATACTTGAATTCAACCCTTGATCGGGATGAGGCGAAGGCGCGCTGGCGCGGATTGCATCGCGGCGAATACCGGATGCTTTACGTCGCGCCGGAACGATTGATGCTGGAGACATTCTTAGAACGCGCGCAAAAGTGGAAAATCGCGCAGTTCGCCATCGACGAAGCGCATTGCATCAGCGAATGGGGCCACGATTTCCGGCCGGAATATCGCGAACTAAAAAAGTTGCGAGAGCATTTTCCCGACGCGCCCGTCATGGCGCTTACCGCGACTGCGACCGAACGAGTGCGGGCTGACATCGTCAAGCAGCTGAAACTGCGTGAGCCGCGCTGCTACGTCGCAAGTTTCAACCGGCCGAATCTCACTTACCGCGTGATTCCAAAAACGTCGTCCTACGAACAGTTGCTGGCGTTTATTCGCGGCCGGCCTAACGAGAGCGGGATTGTTTATTGCGCCAGCAGAAAAAGCACGGACTCGTTGGCGAGAAATCTCAACGAAGACGGCATCAGCGCGAAGCCTTATCACGCCGGACTCACATCACCCGAGCGGACAAAACACCAGGAAGCGTTTTTGCGTGACGACGTCCGAGTAATCACGGCAACCATTGCGTTCGGAATGGGGATCAATAAACCGAACGTTCGTTTCGTGGTGCACTACGATCTGCCGAAAAACATCGAGAGCTATTATCAGGAGACGGGCCGCGCCGGGCGCGATGGATTGCCCAGCGAATGTGTGTTGCTATTCAGTGCCAGCGATGTCGCCAAGCAACTTCACTTCATCGATGAAAAGAGTGAGAGCGAAGCACGGATTGCCCGGGAGCAACTTCGGCAAATGGTGCATTATGCTGAGACGCGCGAGTGCCGGCGCGCGGCGCTGCTGCAATACTTCGGCGAAGAATATCCAGCGCTCGACGAGACAGTCGGCGGTCATCCCGACGGGTCGGGACTACAGACTTCCTGCGAAGGCTGTGATAACTGTCTTGATCCTCGCGAGACATTCGACGGCACAATTCCGGCGCAGAAATTCCTTTCCTGTGTGCATCGCATACGCACGAAGAGTGGATTCGGATTTGGATTGAATCACGTTGTCGATGTTCTACGTGGCGCAGACACGGAGGCAATTCGACAACGAGGGCATAATGAGTTGTCCACCTATGGCATTGGCCGTGACGTGAAACGCAACCTCTGGCAGGCCATTGGGCGAGAACTGCTGCGCCTCGGTCTCGTTGAATGCGCTCCGGGAAAATTTGCCACCTTGTCGCTAACGCTCGCTGGCTTGGAAAGCTTGCGGAGTCGCACACCGATTACGTTAACAAAGCAGGTGGAACTCGCTGAGAAAACACCGCGCACGAAACCCGGCGCAATCGAGTGCGATGAATCGTTATTTGAGCGCTTGCGTTCGTTGCGCCGTCAGCTTGCCGATCAACGAGGCGTGCCGGCCTACGTTATCTTCTCTGATGTGTCGCTCCGTCAAATGTCGAGAAACTATCCGGTGACAGCGATCGAATTCCGCGACATCCCCGGCGTGGGCGAGCAAAAGCTGAAAGATTTCGCGGAGCCGTTTCTCAGCGAAATCCGAGCGTATCTTGCGACAAAGAAACGCCGCACATTTACCCACAATGCTGATTCTTTGCGACCGCGGCATCGCCCCAAACTCAACATTGCGCAGTCCAGCACTTGACGATATCCGCCACCGATTGAAGAAGAACGCGTTTCAGCAAGCTTCGGCCTTTTGGCGCGCGATTTTAGTTGGCGGCGACGGGCTCAGTCGGGGACGGGGCGGGAATTTTGAAATGCAGTTGGTCGCTCAAATAACGCTGTAGATAGCGGAGTGGATGCGCCCGCTCGTCGGTCGCGGCGCCGACATACGCAGCAAGATAGGGAATGCAAGCGGGATGCTTGCGAATGGCTTCGAGCACTTGCGGGCGGTGTTCAACATTGGCAAGCTCGGCAAAAATATTCGCCAGCCGCGTCTCCGCATCACTTAACAAGTCGCCACTTACCTTGTCAGTAATCTGCGCAAGCGTGAGGTCGAGAGCTTTGTCCCACTGCCCCATCCGCCAGAGGGTGGCCGCGCGTATGTCGCGCACGTCAGCCGCATAACGTCCTTTTGGAAATGCGCGATCGTAGTCGTCCAGCGATTGGATTACACGCTTGGGATCGAACGGTTCCCGGCGATGCACTTTCTGAACTGTATCGGTGACATCACCCGGCTCGCTCCCGGGAGCTTGAACTTCCACGCAGAGAATGTACGGACAGGAGAGCGAGTAAATCGCCCGCGCCAGAACGAACATCGCCGCTTCGCGTTTATGACTGCGCGGATATTTGGCCAGAAAGTCACGCGTCATCTTTTCGATCTTCGCAAAATCACGCGAATAATAGGTAGCGCCGTCCAGTTCTTTAGCGCCAGGGATATCCGTTTGCACCCCGATGCGTTCGCCCGCGACCAGGCCGATGCGGCAAAAATCGAGATAATCGTGAAACGATTGCAGCGCCGGATTTTTTTCGGCAGCGTCGATTTCCGCTGCCACTGCATCATCACTATCTTGCACCGAAATTCCCGGATCGACAGGTGAATCGGGCCAGTGCGTGCGATGCAAGAGATCGAGGCGAAGATTGACATACGCGGCACGCGCTTCGTCGGAGAGATTGGGCTCCGAAAGAAATTGCGCGATGTCGTCCAGACAATTCGCGGTGGTAACGTCCTCACGCTTTGTGATGTACTTGCGAAAGGACTGCGCCAGGTCTTTGATTTCGGCGGCGTCCACACCCGCCAGACGTTTTTCGATTTTACCCATGCCAGGAGGTGACCCTTCTTCCGCTGCGGAATTCTTGCGAGCTAACCCGTCAAAGGCATTCTTGGCAGAGATTGGATAGCCCAAAGGCGAGACACTATCATCGCATGCAACAAGCGCGGTCTCGCCAGACTGCGTTGAATAACCTGCTTCTGTTTCTTCCGAGGCATTTTCTGCCGATTTCTTTGGCTCCGGCGGCAAGCTCCAGTAAGCGGCGAAGCGTTGTGCTTCCGGCGAGTTTGAAGATTCGGCCCGCAGTTTGTCGTAAATCTCGCGCGATACAGCTTCGAGCTTGATCTCGCGTGCGCGTTGCTCCGTGTACGCGGAGACGCGCGCAATTTGAGGCAACGCTTCCAGCGCTTTCAAACGCGCTTTTGCTGAGAGCGCGGTTCCGGGAAGCGCGCGCGCCGCGCGCATCCACCAGCGCGATGCATGGTGCAGTTCGTCGCGCTCATCTAATTGATCTTCAACATCAGGCAGGCGCAGCGTATGGCCGTTCTCACGTCGCAACAGGCCAGAAATTGTCGCTCCTTCGTGCAGCTCGGTGTCAAGTGGAGCACGCAAAAGTAAACCGCGCGCTTCGGCCCAGGTGTCGCCTAGTTGCAGCATTCGCTCGGCCTTCTGTTGCGGCGTGCCGCTCTGATCACTAGTCAACCGCTCCAGCCGGCTGACGATCTCCTGCTTGTGTGGATCGACAATGTACTTTTTTGCTTCCGCGAAATTTTCGGCTGCAAGGTAACGTTCGGCCAGAATCGCGCGCACCTTGCGCTTGCCTGCTTCGTCCAGATTTCTGTCGTCCGGCGCTGCGAGCAGTTCCGGCAACGGCGCGAAATTCAGCAGGGTATCGATGAATTGATAAATTTGTTCTTGATCAGCACCCGAGATGTTGTCGTAAACGGCGCTGTCGGCCACATTCCAGTGTAGTTCACCATCGGGGTACCCCTCGCTGTTCGACATGTAGCGTGTGGCGAGTGGAGAATTATTGAGCTGACCATATCCGGTCGCGCCGCTTTCAGAGGCGGTACCGCTCTCATCGCTGCTTTGTTTTTTGTCGTTTGGCTGGGACTCATTCTCATCTTCGCTTTGTTCATCATTTGATCCGGAAGTATTCTCGTCGTCGGTTGTTGCTTCGTCCTTCGATCCCGAATTATCGTCGTCGCTCGTCGCTTCGTCCTTCGATGTGGAGTCATTCTCATCACTGCTTTCTTCTCCGGAACTCACTGATTTTTCCTGCTCCGGCGATGCTGTTGCCAACAAATCGCGTAGCGCGGCGATGGCGTCGCTGGCGTGATGATTGTCCACAAAGGCAAGCGCCAGACGAATCTTCACACCCGGTGTCATTCGGGATTTAGGGAATGTGCGCAGGAACGTTTGAAACGCGTCGATCGACTCGCTAATTTTGTTCGCACGCTGGAGTGCGATGGCTCGCGCAAACAGCAAATCGTCGCTTTGTTTCAACTGCTCCGGGGAAATTTGCGAGAGCTGCAACGCCTGGGTGTGATTTCCACTCGCGCTCGCTGCGTGTACCAGCATGGCGAGAAAACGCGGCTTCCAATCATTCGATTTGTACGCGTCCTTTTGTTTGGCAACGGCAGCGGCGATGCGCGGCAAGATTGTGCGCCGCCATTTCCGCACTTCGGCGGGATTATCCCATTTGCCGTCGTAATTATCGGCCTCAGGCGAAGCGAGCACCAAATATGTAAAAGCCATCGCGATGCGCGGGTGGCGCGCAATGAGCGCGAAAGCGGCATCGCCTCCGGGCTTTGGCGCCAGATGCGCGAGCGTTTTTTCGCAGTTGTAAATTGCGCTCATCAGCGTTTCCGGATGGCCCGGCGTTTCCGCTTGCGCGATGTAATAGTCGAGCGCTTTGAGATAATCTTGCGAATCGTATGCCAGCGCGCCCAGCCAGCCGAGCGCATCGGCATCGAACCGGCCCCGCGGATACCGCTTGCGAAGAGCTTCGAATTTTCCAACCGCGACCTTGCGAGCTTTGGCCAGCGTTTCTTCGTTCCCCGACGACTCCTGCAATCGGCGCGTGGCTGAGAAGGCGCAACGCGCGCTCATGAACATCGCCATCTCGGCGCGCGGACTTTTTGGAAATTCTTTGACTACGCGGTCGAACCAAGCCTGACATTCTTCCCGGTCGCCTTTAGCGAATCGCCGTGCGCCACAGAGATAAAGCCAGTTGGCCTTGATCGCGCCTTTGGCCGATGCAGCACGCTGATCGAGCTCCTCGCCGGAAAGCTTCTCGTTGAGTCGCTCTAAAATGTATTCGCGCGCCGCGCCGGGATTTTCGGCGGAGACCGCCACCGCATCGCGCACATCGTGCGCGAGATTACATGAGTCGCCTCCAGGCGTGTACGATGCTCGCGCTTGCGCAATCAGATCGTCCGCAGTCTTGAGCAGTTGCGGCAGCGGCTCTTTGCCGATGCGATCTGCCAATTCGCGCAACTTGGCAGAATCCCACTCCTTTGCAGGTGGCTTGATTGTCGACGTTTCGAGAAAAATTTCGCCCAGCGATTTGGCGGGCAGAATATCCAGCGTCTCCGACAGCTTCGCGGGATAATCGTATGAATCGCCGCCTGTTGCGTAGCAGCGGCTCGCGGCAAGAAAACAAATCGCGGCGAGTGCCGCAACTTTCATTCCAGAGATTTCCATGGGGGAGTCGCTTCGATGTTGAGGATCCGGTACTGAGTCTGCTGGAAATCGGCGCCCGGTGCCAGCTGAATCAGTCCCGTCCGCAAATTCTCTTTTGCTCGAAGCTCACTAAACTGCAATCGCAGTCGCGTCGCAAAGGGGATTTTCGCTGGTTTCTCGCCGGCAAAAGTGGTTACGCTCGCGAAATCGCCTGGCTGAACTTCACGAAAGATTGGCATTGCCGCGTCAATCTCCAGCGCATAGCCGCCGGCGTCTTGCTCATCTCTTGCAAAATGCGGCTCGAGGTCGCCGTCGCCCACATTCGACAGCTCGAGGGTTTCCGAATCGTTGGATTTTCGCAAAATCAAGTGCGGCCCTGCCTCCAAATGTCCGAGTTGACGTAACGACCAACCGCTGGACGCGCTCGAATCCGGCAACCGGAAAAACACAATGCCTTGCGCGCCAGCGCGCAACGCCGCGCTGATGGCGTCCCGCAGCGCGCCGCGATCTACCTCGCGCACGATCACTTCCTCGCCTGGATGGATCGGTGTGTTTGCAATCGAGGTCGCTCTCGTCGCGCGCAAAATGGATGCGCCGAATTTCCCGGCATTCGACATCTGAAAGCTTCGATTGAAACAGAGCTCGTCCCAACTCCAGTTGCGGATTTGTCCGCGCAATTTTTGGTTCACATCGTACAGGCTTAGTCGCGCGAAAACGGGAAGGCCCACGCGCCACGGTTTGCGACAGAAACGCCAGTTCTCGATCAACCTCGATATTTTGTCCGGCGAAATCAGTGGCAGAGGTGATTGATCTTTCAGAATTGGTTCCGCTTCGAAATCGTAAAGCATCGGCAGCAACTCATCGACATTCGGCTCCATAACTTTCAAATAATCGACGCGACTCCAGTGCGGCAGAGCCGCGATCGTCAAACGGGGAACCAGGGTGCGGATACGCTTGAGGGCCGCTGCATAATCGGGGAGCAACCGATCAGGCGCATCATAGTCGAGTTGCAACTCATCGTGCTTGTCGCTCACTGACGACAAGCTGGATAGCAGCGCCGCGACGGACGCATCGGAAAACGGTTGATGCTCGCGCGAAACCAGCCGCACCACGGGTACGAAATGGATGCGAGCGGCGTCGGACGACGGGAAACTGAATCGCGCTTTCCATCGCCACGTTTCTCCGATGTTCTCCAACTCGCCGATTTGCCAGTAAATCGTATTGACCTTTTGAGAGGCCAACTCCGTCAGCTCCTGTTCGCTGAGCGGATCCTCGCGTTGCCAAACCCAGTAGCGAACATCGTGCGCGGACGAAGCCATGGGGATCGCGCTGCAGATAGTGGCGATCGCCAGAATGAAAATATGTTGCAAACTGTGACTTGCTGGAGCGGATCCGGATCTATTCGCGGTCTTCTTTAAGAAACGTTCGGCCCGAAGATTCGACTCCGGTTGCTATTTCTTTTTCAGTTTTCGTAATGCTTCCTTCGCTTCCTGCGCGTACTGACCATTCGGTTCCAACTTTAGTGCTTCTTCGTAATACTTCCGGGCGCCGGAGAAGTCTTTCATCTTAATGCTGACCTTTCCGAGATTCATCAGCGCCCCAACCGATTTTGGATTAATCTGCCGCGCTTTTTCGAGCTGCTCGCGCGCCTTTTGCCATTCGCCAATATCGACGTAATAACCGGCTACATCGTTGAAGCCTTCTGCGTAATTTGGATATTGCTCCGTCGCCAGCGTCGAAATCTGGAACCAGCGCTTATCGTCCTCCGCGTTCTGCTTTTTCTCGTAATACAAACCATATTCATGGAGCTTTTCCGCAACGAATTTGTCGGCCGGCTCTTTGAGCGGTTCGCCTTCCCACTTGAGTTGCGCCGGATGCCCGCGGGCATACGCGACCATCTTCTTCAACGTCGCTAACTCATTGTCGAAACCTCCTCTTTCTTGATAAATGAATGCGAGCCCGCACCAGATGCCCAGGCGATCGGGAAATTTCGTCGTCGCTTCCTCAAGAAGATCGGCCGCTCGCTTCATACCCGGTTTATCTTGCTCGAACGAAATGCTCCCGGCTAGCTTTCCCTTCTTATCCGTCAACCTAATGTCGCCGGGGCCGGGTTTCTTCGTCGAGATGTTCGTCTGGCGTTGATTAAAATAATAATTCGCGCTCGTTATCCACGCGTCGGGATCGTCAGGCGCCTTCTCGCGCCATTCGGTGAGCAACGGCTCGATTTCCGCTTCCGCATTCTGGTCCTTTAGCCGGTCGTAACGAGCAGCGTAATCATTGCCACTTGCGATCGCAGACTTCGGCTCGAGATAAACGAGGGTTTTCAGGACTTTCTCGAGTTTATCGGAATCTTTTTGATAGCTCGCCTTATCGCGCGAGGTAAGAACAATGAAAGCGACCCCGCGCGGAAGTTGGACATAGCCCACGCGTTCCCACTGGGAGTACGTTTTCGTGGCGGGATATTCGTTAATAAAATAATCATGACCGTCCTTGGTTTTGCCGGACGCGATCTTCTCCTTTGGTTTGCCGTGGATTGCGGCCATCTCCTTGATCGCATAGGAAACGAACACGTTTACCCCTTCAAATTCCGTGCCCGCAATATTGGCATACATCACCGTCTTTGCGTCCGTCCACGATGAACCTTTGGGATACAGCACACACGGCATCTCCTGTTCTTTACCTGCCTCATTGTCGACAACCCATCCTTCGGGTGCACTGATGTTAAAGGCTGTTTTTGGCCCATAAACCGTTCCGCCGGGCAAAGTCTCCTGTGCCTGCAAGCACGGAAAGAAGGTGCTGACTGTTAGCAAACTTAGCAGGAGTGATTTAATAATTAGGCGTGTCTGTGACATAGTTATAGGCCTTCTTGGTTGGTGGTTAATAGCGCTTTGATCTTGTCTATGTCGAGATGAGTGATGACCGCCTCTTGTAGTTCATTGAAATCGTCTAGCTCACCTTGGCTGAAGGTTCGTTCGTCATCGACAAATTTGGCAGCTGTATTTTCCAGATAAATGGCTTTTGCTTTATCGAATGGTTATCGAAGAGATGGGCGAGATTAGTCTTGATCGTCTTCGAAAACGAATTCTTCCCGCTCGCCCTGATCTTCTTTCCCGATGAATTTCATCACCGTCGCGCCTTTACTGGAACTTTCGAAGCCGGCTCGCCATTCAAACGCGCATCGATTAAGCCGATCCAATTGTTCAACCGCTTGGCTGTTTGCGCATCCACCAGCTTGCCGGTTTCGCCCCAATCGTTCGACTTGAGCCAGGTTTTTCCATCCTTCCGCGCAAACTCGCTGTCGCCAGTCTGAATCCGTTCCGGACCGCCATTTGGATAACGATCGTATTTGAATTGCGCCGTGCCCGCTGCGCCGAAATCAAGATTCGCAATCGCGACGAAATGGACCTTCGAATAAAAATCGCGGCTGTACTTCAGATTATCGGCCGCAACTTCGGTGTTCTCTTCGGCCCTGCCGGTTGTCGAGAAACCGACCAGAAGCAAAACGCCAGCCCAATGCCGATTAAGGAATGCCGGTACAATGATGAAGAAATGTTAGGGATGTGTTTCCCGCGCAAGTAATTTAGTCGCTTCCTCCAGGTTCGCCCTGGTGGCGACCTTCTCCAAACCGCGATTCAGCTCGTCGTCGGATGCGGCACCAAGAGCGATCGATGTTTTAAAGTCTGCGATAGCGCGTTGCAGATCGGCAATCCGGGATCCCGGTTCGGTCGAAGCTTTCGCGCGACGGAGGTAAATCATACCTCGATTGTGATAAACAAAAGGCGCGAAACGGCCTTTCAGATTGATCGCTTGCTCATAGAGCTTGAGCGCCTCTTCATAATTCTTGACCGCCGCGGCCTGCTGCGCTTCCATCGCCAGCTTTTCATCATCAGGTTGAGTTGACTCGGCCCCACTCCCAGATTTTGCGTTCCGAACGACCGGCCCGAAATGCATTTGACCTTTCGCGATTGTTACCTCCTGGATCCCGCCATCGGGATAGTGAAGTGTCATCCTCGAATCAGGATCGCCCTCCCATGTCGCAATTTCCTCACCGTTTCTTAAGATGATCTGGCGCGGCGACCTTTGGATTTTAAGATCGAGTTTGTTCGCGTGTCCTTTGCCCGCCGCCGCAGCCTTGTCCCGGCTCATATCAATCGACAATTCTACCGGCCAACTTGCGCGGGGAGGAGCGGGAAGCTGCAGATCGCGCAATTTATCGCCGATACATTTTGCAGCTGGCTGGTCGTTTGGAGTCAGCACCTGTTCCACGTGACCATCGGCCGCGAAAACAAAAACCATCTGAGCGCGCTCGCGGCGCAGGCGAGTTGTGCTGGCGGGCGGTGCATTGAAGTGGGCAATAAACTTAATCTTCGGTCCGAGATTTTTGGCACATTCGCTGACAATATCACCCAGGCGCGATGTAACCACTTTGCCGAACTCAATTTCGTAAAGCTCTCCCGCTTCGGTTTTCCCAAGACGCTCTGCCTCGGCCGACGCTTCTGTAAATGCGCGGCTGTGTTGCGAGCTATCCGCCGCAAATTTCACATCCTGCGCCCATAATGTTGACAGAGCTAGAACTGAACTGCCGACAAGTATAACAAGGATGTTCTTTCTTATTGAAAGCATCGCCGACTCCTTTGATGGAATTTTCTCAACGACTTCCTCATAACAGCTCTCCTTCGACATGATCACCGTGCCTCCGTTTGACCAGTCAGCAGCGCCTTGATTTTGTCTATGTCGGGATGAGTAATGCCTGCATCCTGGAATTCTTTGAAATCATCCAGCACGGCCTGCTTAAACGTTCGCTCGTCATCGATCTTAGCATCTCGGTTTTCCAGATAAAGGGCCCTTGCTTTGTCGAATTGGTTATCGAAGAGGTAGGCATGGGCCAGGTTCCCCTTAATAAGTACTGAGTCATCGGGCGACAGCTCCAAGGCTTTCAACGAAGCGGCGATCGACTCACTAGGCTTGCGGTTGAAAAGCTGATACCAACCAAGTTCGGTATAGTACTCTCCATTCTTCGGATCCACTTCAATCGCTTTTTGTAAGTCTTGGACGGCCGCCGCATACCGCTTTTCTTTCGCATCGGCATCTGCCCGGTCAGAGTAGGTCTCTGCTTCAACCGGATTGTACTTTGGATTTGATTTAAGCGTCTCCAGCCATTGTTTGAATTGCTTCGTACGCGCTTGGGTCATTTTCAATATTTCGCGATCCGCGACAGCAGTTGGATTTTCCAGTGAATTTTCCTGAGCTTCGCCGTTAACAAGCTGAGCACCTTCATTGCGTCGATTCAGCCAGGCACGCTGTTGTTCCTTTAGCTGGTCGCGCTGCGTTGGCGAAATCCTGGTGCGGAGCGTGGAATATGTTTCGTTTAGCTGCCGGTCAGCGTCGAGAAAACGCGCGTCATAGCTGACAGCCTCTTCGGTCGGACCTGACTCTTTAATCGGTGCGCCTTGGATTGTAGCAGTCGGACCATCCGGTGCTTCATCAAGCTTCAAGTGCAGGATGCCTGAGTAACCGGGGGCCTCTTCCGATTTTGGAATGAGAGCTTCAAACGGAAGCCAAAGAGTAGTAGGATCGGAAAACCCTTTCCGCTGTCCAATTTCAGGAAGATTAAAGATCGGATATTCGACTGTATAATCTTTGGCTGGTGGCGATCGGCGTCCTTTGTTTTGTTGTGCGACAAATTTTTGCACAGTTTGATCAAGCGACTTCAGCAGGCTGCGTTGCGAAACCGAGTCGCCGGTCAGCGAAAGAAGAATAAGATCTTGCGGGCTCCATTTGCGGTCGCAATTCACAATGGCGAACCGACGGCCGTTCTTATCTGCCGGTCCCCAGCGAGCTATTAACGACTCGTGGCCATAGCCCGGAAGCGACCAAGATTCAGCCAGCTTAACCATACCCAAGTTCTTGTTATTTCTGTAATCAACCAACACGAGTTCGACGAAATAGCTTTCATCATCGCCGTAGGTGTCCTTAAATTTTTCGCGATCTTTTCCGAGCAGATTCCAATCGACCGACGCAGCATCCTTTGGGGGACGCAGCGTCCACGCAAGAGCGAGACGGCCATCTGGCGACCCAGTGCCAGCCACTGTTTCTGCTTTGCGATCCCCAAGATCCACAATAGGCAATGGAGAGGGTGATTCCTGGGATGAACTGGGAGCGGCTGCCGGTTCTTCGTTCGCTGCATACACAGACAAATCGCAGCTGGTCAAGGATGCGATAATTGCGACAGACGCGAAAAACAACCTCATTGTTTCTCGGATTCCGGTTTCTCCGACGGGCGGGGTGCGACGCCATCAGGTGTTTGTTCTGCGTGATTAGCTTCCCCTGTTTTGCTCGTCAGCAGTTCCTTGATTTTTTTTATGTCCGGATGCGTTATGCCTGCCTCTTCGAGGTTCTTGAAGTTGTCCAGCACGACTTCGCCGAACGACCGGTCAGCTTGAATAGACGCAGGTATATTTTTCAAATAAATCGCTTTCGCTTTCTCAAACTGATTATCAAAAAGGTAACCAGTCGCGAGAACGGTGTTGATCATTGTCGCGTTATCGGGATCTAGCTCCAGAGCTTTAAGTGCAGCTGCAATCGCCTCACGAGGTTTCCGGTTGAACAGCTGAAACGAGCCGAGATCCAGGTAATAGTCGCCAACTTTTCCGTTCAGGTCGACAGCCTTCTGGATGTCCTTGACCGCAGCCGTATATTCTCCCTTCTCAGCACGCGCGGCGCCCCGGTCGTACCAAGCATGATCATCCTTCGGATCGAGCTCGATTGCGCGATCAAAATCGTGGATTGCCTGATCCCACTCCTCCTTTTCGAATTCGACGACACCGCGCTTCCGATAGGCATGGCTATCCTTCGGATTACGCTTAATAGCGCCAGTGTAGTCGCGGATTAACGCGTCGTAATCGCCAAAGAGGAATTTTGCTGACTTTGGAAAGTGCTGGCGAAAATATTCTTTCGTGTCGAATGGCCATACCATGCCCGATTCCCACGGCACGGTTAGTTGTTCGCAAAAATCGAGCGATTGTTCGTCCAGAAATTTAGCGAACGCTTCGTCACCGATGAGATGGATCACAACACTACTTACGCCTACGTGCTCCTCCGCCGCTGCTCCGTCTCCGCGAAAGCTAAGGAATGTCTTGAGCGCCTTCTGATCACCACGAGCCGCCGCCTGAGTGACTTCATAATAATCGATCCCTCCCGCCCGCGCTTGCGCGTTAACCTCATCGCCCTCCTCCGGTTTGGCAGGCAAATCCTGCTTAGTGAAATAGAGTTTTACCCGACCGTAGTGCATCCAGCCACCCACGCCTGATTCCAGTTTCACGTGGCACCAGTCGTCGTGTTCCTTTTTCTGAAACTCGAATGGCTCCCCGGCTTTGACCTTTGTTACAACTGGAGCGTCAGATCGTTTCTCCTTGTGCAAATTCACATAGCCGTTCGGGTCGTCGATGACGCCGCGAAATTCTGGTACGTCTGCAAGCGCCAGGAATTCACGAGAAACGTTCTCATTGGTTTTGTCGCCAGGCGCGAGCGATGACTCTTTGGATGGTCTGTTGGCAGCTGCGGGTTCCTGATCAGCGGCAAGAACGGAGAAATTGCAGGCGATCGTATACGCGAGGATTGCGACAAGAGTGAAGAACGACCTCATCGCTCCTCTTCGAACTCCTTAGCCGACATCCGATGCATTTTGACGATTTTCCAATTCCCCGCCTCGTCGAACTTTAGAGTAAAAAGAGCAGCGGCCTCGCCCTTATCGCCCTCCGAATGAGCATAAAGAATAACAGTATTGGCGTCAGTCCAACTACGCGCTTCCAGATAATCACTCACTGGCGAGGAATCTCCCTTTCGGTAAGTGTTCTTCGGCGAATACTTCCTGGCTAGTTGTGCCAACTGGGTGTGCTCTGATGCTTCGTCCACCGGCGATTGCAAGGCTACCCATTTATCGTTACGCAACTGATAAAACGCGACGGTTGAATAATCCTTAAGCCTATAATAAAGACTGAAGGCAAAGCGTTTTAAATCCGGCGCCCACACGACGTTTGAGTAGTACGCATCGTTTTCGGGCAATTCGATCTTTCGAAAGGTTTCACCGCTTCGGAAGTAAACATCCATTCCTTGAAGCCTAGGATGCCCCTCCACCTTTGTCTTCAAGGCGAACCCATTCGAATCGGGTGCCCAGAGCACATTCCAGAAAACGGGCATATCCGCCTCGTCGATTTGTTGCAACTTTTTCCCTGACTTCTTATCAATCAAGTCAATGATCTGGGGCCGATTTTCGAAAGAGTCCTCCGCACCATAGGATGGGAGAAAGGCAAATTTCCCATCCGGCGACGGTGGACAATCGCATCTCTTGTTCGCATTATCCTCTTGATCTGGCGACGCGCCCGACGACGGCGAAGACTCCGGTGGATTCTGGCCCATTCCAGATGCGGACGGTGTCGCACTAACGGCCGCAGTTTTCGCTGGGCTCGCCGTTCCGTTATCGAGCATGGTTTCTAACTCTTTAATGCGCTCTCGAGTCAGATGGGTCATCGTTTCGTCGCGAATTGTCGGAGCCATCGAGCCGCCATCTGCCTCTCCAGCAGCGCGTGCTGCCTCAGCATCGCGGGATGCGAGCCATGCTCGTTGCGTTTCCCTAAGCTTCTGTTTACTCTCAGCGTCCCGAAGCTTTGCCAAAACCGCTCGGTAAGTTTTGTTGAGATCAGCATCAGCTCTCGCAAAATCCGAGCGCGCCACCGCGTTCATTTCAGCCTGCGTCTGCCCGTGGATCTGCGCGACGGAAATGAGAAGCAAAATAAACAGAGCCGCAACACTGATTGCACGAATTGTCACGAACTTCATAAGCCTCAAATCAGTCAGTCTTGAATCATTGGGTGCAAATTCGCCTGCCACACCGTAGCGCATGTGCGGAGGCGGGTGAATGGGCTGCGACATAGAAGGTAGAGCCGCGACGGGTAGCGGCCAGCGAGCGGGTAAGCGAACCGAGTTTCAAATCCGCGTCTGTCATTCTTTGAGATGCACCGCCTCGTCAACAAGCGCGGTAATTACTGCCTTGAGCGAGGCGTTATCGTTGGGATAAATAATGTCGTCAATGCGCCATCCGTTCTTCAACTGAACAAGCTGGAAAACGACTGCGTGCTCCGGTCTGTCTTCGTTAAATAATTTGAAGCGTGCTTCGAATCGGCCAGTTTGCGGCGGTGTTGCCTCAGTGATGCGAAGCTTAAAGTTGAGGTGGTCGTCGAAGTCCTGAGATCCCAGAATTGGATCGAACTCGAGTCCGCAGAGGTCGCCTTTGGGACAGTCCCGCTCCAGCTGCGCATTCTTAAGGAACAGCTTGGTTAGCTCGGGGCTGAAATATTTCGACAGCACAGCCCGATTCGTGAGGTTAAGTTCTTTGTGCTCCCACGGGCGGTGAGCCTTGTAAAGCGCGCGGATCACTTTCTCTGGACCATCTCCCGCGGCGATCGCGGATGACGCAACAATGGAAAGCAAGATTGTTCCCAAGCACGCGGCTGCTACCGCGATCAATAGGTTTTTCATTTACTCCTCCACTTCGGTCTTCGTCTTCCCAACCTTCTTTACTGAGGCGCGATGCTGCGCGTCAAAAGCAAGTATGAACCGCAGTTGGCCGGTGTAACTCTTATTATCATCGCGCGAGAACATCATATCCTCGCTGGACATCTCCAGGTCGCCAGACTTCAACCACTTCAAAGGCCTCACCCCGCCTCCATAGGGTTTCACGTTCCCGCCTTTTCCCTTTGGAAATTTAATGTCCGGCACCGGCAGATTCTCCGGCAAGAATACTTTTTCGAAACCGGAGCCGTTCCAAAAACAGATGAGCGCGCTTCGTTCCTCTACTCTCGCGCCTGGCGGGTTGGCACCAAAGCCATACGCCACTCGTTTCGAGTCAGCCGACCACACTAATATCGAATCGGACGCGGTGAATAGGTCGGTGTCGGAGCCGCTGTGCAGAGTGACTAAGACTTTGCCGGTATCCTTTTCAATCAAATCCACTGTCGGATGGTATTCATCGTCCTCTGATTAAGTTATCCGCAGCGCGAACCGCCCATTCGGTGATGGGTATTTGATCTCCTCTCCTGCCAGCATCGGACAGAGATGTGCGACACAGCAACCAAAAGCGACGAATATGAAGGTTCCTAGGGGTTTCATTCTTCGACATGCACCCAGTCCACGATGTGGTCTCAGTCGGTATATCTGGCCTTTAGCTGTTTGATTCGCTCTTGAGTCGGTTCTGCCATAGTCTCATGGCGGATACTAGGAGCCATTGGCCCGCCACGCGCGTGATCAGCCGCCGTCAACCCCTGTCATTCATTAACATTGTCGAGGCCGACAAATCTCCAGCCGCTTTTGGTCTGTTCAAAGATGAAGCGAATCGGTACGTCTTCCCGGTCGTTGGGAGTCTCCTTGAACGGACAGTTAACGTCATATTGCCGGTCGGATTGCTTGTACGGTTTAGCGCTTGCAAAACATTGCGCGGCATTGGCCTCACCCTTGAAAATTTCGTTATAACGGCGCAAGAAGTCCTCCTTGTTCTTTACGGCTTTTACCTCATAGGGCATCGACAGCGGAAATTTCGTCATCTCCGCGACCATTCCTTTATCGCCAGCGATAACGGCAGATCTAAATTTTTTCCAGAATGCCGAAAAGTCGGTCTGCGCAAAAGCGCTTGGAAATAACAACAGAATCAGAATTCCGGCTAGCCAACTCTTCCTGCGAATCACTTGAATAGACGCGAATGAATTCAGTTCCGATATGGCTTTATTTGAGTTACAATTTTTTGTTAGGGTGTTCATTCTTCGAGATGCACCGAGTTCATGATGTGGTCTAGCTCTTTCTTTAGCTCGGGTGAGGTGTTCAGGTTCGAGGTAAAGTTGATCTCCAAGAGTTGCCCTTGATAAGACGTCGTTAGGAAACGCGTATACACAGGATTGTGCGAATAATCCTTCTTGCCCTTTAACATTGGGACGAAGCGCCAGTCAGCCCATTTTCGGCCATCGATCGTCACGATTTGTTTCTTCAGCCATTGCAGGCGGGAATCTTTCGGCAGCCACTTGAATCCTTTCGAATATTCCGCCACGCGCATTTTGAGATAACGCTCAAGCTTGTCCGGTGTAAGTCCGTGAGTACCGCGCAAGACTGCTCCCCACGCTCCATCGGGACCTGAAAACTTGGCCAAGGTCTTTGGATCTTTCGGATCGTCGGGGTCGCGAGAGAAATCAGAGGGGAGATCGAGCTTAAGCTTGCCATCCAGGAGGCTGACCGTCGTTGCTTCCGAAGGAGGATTGTTTTTTGAATCCGTTGCCGGCGCTTCGGTGACCAGTTCTGGATCGAGTTTCTCGGCGGTCTTAAAGTCAGCCTCAGCACCGGTGGTATCGCCCTTAGCCTGCTTCGTGACAGCGCGATTGTAGTAGGCGCGCGCGTAATCAGGTTTGAGTTCGATTGCGTGGGTGTAATCAGCAATTGCGCCATCCCGGTCGTTATTCTCCGATCTGGCATTGCCGCGGTTGTTGTAAGCAGCCGGGTTTTGGGAGCCGAGTTCGATCGCTCGGGTGTAATCGGCGATGGCGCCGGTCCCGTCCTTTTTCTGCCATTTAGCCTGAGCACGGTTAAAGTATGGGGCGTCATCTTTTGGATCGAGTTCGATCGCGCGGTCGAAATCTGCAATCGCGCCATCCAAGTCACCCTCTTTTCCTTTTTCGATCCCGCGATTGACCAACTCCCCGACAGTCTCATTGCTGGGCGGCTGCGATTTTTCTGGATCGGGCTTAGCCGGCGGCGTCGCTGACTCAGCGGCTGTCTCCTGTATCTGCACCGACACGAGATAGCTGAATTGGATCTTCACCGTGGCGTCATGGCCGCCGAGACGCATCGGTCCGGAGAACTCTGAGAAGAGAGGCGGATGATCGTCCTTCTCGTTCTTGAACTTTTCGAAAATGTAACGCTGAGATTCGCCGGGGCCGCTTTTCGATTCTTCAAAAACGACTTGGTCGCGTTCGCCCTCGTCTGTTTTTGCAACGAACTTCAGCGCCGGTTCAGCATTCAATCGTCCGTTGATCAGGTCCACCCAGTTATTCAATCGCTTTACATTAGTTGCATCAGCGGGCTTTCCGGTCTCGCCCCAATCATTTGATTTGAGCCACGTCTTTCCGTCTTTTCTCGCGAATTCACCGCTCGGGCATTGGACCCGTTCCGGACCACCGTTTGGATAACGGTCGTATTTGAACTCCGTCGCGCCGGCAGAACCGAGAGACAGGTTCACGATCGCCACGAAATGAACTTTGGAATAAAAATCGCGGCTGTATTTCAAGCTATCCGCCGCAAGCTTCGCATCCTGCGCGGTCAAGGTCGAAGCGCTCAGAATTAAGACAACAGCAGCAGCGGACAGTTTCGAATTCATGGCGGACTGGGGTTGGCGAACAGAGCCTGGATCTTTTCCATGTCGGGATGAGTAATCCCCGCCTCTCGGAATTCCTTGAAATCGTCGAGGACGGCCTGGCTGAAGGATCGCTTGTCGTCTGCAATTTTGGCGTCCTTGTTCTCCAGATAAAGCGCTTTCGCTTTCGCAAATTGGTTACTGAACAGATAACTATGGGCGAGGTTGGTCCTGATCAGCACAGCATCTTCCGGCGAAAGCTTCAGCGCTTTGAGGCAAGCTGTGGTCGCCTCCCGGGGTTTTCGATTGAAGAGCTGATACCAGCCGAGATCTACATAGTTACTTCCGTTTTTGGGATCGAGTTGAGCGGCCTTCTCTAAGTCCTTAATCGCGGCAGCGTATTGTCTCTTTTCAGCAAGCGCTTGGGCCCGCGAGTGATAGTCAGCAGCGTCTTTTGCATCGAACTTGATGGCACTACTGAAGTCGGCGATTGCTCCGTCTAGATCTTTCTTGCCGAGCCTGGCATGGCCCCGGCCGTAAAAAGCATGGGCATATTGCGGATCTTGGTCGATGGCGCGGTTGAAATCCACGATTGCCCCATCAAAATCGCCCTTCTCAACCTTGGCCACTCCACGATTATTGTAGGATTTTGTGTGTTGGGGATCGAGCTCGAGCGCGCGACTGTAGTCGGCGATCGCTCCGTCGATGTCGCCTTTGTTGCGCCTGACGTAGCCACGATTGTTGTAAGCCTCGACGTATTTTGGATTGAGCTCGATCGCGCGGCTGTAGCCGGCCAACGCTCCATTCCAGTCACGCTTCTGCTGCGCAGTGAGACCCCGATCGTAATATTGCTCAGCTTCTTTCAAATTGGCCTCGTTGCCGTTCGGCTGCGACTCTTCTGAATCCGGGCCGCCCGCGCGTTTAAAATCTTCGGCCGCACCGGCGGCGTCGCCCTTCGCCTGTTTCGCTTCGGCGCGGCTCTTGTAAGCAACGGTCAGCTTCGAATTTAACTGGATCGCGCTGGTGAAATCAGCGATTGCTCCGTCGAAGTCGCCTTTCGATTTTTTGACGTTGCCGCGGTTGTTGTACGCGTCGGCGTTCTTCGGGTCTAAATCGATCGCGCGATCGTAATCGGCAATCGCACCGTCGGCGTCGCCTTTTATCTTTCTGGCCAGCGCACGGTTGCGGTAGGCGATCTGCGCAGCTTTAGGATCCAGCTCAATTGCGCGTGTGAAATCGGCAATTGCGCCGTCGTTATCACCCTTCCTTAGCTTCGCAAGGCCGCGGTCATTATAATAATCGGCGGTGTTCGGGCTGAGCTCGATCGCGTGGCTCAGGTCGCTGATTGCTTCATCAAGGCTTCCATTTTGTAAGTTGGTGATCCCGCGGTCATAATAAATAGACGTTAGTTTCGGATCGAGCTCGAGCGCCCGGCTGAAATCGGCGATCGCGCCGCCCGCGTCGCCGTTGAAGCGCCTGGCCTTCGCGCGGTCAACGTAAGCTTGCGCGTCTTTCGGCTTCGGACCGATGGTGGGGAATGACGGCGGCGGTTTGCCTTCCTCGCCTCTCGGCGTTTCCAGATTTTCCCATGCGCGTTCCGAAAGTTCGAATCCTTGCGCACTGATCAGGTAACCAAAGCTGAACTTCACCGGGTTCGTCGCGCCGGCACGGGTAACTTTGTCGCCTTCTACGCGCATCGATCCCTCAAATCCATGCAACAACACACTCTCATTTTTGTCGTAAGTCGGTTTCGCGAATTCCCACCGCGTCGGAGGTCCGCTCCCATTTGGCGGCCGCGCTTCGAAGATCCATTGAAAGCGTCCGTCCGCTTTGGATTTATCAACAAGTTTGACGTCGGCCGGCGCAGGATTGAACGCGGCCTCGATTAATTTTAGCCAGCCGTCCAGCTTTCGAGTCCTGTCCTTACCCACTGGTTGACCCGACTCACCCCAATCATTCGATTTCAGCCACGTCTTCCCGTTCTTGCGCGCGAACTGACCTTCGTCGCATTGGATTCGTTCCGGGCCACCGTTTGGATAACGGTCATATTTGAACTCCATCTTGCCAGCCGAAGCGCGAGGCAGGGTCACGATCGCGGAGAAATGGACCCCAGCATAAAACTCGCGGCTATATTCCAGATTGTCTGCCACTATCTGCGCGTCCTGCGCCTGCAATGTGGAGAGAACGAGGACTAAACTGCCTACGGATAGGAAAACGATGCTGATGTTTTTTTTCATTTAAGCTAAGGCCTACTCCTTCGATGGAACTTTCTTCTTTGAAATGATTCGGGACTTGCCGGTTTTTTCATCAAAGGCGGTTGTAAGCCGATAGGTAGCTTCTCCCGCATCCTCCCCGCGAAAGATAACCGATTGTTCAAGCAATAAGACACCGGGTTTTAACCAGCGGATCGGCTTCAGCCACTCCCTGCGCACGTCGCCTTCCACCTCGATTTCAAGCGGCGTCATCCACGTCCCGTGCGCGTCGCCTTCGACATCGGCTCCCGGTTGCACGTTTTCGCTTACTGGGACGAATTTGTCACCGAGCAGATGGTAAATCCAGGTGAGACCCCATCGCGCGGTGCTAGCGTAAAATGCACACCACTTGGAGTCCCTAGACCAGGTAAGGCTTGTTTGGTCCGCGCTGCCGTCCCACGGAAGCTCGGCGACTACCACCTTCTGCGGTAACGAAACCAACTCGATCGCTTTAATCGTAGCGGGAAAATACTGTTCATTTATCGCTTGTTGAAGCGTTGAAGGAGTTTTTCCCTCGTCATTTTTCTCAGTCGGGAACATCTTCTGGTACATTTCGGCGTCGTACCGAACGCGCATGGCAAACTTCTTATTCGGCGAAGCGTCACGGATCTTTTCCGCCAGCTCGGCGCTCTGCGTCTCGTGCTGCTGGGGTGGCGTCGCAGATTGCTGAGCATAACTCGGCTGAGTTAAGATAAGCAGGCAAACAAGCAGACCCAATAATGTGAGCGTTTTCACCTTTAAGATTGAGCTGTATACGGATCTAGACCGCTACTTCTTTCAAAATTCCGAAAATTGTTTCGTACAGCACCGGATGCCAGGCGCGATTTGAAACTATCGCGATCTGCCATGCCGGTGTTACGGAGCGTTGACTAGTTGCGGCTGCGCCCCGCTCGTTTCAATCCGCGCGGTCACTCTCCGAAGACCTGCTGCCAAAGCTGCAATTTGGTTATCCTGTTCGACAAACCGCTTCTGTTGCTGCGCGACCGTTGACTTCAATTCGGCGATCGTGGCCCGCTGTTCCTCAACTTTCCTGTGTTCCTTGAGAAATTCATTGAGCAACATCGCGTTAAGGCTATTTCGTTTGCGCTTCCCGTTTTCGCAGTTCTGTCGAACGTTCCTCGGTCAGCTGACGCAGAACGCGATCGCGAACAATGCGCCTATTCTCAGCATCACTTTTGCTTCGTACAGCTTCATCGGCCTGCCTGTCGCGTTGTTCCAGCCATGCCCGCTGCTCGCTCCTAAGCTTCTCTCGCGCCGAAGTGTCGAGGCGTTTCAAGAGCGCGGAATAAATTGCGTTCAGTTCCCGGTCAGCTTTCGCGAGCCGCGCTGATTCGGAAAAAGGATCGTCCGGCAACGGTCCGGGAGTAAGTTTAACAACTTTGGCCGTGGGACCTTCGCCGGCCCGAATGAGCTTTAGCCTGAGAATGCCTTCAGTGACTGAAGCGTCTTGTTTACGGTCCTTGGTCACGAATGGAAGACCCACTGTCGTCGGATCGGAAAAACCGGTTCGCTTTCCAAGCTCCGGCAGACCAGTGAGGAGATAAGTCGAATCGAACGGGCCGCGCTCTCGCGGTTTCGCCCGTTTTATTTGTGCCTCGATCGCCTTGTCCAAAACAGGTCCAATTTGAGCCGATCGCGAATCATCCGCGCCCACGTCGAGAAGTAGGAGCGTGTCGGTGCCCCATTTCCATTCGTAAGCAGCTAGGGCAAATCGTCGTCCATTCTCAATCGGTCCCCATGCGATGCTCAATGTCCGATGACTGCCCGGTCGCACGTAGCCGCCCTGGTCGGCGACCGTGCCGACCTTCTTTTTGTCGAGAATATTCACAACCCAGATTTCTTTTACGTCGTACTGCTCATAGAAATGATTTGGATCTTTTTCGAGCAGCGACCAATCGACGGGCTCGCTACTATCAACTGTCCAAGCCAGCGCGTTTCGGCCGTCCGCAGACATCGAATCGCGGGCGATCACAACTCTCTCCGACCCGATGTCGATTGAACGCGGTCCTGATTGCGCAGAAGAGTCGGCCGCGACGATTCGATCACCTGACAACTGTGCGACAATGAGAATGCAGCCGAGCCCAAAGAGGCAGGCACGTGCGGTCATTGACTTCTAGCAATAATGGAACCGCACTCACGGCACAATGGAATTCGGCGGCGCAACGGCAAGACGCTCAGCGATCTACGCGAAAGTTTGCTTGCAACTCAGCCGCGTTGTTATCACGCTCGTCGCTATGACCGAATTGCCAGACAAATTTTGGAAAGCGCATCGCCAAACGAATCGGTGGCTGCAACTCGTCGCGTGTGTTTGCGCAGTTTTGCTCTGTTTCAATTTCGCTGCGGCCGAGAGCGACTCTGACATTCGTGAAATGGTTCAGCAAATCAACCAGTTGCGCGAGGCGGGGAAGTATCGCGAAGCGGTGCCAATTGCCGAACAAGTCCTGAAATACTGCGAGAAAAATTACGGCTCCGACCAACCCGAGACGGCCGACAGCCTTACCGATCTCGCGTCGTTGTACGGACACATGGGCGAACGCGCCAAGGCTGTGACGCTATACGAGCGCGCGCTAAAGATCCGTGAGAAAGCACTCGGCCGGGATCATCCGCATACCGCAATTATCCTCAACAATCTCGCCGAAACTTACCGCGAAATGGGCGATTTCGCCAAAGCGGAACCGCTCTACAAACGGGCCATAAAAATTTTCGAAACAAAAGTCGGAAAGACGCACCCGAACACGCTGTCTTGCCTGAATAACCTGGCGCTGCTGTATGAAGATAAAGGGGACATGGCTAAAGCAGAACCTTTGTACACGCGCGTGTTAAAGGCGCGTGAGGAAAAAATCGGACCGGATAGTCCCGCTGTTGCCAACAGTCTGACCAACCTTGCGGCTCTTTATTACCACCAGGGCAAGTTGGCGCAGGCGGAACCGATGTATGAGCGCGCACTGAAGATCTACGAAAAAGCGGTTGGTCCGGAGAACCCCCACACCGCCAACATCCAAAACAATCTCGGCGCGCTTTATTTGCAGCAGGGCGAGTTGGCCAAGGCCGAATCACTTTTCAAACAATCGTTCCAGACGCGCGAGAAAATTCTTGGACCAAATCATCCGGCAACGGGCGAAAGCATGAACAATCTAGCGTGGGTTTACATGGATGGAGGCGACTACGCCAAAGCTGAACCGCTTTATCAGCAATCGCTCAAAATCACTGAACAAGCCGACGGTCCGGAACATCCAAACACCGCTTCGTGCCTCAATAATCTTGGAGTCCTCTATCAAATGATGGGCGATTACAAGAAAGCCGAACCATTTTACCAGCGCGCTTTAAAGATTCGCGAAAAAGCATTTGGCCCGGATAACTCAGCCCTCGTCTCGAGTATTGGCGGATTGGCAGATCTGTATCGGCTCCAAAAAGATTATGCGAAGGCGGAGCCACTCGCCCAACGGGCACTTCAACTTTCCGAAAAAACTTATGGACCCGGGCACGAGATGACTGCGACCGCATACAATGATCTGGGCGCGATATATGTAGGCATGGGTAAGTACGACAAAGCCGATCCGCTTTTTCAAAAGGCATTAAAGCTCTTTGAGGAAAAGTTGGGGCCGAATCACTACAAAGCTGGTGCGGCTCTCGACAATCTCGGCGCGCTCTATCGGGAAAAAGGCGAGTATAAAAAAGCGGAGTCTTATGCCCTGCGCGCGATGGAAGTTACAGAAAAGGCGCGCGGACCCGACCATCCCGAGACCGCCACTTCTCTTAACGATCTTGCCAAGATCTACGAAGCGATGGGCGACAAGGCAAAGGCCGATCCGCTCCGACAGCGCGCCACAGAGATCCGGAACAAAAACAAGATCAAGTCTGCGTCGCCTCAGCCGACTCCTTCATCCAGCCCGACCTAGTTCTTCGGCGTAGCTTGTACAACACCTCGCTCTAAAGATGTTTGGAGTGTTGCACCCGCGATGCGATCCGGATGGTCTCACAACTTGCTAAGGACCACCTGCCGTCGTGTTTTCGCTAACTGGAACTACCAGCTTAGTTTTTGAAGAAATCAGATTCGAGGATTTCGGGCGTGCATTTGCAATGCGTTGCCAGGTAGCATTTCCACATGAACCGCTGGCGGCTCGCAACTTTGCTGATGTGGGTGTTGTCAACAGTTTCTACTTATGCGGCTAATCCATTTCTGGACGTTAAGGACAACAAGCCGGTGTCCGCCAAATTCCAGGGGACTCAATGGGGCGACGATATCGAGGAGGAGGAAATCCCGCTCACGATGCAAGTGGTTACAACGCGCGTTTCAAAAATGCCGTGGGGCGCGATTTTCAAAATCGAATTTTTCGATGTCACATCGCGCGCAAGAAATCCTGCGGGAGTTCGCCCGAAGAAGCGTGAAATTCGGCCGGATTATTTCATCGTCACAGATGACCGTATCGTCCTGTTGAACGA